>Ga0066639_10000605_pt1 | contig 31489 bp, 28 predicted proteins | sample CryGeyCG2114_010_2_FD_59504 | JGI IMG/M metagenome (GOLD analysis project Ga0066639, IMG submission 59504) | Groundwater microbial communities from aquifer - Crystal Geyser CG10_big_fil_rev_8/21/14_0.10 | ecosystem: Environmental > Aquatic > Deep subsurface > Groundwater | place: USA: Utah...
TTGCAGATTAATCTTGTCTCACCACCACAGGTTTCAATAGGTGAGCCTTTTGATTTACAAGTTGATATTTTAAATGATTCAAATAGCGTGCTTTCTGATGCAAAGCTCATGGTTGAGGTTCCTGACGGGATTGTTTTTATAGGTGAGGATTCTGACAAGACTATAGTTTTTAGAGATCTTGGAGACATAGGCGCAGGTGGAGCTTTGCACGAATCTTTTCGAGTACTTGCTATTTCCGATTCTCACAGCGTTAAAGATTTGAATGCTTCGGTGAGTTATCTGCCAAGTTCTATTGGTTCAAGGTTTGAGAGGAGTTCTAAAACAAGTGTTTCAATACTTGGGGAAAGTCTTGTTTTGGATATTGATTCTTCGACGAAAGTTTTTAGCGGAGAATCTTTTGATATAACTATAAAGTATGAGAACTCAAGCGATGTTGATGTCAGTGGCGCAAAACTTCATATAGAATTTCCGCCGGCTTTTTCGTTTACATCGGCGACTCCAAAACCGAGTGAGGGGAATAATGTTTGGGAGATTGGAACTATTAGTAAAGGCGAGAATGGGGAGATAAAAATAAAAGGCGCGCTTACCGGTCCGGATGATGCATTTTATTCGGTTGTTGCTTCGATATCTGCGGATTTTGATGGGAGGTCGTATGATTTGGCTGAAAAGTCGGCAAGCATTAGCATATCGCCGGCACCGCTTTCTGTGTCTCTGGTTGTAAATAGAGATCCTAATTATGTTGCCGGTTTGAATGATGACCTAAATTACAGCATTGCTTATAGAAATAACACTGATGTGGCTCTTCGTGAAGTGGTTCTTGCCGTGAAGCTTTCAGGAGCTCTCTATGATATTTCTTCGATTTCATCCAACGCTTTTGTGCGATCTTCTGATAATGCTCTTGTGTGGAATGCTTCAAATATTCCATCGTTTGGCGTTTTGCCGCCTGGGTCATCTGGATCGGTTGATTTTCGTATAAAAACCTTGGGGCAATATCCGATTCAAAAACTAAGTGATAAGAATTTTATTCTTAAAGCTAGCGCAGAAATAGAGTCTCCGACTGTTCCGTATTCTGTTTCGGCAAATAAAACTTCCGGAAGCGGATTTTTGGAAACAAAAGTTTCGGGAAGGATTTCACTTGATACAAAGAGTTATTTTCGTGATGCGTCTTCCGGTTTTGTAAACGGCGGTTCCATGCCTTTACATGTCGGGAAAACTACAAATTTTACAATCCATTGGGTTTTGGCAAGTTATGCTGCTGACATGGGAGACGTAAAGCTTAAAGCTAACCTCGGGCCGAATGTTGTAGTAACCAGTAATATTTCAAGCACAATCAGCTCGAAGCCTGTATATAATGAGCGAACACAGGAATTGGTGTGGGATGTCGGTGGGATTGCTGCAGGAAAAGGGGTTTTAACAAAACCAGTTGAGGCGATAATACAGGTGGCGGCTACACCTTCGGTATCGCAGGTTGGGTCAAATATGTTGCTTCTTTCTGAGACGACACTTACTGCAACAGACCTTTTTACGAATCTCGACTACACTGTAAAAAGCTCTTCGGTTAGAACAGATCAGTTAACTGATACTACTGTTTCTGGTTCTGATGGGAGGGTTGATCCTTAGATAAAAATTTATGGAATCAAAAATAGAAAAAATTGTAAGTTTGACGAAAAGAAGGGGATTTATTTTTCCCGGTTCGGAAATTTATGGCGGTCTTGCAAACTCATGGGATTATGGGCCTCTTGGTGTTGAGTTGAAAAATAATATAAAAAAGCTTTGGTGGGATAGGTTTGTGAAATCTAGGAGTGATGTGTTTGGAATAGACAGCGCTCTTTTAATGAACGCAAAAGTTTGGGAGGCGAGCGGACACTTAAAAGAATTCTCTGATCCGTTGTCTGAATGTAAAAAATGTCATAACAGATTTAGAGCTGATGATGAAGATTTTAAAAATGGAAAATGTCCAAACTGCGGAAGCAAAGAGGTAACATCTGAAAAGCAATTTAATATGATGTTTAAGACTACTCTTGGTCCTGTTGAAAGTGATGAAAATATTGTTTATTTCAGACCAGAGACTGCGCAGGGGATGTTTGTGAATTTTAAGAACGTGATGGATACGACGCGCGCGAAACTTCCTTTTGGGATAGCTCAAATAGGTAAGGCTTTTAGAAACGAGATAACTCCTGGGAATTTTATTTTTAGAACTCGTGAGTTTGAACAGATGGAGATGGAATACTTTGTAAGACCGGAGGAGGCAGAAGAAAAATTTGAGATGTGGAGAGATGAAATGAAGAGCTGGATGGAGGACGTTGGGATAAATCTGAAACATATTCATGAGCTCGAGTTGCCAGATGGCGAGAGGGCGCATTATTCGGCAAGGACAATTGATTTTGAATATGATTTTCCATTTGGAAAGAAGGAACTCTATGGACTTGCGAATAGGACGGATTTTGATCTTAAAAATCATTCAAAAGCTTCGGGTGTTGATTTGAAATATAAAAATGAGGACAGCGAGGCATTTTATCCTTTTGTAATCGAACCGACTTGGGGGGTTGATAGGTCTGTTTTGGCTGTGCTTTGCGATGCTTATGACGATAGCGACCCTAAGCACATCGTATTGCGGCTAAAGCCAAAACTTGCTCCATATACTGCCGCTGTTTTTCCGCTTCTAGCAAATAAGCCGGAGCTTGTAGAAAAGGCGCGGGAAATCTATGACGATCTTCGGGGAGAGTTTTCAGTCGCGCTTGATGATAGGGGGAATATAGGCAAGAGATATTTCAGCCAAGACGAAATAGGAACACCGTACTGCATAACAGTCGACTTTGATACGTTAAACGATGATACGGTCACAGTTCGTGACAGGGATACCGGTGAGCAGGAAAGGAGAAAGATCGATGAGTTGGCTGACTTTTTGAGAAAGGGAATTTCTTAGGATTTGTTTTGGTGAACTTTGATTTTTAGTTACTTAACAAATTTTGACGATCGTCCAAATTTGCTATGTGGCTTTTTTGTGTGTTTTTTTGGTTTTAGTTATACTTGTTTTCATGAATCAATCATTTGAAAGATTTAAGCTTCCCAATGGGATGAGAGTTATTTTTGTTCCAGAACCTCAAAATGTGGCTACTACCATTTTGGTTTTAGTTGAGGCCGGCTCGAAGTATGAGACAAAAGATTTGAATGGTCTGTCTCATTTTCTTGAGCATATGTGCTTTAAAGGAACTGAAGAAAGGCCAAAGGCGATTGATATTTCCGGCGAGCTTGATGGATTGGGCGCAGAATATAATGCATTTACTTCACAGGAATATACCGGTTATTACGTAAAAGTTGCGGCGAATAAGAGCGAGCAGGCGCTAGATATAATTTCCGATCTTTACATGAATCCTGTTTTTGATGCTACGGAAATCGAAAAAGAGAAAGGAGTGATCATTGAAGAATTGAATATGTATGAGGATATGCCTCACAGAAAAGTACATGATCTTTTAATGGAAGCGCTTTATGGAGATCAGCCAGCCGGTTGGGATATAGGTGGTAGAAAAGAGGTTATCAAAAAAATTACTCGCGATGATTTTTTGAAATATAGAGGCGAGCATTATGTGGCTTCAGCTACAGCTATTGTTGTTGCGGGAGCTTTTGACTCTAATCTGTTTAAAAAGAAAATTGAGGGGAATTTTGAAAAATTGACCAAAGGAAAGAAGGTGGGTAAGGTTGCCACTTCTGAAAAACAGTCAAAGCCAATAATAAAAACTCAATATAAAAAATCTGATCAGACTCATTTAGTTATTGCTTGTAGGGCTTTTGATACATATGACGATCGAAGGTTTGCACTTGAGGTGCTTTCAGATATTTTAGGAGGAGGAATGAGCTCTAGACTTTTTCAGAGGGTGCGGGAAGAACTTGGAGCGGCGTATTATGTTCGATCAGAGGTAAATTTGTTTACAGATCACGGATACCTTGGGATTGCGGCTGGTGTTGATCATAAAAAATTTTCAATAGTTGTTTCCGCAATTCTTGATGAACTAAAAAAACTTGCAAAAGAGTCGGTTTCTGAAGCGGAACTTAAACGCGCAAAAGATCATCTTGTGGGTCGTTTAATGCTTGGTCTTGAAACTTCTGATGCTCTCGCTACATATTTTGGCGGTCAGGAGATTTTGAAGCAAAAAATCGTTTCTCCGAAAGATATCATAAGACATGTAAATCAGGTTAAATCATCTGATATTCTGGTAATTGCGCGTGAGTTTTTTGTTAATTCAAAGCTTGCTTTGTCTGTGATAGGGCCATACAAAGATTCTACTAACATTGCTCCTATATTCAGGTTTCGTTAGAATTATCCATAGAGGATAATGAAAAAATATTTTACAGCCGCATTCGTGATCGCAGCGCTTCTTTTTGGGGCAGGTGTTTTTTCTTTTGTTTCAGCTCAAAACTCTACAGCTCTTGGGATAGTTGCCGGATTTATAAGAGATAGTGAGCAAAGGGTTATACAGGGCGTACCGCTTTCAGTTTTTGCATATAGAGAGGGTGAATGGAGAAGTGGTCAGTATAATCCCAAAACGGGATCGTATTCGTTTTTATTATCACCCGGAGAGTGGTATGTGGGCGCAGAGCTTGATCCATCAAATGGTTTTACTGGATCAGGAGTAAATGTTCAGGTTTACCTTGGGCCAAGAGGTATAACTATTCGCGATGTTGCTTTGAGGCGACTTGCTGGAGTTATATCGGGTTCTGTGTTGCAGCCTTCTGGGGCCTCGGTTGATAGAGGGATCGTTCAAGTATCTGATACAAATTCTGATAATTTCTTCTCGACCGAGATAATGTCCGATGGTTCTTTTAGTCTTTCGGTTCCCGCGGGGGAATATCTTGTCTGGGCTTTACCTTCTTCTCGAAGTGGTGTTGTGAATGTAAAGACAACAGATGTGATTGTAAAAAATGGTGAGGTTGCATCAATTGCGTTAAAGCTTCAGAAGCCAAACCGCAAGATAAGCGGTATTGTGAAAAATTCTGTTGGAGAAGTTGTTTTTGGGGCTCGGGTTTGGGCATGGTCTGATGATGGGGGTTATTCAGAAGGGAGTACAAATGAAAATGGTTCGTATGAACTATTTGTAAATCCTGACGAGTGGCACCTTAATGCAAATTTTCATGTGGGGTCAGATGCCTATATTTCTGATGAGCACATTTTAAAAGTTGATGAAAAGAATATAGTTTTTGATATTACGCTATCTCAGTCGGTTATTACTCTTCCAGCCCCGAAAACCATTACGGTTGATAACGATAGAGATGTGTCGTTGCAGCTTGATAATGGTATGAGGTTTTCAATATTAGCCGGTGCGCTTCCCGTGTCACAGGCCGTATTAACAATTACTCCGGTTTTAGGATCTGTGCAGAAGGGTCTCACGCCTACGGGGTTGGGTTATAAGGTGTCACTTGTTGATATGGATGGCAATCAGATTAATATCTTGTCAGAGAGCGCTGTGGTTGAAATACCTTATGATGGTGGTAGTCGAGGTTTTGTTAGACTTGTTTATTGGGATAGTAATTTGTCTGCATGGAGAACAAATGGAAATGCTGTAGCAGATGAAAGAAATGGAAAGATAGTTGGTCTTACAAAATATCTTGCAACATATGTTGTAACCCAGCCACAGCAACCACCAGCAACACCGAGTCCACAGATTTCTCCTGCTTCGAATCCAACTCCGACTCCAACTCCGACCCCGACTTCGACACAGGGTCCGCCTGGTGCAACACCTACGGTTCCTCAATCGTCACCAACTCCAACCCCAACCCCAACTCCAACTCCAACGCCTACACAAGCAATACCTTTACCAAGTAGTCCTACCGGCATCAGTCTTGTTTCGAGGACAGGGAATCAGATTATTGTTTCCTGGACAGATGTTTCCGGTGAGACGGGCTATAGAGTGGAGAGAAGTGTAAATGGTGGAGCGTTTATAGTTGTTGCTGCAAATCTTAGTCAAAATACATCGTCTTTCTCTGATTTAGATGTCTCGCCAGATGTTTCTTATGGTTATAGGGTTGTGGCGTTTAACGGATCAGGCGCTTCTTCGCCTTCTCAGATTCTTTCTGTGTTGCCGCCTCCGGATTCAAATCCTCCTGTAATAGCTAATATACAAATAAATGTTTCTGGTGATTCGAGGAGCGCGCTTGTGACGTTTACAACAAGCGAGCCTGCAAGGTCTCTGGTGGCGTGCTCAAACACAGAATCTTCTCAGATATCAAACTCGGTACTACTTCATTCTCATAGGGTAAATTCTTTGTCGCCCGGATCTTTCTCTTGTACTGCTACAGTGACTGATGATTCTGGTAATTCCGCTGTTTCCGCATTTTCTATATTTGTTCCTGGTGTTACAGGTAGTACTGCTCCAGTTGCATCATTTCAACCTGTTCCGAGTACAAGAATCACTCCGACGCCTATTTCATCTCCGCAAATAACCTCAACACCAACTCCAACCCCTACGCAGACTTCTTCGCCAACGCCTTCTCCGGAACCGGATCAAAACCAAGATCAGTCGTTGTTTGTTAGAATTATTCGTAACTTCACAAACGCAATTCAGGAAATAATATTTAAAGTCTTTTGATAAATGGAACAAAAAGTTTTACATATCGGATGGGCCACTCTATGGAGGTTTTTCTTTTTAGTTGTTTTTAGTTGGTTGCTTTATCTAGGAAGGGGTGTAGTGACGACTCTTTTACTTGCCATAGTAATATCTACCGCATTTGATATACCAGTAACTTTTTTGGAAAAACGAAAAATACCCAGGATATTGGGTACAGTGGTTATTTATCTTATTTCTCTTTTTTGTGTTGGGGTTCTTATATATGCTTTTGTTCCAATTGTTCTAGCTGAAATAACAAATCTTCTTCAATTTTCGGGCTCTGCGCTTGGTCCACTTACTGGCGAGTTGCAACTCAATACGATCATTAATGAGTTGAGTAGCAGCTTTACTAGACTTTCGGATCTTCTTTTTAGCGGACAACTTTCGGTTTTGGATATTGCAACGAGATTTTTGGGAGGTGTGTTTTCTGTGATAGCTATATTTGCACTTTCTTTTTATCTTACGGTTGGACGAAATGGAGTTGAAAAATTTCTTGTCGCTGTCCTTCCGGCGGCTTATGAAGCAAAGGCAGTTAATGTTTATTCGAGGATTTCAAAAAAAATCGGAAAGTGGCTTACCGGACAGCTTTTCGTGAGCTTGGTTGTGGCAGTTCTCATATTTGCCGGACTTTCTATTCTTGGAGTTAGGTACAGTTTGTTTTTAGCGATTCTAGCTGGAATTTTAGAAATTATTCCTTATGTTGGACCTATATTTATAGGGGGTTTTTCATTTGTGATTGCGCTTAGTGATTCTCTTACTCTTGGTGTTTATGTTCTTGTCTTGTTTACAATTATCCAACAACTTGAAAATCATATTTTAGTTCCCGTTGTAACAAAGTATACAGTCACGTTAAACCCTGTAGTGGTTTTAGTGGCGCTTCTTATAGGCGGGAAGGCGTTTGGGGTGGCGGGTCTTATACTTGCGGTTCCTGTGGCAGTTTTGTTTCAGGAAATCGTTGAGGATTGGACTGAGACCAAGCAAGCAAGAAAAGGGCTTGGTCTTTAAATGTGGAAGCGACATGCAGAATGCGACAAATAAAGAAATCACTCGCAAAATACGACAAGTGTTATGTGCAGCGTAAGTTAATTGACCCGGATAGGTTTTCGGTGGCACAATCTTCCTTATGAAGAATTTTTTTGTTTCAACAGCTATTCCATATGTGAATTCGAAGCCTCATATCGGCTTTGCACTTGAGGCAATTCAAGCAGATGTAATTGCAAGATATAGGCGCTTTGCCGGCGATAGTGTTTTTTATTTGAGTGGAACTGATGAAAATTCTCTCAAGAATGTTCTTTCTGCAAAAGAGGCGGGAATGTCCGTATCTGATTTTGTTACAAAAAATGCAGAAGTTTTTAAGTCTTTAAAAGCTGCCCTCAATCTTTCATGGGATGATTTTATACGCACAACGGAGGAAAGACATGTTTTTGGGGCGCAAAAACTCTGGGAGGCATGTAAGGACGATATTTACGAAAAGGAATATAAAGGATTGTATTGTGTTGGTTGTGAAGAATTTAAAACAAGTAAGGACATTATAAATGGGGAGTGTCCGGAACATCCGAATAAAAAACTTGAAGAAGTTCAGGAAAAAAATTATTTTTTTAAACTTTCAAAATATCAGGATAAGCTTGAGAAAATTATTTCTTCGGATGAGCTTAAAATTGTGCCGGAGAGAAGAAAAAATGAAATTTTGAATTTTATAAAGAATGGTCTTGAAGACTTTAGTGTTTCGAGGTCTCGGGAGCGCGCAGGGGAATGGGGTATTCCGGTTCCTTCCGACGAGTCTCAAATCATGTATGTGTGGTTTGATGCTTTGTCGAATTATATAAATACACTTGGATATCCTGACCTCGGAGGTAATTTTGAGAAATTTTGGAACAACGGAGAAACCTTGCATGTTATCGGTAAAGGAATAAACAGATTTCATACGGTTTATTGGCCGGCGATGCTTTTGTCGGCTGGTTTGCCTTTGCCAAAAAAAGTTTTTGTTCATGGCTATATTACGGTTGATGGGCAGAAAATTTCCAAATCTTTGGGGAATGTAGTTGATCCGTTTGAACTTGTTCGAAAATATGGAACTGATGCTCTTAGATATTATCTCCTTAGAGAAATTTCTTCTTATGAAGATGGGGATTTTAGTATCGAGAAATTTGAAACCAGATACAATGCGGACTTGGCTAATGGTATTGGAAATTTGGTTGCCCGTGTTTCGGCATTGGGAGAGAAGCTTGGGAAAATAAATCTTGATAGCGAGAAGTTGTCAGCAATTGAAAATCAAACGAATCTGGAGCGGTATGATATTTGGATTGAGAATTTTGAATTTGATAAATATTTAACTGGTGTATGGGAAGATATAAGCAAGGTTGATGGAAAGATTAATCTTGATAAGCCATGGGCTATTTCTGATGAGAGTGATTTAAGAGATAAGATTATTGATTACAGCATCAGTATTGCTGTTATAACAAAACTTTTGAAGCCATTTTTACCCGAAGCAGTTAAAAAAATTGAGAAATGTTTTATTTGGAGTGAAGGGAGTTTGAGTCTTAAAAAAACAGAAGCAATTTTTCCAAGACTATGATTTTTGATGCACATACGCACGTGCAGTTTCCTGCCTATGACAATGATCGTGATGCGGTTATTTCACGAGCAAGAACTGCAGAGGTAAAAATGATTGCTGTCGGGACGCAAGTCTCGACATCAAAGTTAGCTATTGAGCTTGCTAAAAAATATCCGAATGAAGTTTGGGCTGTTGTTGGGTATCATCCAAACCATGCAGACTCACTGGATTCGACTACGCTCACCACTTCAGGTTGGTATCATGATAAGAATGAACAGGCAGATTCCGAACCAGAGGTTTTTGATGTGGATACTTTTAGAGAGCTTGCAAAAAATGAGCAGGTGGTGGCTATCGGGGAGTGTGGATTGGATTATTTTAGATTGGCGACAGGTGAAAAGCGACAAGTGGAAAGCGTGAAGGAAAAACAGAAAAAGATTTTTTTGGAACAGGTAAAGATCGCGACCGAAGTTAATAAACCTCTCATGATACATTGCAGATCCTCAAAAGGAACCGATGATGCATATGAAGATCTCCTTAATGTTTTAAAAGGCGCAGGTCGTGATTTGAAAAAGGTTTTGCATTTTTATGCCGGTGGTTCTCAAGTTACAAAGAAATTTATTGATGAAGGATATTATTTTACTTTTGGCGGAGTTATAACTTTTGCCAGGGATTATGATGAAATCATTAAAATGATACCAATGGATAGAATTATGCTTGAAACAGATGCGCCTTATGTATCGCCGATGTCTAGACGTGGAAGCAGAAATGAGCCTTCGTTTATAGTCGAGGTCGCGGTTAAACTTTCAGAGCTAAAAGGCCTTTCAATAGAAGAAACTATTGAGGTAACAAATAATAACGTAAATAAGGTTTTCTTTTCGTAGGTAAAAAATTGTAAACACGACTCTGTTTCACTTAGTGTATTGTTTTGCGTTACAATTTCTACGTCTCCTCTATGAAATATAATTTTAAATCTACACAGAAAAAATTTAGTAAAAAGTGGCTTGATAATATGGTGTATGAGCCATCTTTTTCTTCGAAGAAAGGAAAAGAACGAAGGCCTTTTTATAATCTCATGATGTTTCCATATCCTTCGGCAGAAGGACTTCATGTTGGCAATATGTATGCATTTACAGGTTCGGATATTTATGGGCGATTGAAGAGGATGCAGGGTTATGATGTTTTTGAGCCAATTGGTCTTGATGGTTTTGGAATACACTCTGAAAACTATGCGTTGAAAATTGGGAAACATCCGGCGGTTCAGGCAAAGATATCGCAGAAAAATTTTTATAGACAACTTACGGAAATTGGAAACGGTTTTGCATGGAATGAAAGATTGGAAACTTATGATCCTGAGTATTACAGGTGGACGCAGTGGATTTTTGCTCAGATGTTTAGAAACGGTCTTGCTTATAGAAAGAAGCAGGCCGTTAATTGGTGTCCTTCGTGTATGACCGTGCTTGCTGACGAACAAGTAATAAAGGACTCAAAACTCAATAATCAAGACTCAAAACAAACAGATGAAAATGTTCGAGGTGGTTATGTTGGTGTGGGTCTTTGCGAGAGGTGTGACAGCGAGGTTCAGAAAAAAGAACTCGAACAATGGTTTTTTAAGATCACAGATTACGCGGAAAAACTTCTTAATGGACTCGATGATATTGATTGGGCTCAGAAAATCAAATTAGCACAAAAACATTGGATAGGGCGGTCAGATGGCGCTTCTTTTAAGTTTAAGTTTGCGGATTCGGATTTTAAAATTTCTGATTTCATTGAAGTATTTACAACAAGGCCAGATACTATTTTTGGCGTTACTTTTCTTGTCGTGTCTCCTGAAACTGCGCTTGGCTGGGTTCTTGACGGATGGTCTCCTCGGGATGAAGTAAAAAAATATCTTTCAGAAACTCATGGTGGTGAGCAGAAGTCGGGAGTTTTTTCTGATCTTTATGTTATAAACCCGGCGACAGAACAGAAAATACCTGTTTGGATATCTAATTATGTTCTTTATGAGTATGGAACCGGTGCGATCATGGCTGTGCCAGCACACGACGAGCGTGATCTTGAGTTTGCGAGGCAATTTGATTTACCAATACGACAGGTGATTTCAAAAAAAGATGCGCCTATTAAAAGTTACTTAATGGGGGCGGAGGATATTGAGGATAGTGATCTTACGGATATTGGCATAACGATATCCGGGCGGACTTCAAGCGGAATTAGAAAACTTATTATTCCGCACGATAAAACTCATGCTTATGAATCGCTTCTAATAAAGAAACTTTCGCCGGGTTTTTGGAATGAGTATGTTGGTCCTGAAACTGTTTTTATTTTCAAACACAAAGATGGAGTTGTTGAAAGAATCGAGCTTGATCACAGGACGGAAGCAAAAATTGCAAAGCTTGCAAAAGAATTTATGGGTGCTGACTGGTCTCATACTAACCAATCCGTATGGAGGTGGCTCTATGAGAATAAATGGTATTCAGATTTAATTTCACATAGTGATTCTGGGATGCTTGTTAATTCTGGGCGTTTTAATGGTGCCGACTCAGAGATTGAGAGATGGAATGTCGCTGATTTTGCCGGGGGGGAAAAGCGTGTCCAATATAGACTTCGCGATTGGCTTATATCAAGACAGAGATATTGGGGCCCGCCGATCCCAATGATTTTTTGCAAGTCGTGTGAAGGGAATAATGTAGGGGAAAGAAGAGATATGCCCGGATGGCACACTGTTCCGGATTCTGATTTGCCAATTGTGCTTCCAAGGGTTAAAGATTTTAGGCCTCAAGGAACTGGCGAATCTCCACTTGCTTCGGCTGTTTCGTGGGTAAAGGTTCCTTGTCCGCATTGTGGAGGTGATGCAAAAAGAGAGACCGATGTATCGGACACATTTCTCGATTCGGCGTGGTATTACATCGGATATCTTGCAAAGCTAAACGCGAAAGGAAAAAAAACAAAGAAGGCGCAAAATCCGTTTTTAAATCCACTTATAAATTCATGGCTTCCAGTTGATATGTATATTGGTGGAGCGGAGCATGCTGTTCTACACCTTCTCTATGTTAGGTTTTTATCATACGTTCTTCATGACTGGGGATTTACGCAGTTTCACGAACCGGCAAAAATGTTCAGAGCTCATGGACTGCTTATTCGGGATGGAAAAAAGATTTCAAAATCAAAGGGAAATATTATCAATCCGGATCAGTTTATAACCAAGTTTGGAGCTGATGCTTTTAGGATGCATCTTATGTTTCTTGGGCCGTTTGAAGATGGCGGGGATTTTCGTGATGCGGGTATTGCCGGGCCTGTGAGATTTTTGGAAAGAGTGTGGGCTGTTGGTTCTACTATAATTGGTTCGAACAAGGAGAAGAAAAAAGCGAAAAAGGAAAAAGAAAGCGATGTGATGGGGCCTAAGATTCATAAGGCGATTAAGAAAGTTACCGAAGACATTGAATCTTTGAGATATAATACGGCTATAAGCACTTTAATGGTTCTTATAAAATCTTTTGAATCAGATACTCCAACAAAAGCGGAGTTTTTGGCGTTCATAAAACTTCTCGCCCCCTTTGCGCCTTTTATGACTGAGGAATTGTGGCAGAATCTTTCAAAATCAAAATCGAAATCATTTCAATCAATTCATCTATCAGAGTGGCCGAAGTATGATGAGAGTCTTATGCAAGAAGATGTGATAGATCTCATAGTTCAGGTTAACGGAAAATTGCGTGGAACGATTTCTGTTTCTAGATATATTGGGGAGGATGAAGCTATTGCGCTTGCAATGGCCTTGCCTAAAATCGATTCTTTTATTGGGCAAAATCCTCCAAAGCGTACAGTGTATGTACCGGGGCGTCTTGTAAACTTTGTAGTTTAAACTGGCTGTGGAAATCAGGAGTCTTTCTTTGTGGTAAAATTTTTTTTGGTCGGGAACTTTGTTCGCTATTTTTTTTACACATGAAAACAGCACTAGGTCTTTTTCTTCTTGGAAGTTTGGTTTTGATTTCTACTTATGCTTATAGGCACGGTAGGGATTTAACGGCCAGATTTGACTTACAAGTTGATAAGGTTTTGGAAAATTATTAGGTATAAAAAAATACCCTCCCCGTAGAGCGGGGGGGGTATTTTTATTATTTTCTTTCGGTAAGTGTTACTTTCGCGTTGAATTGTTTTTTGCCACGTATGACTTTCAGATTTAGGATTTTACCAACTTCCATTTCTTCCATAAAGTCCTGAATTGTTTTTTCGCTTGTTATATCTTCGCCGTTACAAGAAAGAATAATGTCTTTTTCTTTTAGTCCGGCTTTCGCTGCGGGGCTGCCGGGGATAATTGCCGGTGTGTGTGGTTTTTGACCAAAGAGCATTGCGCCGTGGTCTACTGGGAGTTTCATCCTGTTTTGGATGTTTTCATTTAGCATAATATATCGGAGGCCAAGTAGTGGCCTTCTGATTCTTCCATAGCTTTTTAAGTCTGCAATATCTCTTTTTACGGAGTTTATAGGAATGGCAAACCCTAGGTTTTGTGCGCCAAAGACGATAGCTGCATTAATCCCAATTGCTTCGCCGTTTAAGTTTACAAGCGGGCCACCGGAATTTCCCGGATTTATTGCGGCATCTGTTTGGATTAACCCTCTTAACTCCTGCATGGTGGGTTCTTTGCCCCCTGTTTCCGATGCTGCTCTGATTGATCTTGCGAGTCCAGAGATGATGCCGGATGAAACAGTATTTTTGAAAATACCTAGTGCGTTACCTATTGCTATGACAGATTCGCCAAGATCGATACTTGAGGAGTTGCCTAGATCAACTATTGGCAGTGGCTCGTCTGAATTGATTTTTATTATTGCTACGTCATCAATAGGATCTCTTGCCAAAACCTCTGCGGTGAATTTTTTCCCATTATCCAGTATGACTGTGTATTCTGCGTCTTTATCTGCTACGACGTGTTTGTTTGTTATGATGACTCCTGTTTTGTCTACAATGAATCCGGAGCCGCCGCCGATTTTAACCATACCTTTTCCATCAAGAAGTTCATCAGGAATTTCCAGATGTCCTCCATGGAATGGCAGAAATGGTGCGAGTTCCTTAGGGATATCTTTTTCAATTTTTTTGACGCTTTTTGATATGCCGATCGAAACAACGGCGGGCATGATTTTTTTAATTATTCCCACAACGGGGGTGTTTTTTGTGTTCATAGTGTTCATTATATCAATTGCTGGTTTTATTGGCTATATTCCAGATATGTTACTTTTAGTTACTTTTTGAGTTGTATATTATTGTCTTCTCTATTAAAGTTGAAGATGCTTTTTTATTTATGAGTACAGAAAAATCTAACAAAACAGTAGCAGTTGTTGGTCTTGGGTATGTCGGTCTTCCATTGCTTTTACTTGCCTCTAGATCGGGATATAAGGCAGTTGGTTTCGATATTGATACTCGGAAGATAGATTTATTAAAACAAAAAAAGAGTCCATTTGTGGACAATTTTATTGAAAAGGAGCTTAAAGAGACTTCTTTTGATGTAACGGGTGATTTTTCCCAAATTAATTCTGCGGATATTGTTATCTTGTGCGTGCCAACTCCGGTGTATGAAAATCATATGCCGAATCTTGAACCTCTCGAAGGCGCGTGTAGATCAATAGCGCCTTTTATTAAATCAGGACAACTTGTGATTCTTGAGTCTACAGTCAATCCTGGAGTTTCTGACGAGATAGTCATCCCTCTTTTAGAGAAGGAGTCGGGTTTAAAAGGTGGAAAAGATTTTTATTTTGCTCATTGTCCTGAAAGGATTAATCCTGGCGATGCAGAGTGGAATATCAAAAACATTAATAGAGTTGTTGGGAGTATTGAACCTATTGGTCTTGAAATGGCGTGTTCGTTTTATCGTTCAATTATTTCTGGTGAGATAAAACCAATGGGCTCGCTAAAAGAAGCGGAGGCGGTAAAAATTGTTGAGAATTCTTTTCGTGATGTAAATATCGCTTTTGTTAATGAGCTTGCGATGTCATTCTCTCATCTTGGGATTGATGTTTTGCGAGTTATTGAGGGTGCTGCCACAAAGCCATTTGCTTTCATGGCTCATTTTCCAGGGTGTGGGGTTGGTGGCCATTGTATACCGGTTGATCCTTACTATTTAATACAATATGCAGAAAAAAACGGTTTCAGCCATAGGTTTCTTGCGCTGGCGAGAGATATTAATAACGGTATGCCGAAATTTACTGCGAATAGAGCTGTGGAGGCCATAAAGAGAAAAGGAATAGATCCTTTCGGGGCGAAGGTTGCAGTCCTCGGGCTTTCATATAAGGCGGATATTGATGACTGTCGAGAAAGTCCAGCTTTTCAGATAATAAAAGAATTAGAGAAAGATGGTCTAAAGGTTTCTGCCTTTGATCCATTTGTACCCGAAAGATCAACTGCGTCTTCTCTTGATGATGCGGTAGATGGCAGTGCGGCAATTGTTCTTGCTACTGCACATACGCAATTTAGGGGATTAAAGCCGTCTTATTTTTTGGATAAGGGTGTGGACGTTTTAATCGATGGAAGAAATTGTTTTTCGAAGGAGGAATTTCTTGCTGCGGGAATAAAGTATGAGGGTGTTGGCAGGTAGCCTATAGTATTGGCTGGAAGAGTTTGATTATTGGTCTTATTGCTTTGTAGTAGATTGGAAGAGAGCTATACGCTTTTTTAAGGGATTTTGAATTGATCTTCCAGTTTTCAATTATTCTGTATAGGTCGTGAACCATGTCTTTTCTTTCGACATGAATACTTACTTCGAGATTGAAGTCGAAGCTTTGGGCATCTATGTTATTTGAGCCAATTAAGCCCTCTTTTTTATCTACAAGAAAAATTTTTGCGTGATTCATTTCTGAAACGAAAAAGAACTCGATTTCATTTTCTAGTTCTGAGGCAAATGCGAAATTTGCAACCGTGGTAAACCAAGAGTCTGTTCTTTCCGGAAGAATGACTTCTATTTTTATTTTTCTTTTTTTTGCGGCGCGGAGAGATTTTATCAACCAGCGGTGGGGGATAAAGTATGGGGTTACGATTGTGATACTTTCCTTGGCTTCTTTACAAGATTTTTCATAATAGTCTTTTAGAGCGCGAGTGCCTCTGATGGGCCAGTGGTCTATAAACCATTGTTTGGTTTTTTCGCTTCTTGGTTTTATCTCTTTGCCTTCTTTAAGAGCTAAAATTTCTTTGTCTTTGCCTCCGGCAAGAGAATAGACTTTTGCAAAAGATCTTAGCGTGTATCGGATGAGAGTTTTTTTGTTTGTTTTGAGATGGAGATCAAACCATTCGGAATATTTTCCGCTAAAGTTAACACCGCCTATAAAGGCGATAGATTTGTCTATGACTAAGACTTTTCTGTGATTTCTGTAAAGCCAACGTCTAAAGCTTAGAACTTCTGCTCCCGCCTTTTCGAGTGGCTTTCGTATGCTTGATCCTAATGTGAAGCTTCCTACGGCGTCAGCTATAACCACAACCTTTAATCCTTCTTTTGCTTTTTTTTCTAGAGCATCGAAGATATATCTGGTTTTTTTGTCGTTAATTAAGATAAAGCTTTCGAGGAGGATGGATTCTTTGGCGTTAACTATGGCTTCGTGCATACCGCGCCATGCTTCGCTGGTTTTTGTATAAAACTTATATTTCTTCATCCCTTACTTATATATAATGCTCTCGTTTTGGCTTTGAGCGCAATAAAAGTAGGAGATTGATATTATTTGTGGACCTAAGGAGAATCGAACTCCTACCTCCTCCATGCCATGGAGGCGTTCTACCACTGAACTATAGGCCCGGATTGGTAATTCTTTTATCCCGAATATTTTTTCGATGATATTCCTATTTTTATAAGATTTCAATTTTCTTTCTACATGTCGCGCTTCTTGTGTTGTGTTAAATTTTTGACTAAAAACCAATTTGACGGATCTTCGATTTTTTAAGGATTTTGTTTTACCACTATTATGTTCAGAAAGTATTCTTTCTAAGTTTCTACTGCTTCCAATGAAATATTTTTTGGTTTTTATACTTTGCACAATATAAACAAAACACATTTTTTTAATGATCGTTCTACCAAGCCGACGTCCGTCGGCTCCCCGATTTCTTTATTTTTATTTTTATAAGTGCATCGGGGCTGAACTATAGGCCCGTGTAGTGATTTATACTTTATTGATTTTTTGGCTTTGCTGCAAGTTTATCCGCGGATGACGAGGTATACAATATAGATTGCATAAAGAGTTAAAAATAGAACTCCTTGCCAGCGATCCATTGCATTTTTATTTCCAACAAATGCTGCAAAGAAGAGGATGACTGTGGCGCCTAGGGCGACAACGACGTCGCTGATAAGATTTTGAGAAAAGGGAATTGGTCTTATGACGGCGCTTATTCCTAATACGAAAAATATATTAAATATGTTTGAGCCGACAATATTACCAACCGCTATATTACTTTTCTTTTTGTAGGCGGCGACTGCTGAGGTAGCAAGTTCGGGTAGCGATGTTCCAATGGCGATAATTGTTAGGGCTATCAATGATTCACTTACGGCAAATGCACGGGCAATCGTCACTGCTCCGTCCACTATCCATTTTCCTCCAATTATGAGACCAACGATCCCGAGAGCTATCATTATGACTGATCTTGGTATTGGCAGTTTTTCAACTTTGATTTTTTCTATGCCGTTATCTTTACTTACTGAAATTGCGTAATAGATGAATATCGTAAAAAATCCAAGAAGGATTAATCCATCAGATCTTGTAAGAAGTGAAAAATCAAAACCATCAATTAGTGCATCATTTGCGAGTATGGCACCTGCGAGAACGGCCCAGAGCGCAAAGGGGATTTCTCGCCAAACAGTTCCACGGCTAAGTGTGAGACCAGAAATAGTTGCTGCAACACCTAGAATAAGAAGTATGTTTGCGATATTGCTGCCAAGAATGTTGCCAATGGCGATATCGCTTTGTCCGTTTGCGCTTGCAAATATGTTTACAACAAGCTCCGGCATAGAGGTGCCGAATGCGACTACGGTAAGTCCTATAAAAAGAGTTGAGACTCCGAAGCGTTTTGCGAGTGAAGACGCGCCTTCAACAAGAAAATCCGCTCCTTTGAGGAGCGCTACGAACCCTACGACAAACAAAATAAGGTCCAATGCCATTGGGTTAATAATAGCAAAAATCAGCGATAAACTTAAAACTATTTCATGATGTGCCCTTGGAGGGAATCGAACCCCCATTTTATCCTTAGGACGGATCTGTTCTATCCATTGAACTACAAGGGCTTGTTGGATATAGTTTAGACTGCCACGGAGCTTCGATTTTGCCAAGTAAGCTTTAAAGATATACGGTGGGATGGCTGAGTCCGGTTGAAGGCGCCGCACTCGAAATGCGGTATACCCGAAAGGGTATCGGGGGTTCGAATCCCTCTCCCACCGCCATAAACCACGTGGGGTTCGTGACAGGCCCTAAACTACACAGGGGTTCATGGCGGGCTTTAAATAGGCAATATATATATGATCTTAATATTTGTGGTTGTTTAACATTTTTATTTTTTGTGGTATATATAGGATTACTTTTGGGCCTATAGTTAAATGGTATAACACCTCATTTGCAATGAGGAGTTGGCAGTTCGATTCTGCCTAGGTCCACTGCTTAAATCTCTTAGTGGGTGTTTATATCTGTTTTTTGTCCTGTGTTATAATTTTTTTGAGATTGCTTTTTTGGTCGTGGTGTTTTTATTAATAACTTAATAATTTAAAAATAATGAAATATTTAATTCCTTCCTTTCTCGTGCTCGGCGTTTTAGGATTTGCGATTCCGGCTTTTGCTCAAGAGGCGCCAGCGGGTCCTGCTACGTTCGTAGGAAGTTATACTCTTTGGGTTGCGATAGTTATCGGCTTTATTGCAAGCTTTATGACTTTTATTTATGCCCGGCAGCTTAAAGGTTCTGTTACTGCTGGTATTTTGAATCTTTTAGGCGCGGGTATGTTTGTCGTAGTTTTTGGCTTTCTCGCGGTTGTTATCGCGTGGGCTGATCCTTCTATTGAAAAAATCGTACACGATTTGTGTTTTATTATCGGTTATATCTTGATTCTTGTTGGTGTTAGCAGGGTTAGAAAACTAAGCGTTTAGTTCAATGAAGGGCTTCTGGGAAACTACTAGAGGTTTTTTTGGTGTTGGAAATAACAACAATAGACAATTCTTTGCCAGTGATCGTGAGGCGGATAAGATTATTCAATTTTTAATTTCTCTCGTACCGGAGGCGAATAAAATACAGGATGCTTTAAATGCTTATTCCAGAGCTCAACAACTCACCGGACCAGATAGATCGTTGTCTTTTGTGACAGCTTATTTTTCGCTGGAAAATTTTATTGTAAATAGGCGTCCACCGGATGTTTCAAGAGTTTATACAAGATCGGAACTTAGATCTGCAGTAAGAGATGTTGCAGACATAAATATTTTGGATGATGCTTTGCGATTGGTTTTTTTGAGTGAGAGTGAACAGGCTGCGGTTTTTTTGTTTTTTGGCGTAGAAAAGATTTTCAACTTTTTGTCTTCAAGATTTGGAGAGGCTCATGTAAAGAACTTGGTTTCGTCTCCAGTATCGAGGACTTTTTTATCTAATGCGATTTCTCCTCAAATACATAAACTTGATATAAAGAGAATTGCAAATGCGGCTGTTCCCGTTGAACGTGATGTTGTGATAGCAGTGTTTAAAGAACTGTACAAACTTCTTTATGAGGATATGTTTCGTTTGGTTGGGTCAGAGGTTTCTCAAAAAGTTGTTGATGAATTATTTAGATCAATACAACGTTCCTATGATTATGATCTAACTTCGTTGTTTGTGAGGGTTTTACCGGATGGTGTTTTGGATAATGAAAGGCTGACTTTTTTGAGTCGTGAGGAATTGACTCGGAAAATCCGTGAGGCGACGAAATCTGAGACGGAAAAGAGGGAACTTGCAGAGCGTCTAGCAAAAGAGCTTTCTGAAGCAAAGGAAAAAATTGAGGAGAAAGTTAGGGAAAGAACCGTTGAACTTGAGAGAGAAAAAATAAAGCTAGATTATATAGCCCAAAATATGGATATGGGCGCTTTGCTTTTTGATGGAGACGGAAAGCTTCTTTTTGCAAATCATGCTGCAAGGAGATTTTTAGAGGTAGGGGATGCCCACGATGAAAAAGTCGTGGAGGCGTTGTCATCAAAATTTTCTTCATGTACTCCTCAAAAATGTATTGAATCATGTAACGCAAAAAAACCACTTTCTGCGGTAGAGGTTGATACGGGTAGGCGAATTTTTCTCTTTTCATCGACGTGTCTTTTTTCAGGAACTTCTAATCAGGAATTTTTCGGGGCTCTTATATGGATTTACGACATAACTGATACGAAACTTTTAGAGCGTTCGAAAAATGAATTTATTGCGATTGCTTCACATGAAATGAGGACGCCACTAGCGATTATTCGTGGATATGCTGAGACGGTGGGTGAGATGATGGCAACAAAACTTTCTAAAGTTGAGCTTAAAAAAATGATGGATGGAATACTCACAAATACGGTGCGTCTTTTAGGAATTGTTAATAATTTTCTTGATCTTACACGGCTTGAAAACAAGAAGATTGAGGTGAATTTAGAGAAGTTTGATGTAGTAGAAATTGTTTCTCAAGTTGAGAATGATTTTAGAGAACAAGCTAAAGAAAAAAATATTCAACTTATTGTAAAAATTCCGAAACAGAAGCTTCCGTTCATTAATGCCGATAAAGCGATGTTGCAGGAAGTGTTGGTGAATCTTGTGGGTAATGCTTTTAACTATACAAATGCCGGAAGTGTGACTGTAGATGTTTCGATTGAGGGCGGTTCGATTGCGATCAGGGTAATTGATACGGGTATTGGTATTTCCCCCAAACAGCAATTAACTCTTTTTCAGAAATTTCAGTCTCTTGGGAGATTTTCAGAGAGGAGAGAATATGGCAGTGGGTTGGGTCTGTATATAACAAGATTACTTATTGAGATGATGGGAGGATCTATTTCTCTTGAATCAAGCGAGCAAAATAAAGGAAGTGTATTTAAGGTATTTGTGCCGATTGCTACTTAGGTTTTGATTTTTGTGATATTATTTTTTTTGAATATGGATAAAAAGGTAATCCTTTTAGTTGATGACGAGCCGGAGATTCTTTATCTTTACGGTAATAAGTTAAAACGCGAGGGTTTTGATGTCCTTATGGCAAAAGATGGTCAAGAGGGTGTGAATGTTGCAAGGGAAGAGATTCCGGATTTGATACTACTTGATCTTAAAATGCCGGTGATGAATGGCATGGAGGCTTTTGTTGAGTTAAAAAATGACCCTGCGACGAAGGACATCAAGGTTGTTTTTCTTACTGCATTTTCAGATCCAACAGTTCCTGAAATTGACCAGAAGATGGCAAAAGATATAGGGGCAATGGATTTTATTAGAAAAGGAATTGGTCTTGATGAATTGGTTGAAAAAATAAGAGGATTTTTGAAATAGGTTTTTGCGTGGTAAAATTCTTTTGATTTATGGATGAGCCTCAAATAAAAAAGGTGCATTTTGTTGGTATTGGTGGAATAGGGATTTCTGCGCTTGCCCGTTACTATCTTTCTGAAGGATGGAAGGTGAGTGGATCTGATATTTCTGCTAGCGATCTTACTCGCGAGCTTGAGGCAGAGGGAGTTTTGTTTAGATTAGGACAGGAGGAGAGAAATATACCGCCGGATCTTTCACTAGTTATTTATTCTGCTGCTGTTCCTAAAACAAATCCGGAGCGAAAAGCGGCAGAGGAGATAAATATTAAAACTCTTAGTTATGCTCAGGCGATCGGTGAGCTCACTAAAAAATATTTTACGATTGCGGTTTCGGGATCTCACGGGAAAAGCACAACGACTTCGCTTTTGTCCCTTATTCTTATCAAGGCTGGTTTTGATCCAACTGTTATAGTTGGCACAAAACTTCGTGAGTTTAAGGGAAAAAATTTTAGAAAAGGAAAAAGCCAGTATCTCGTTCTTGAGGCGGATGAGTGGAATAAATCTTTTCATAATTATCATCCGCAAATGATTGTTCTTACGAATATTGATGCGGAACACTTGGATACATATAAAAATTATGAAGGCGTGGTTTCGGCTTTTGAAAAATATATAAAGAAGTTGCCGAAAAAAGGTGTTCTTTTTGCTAATGCAAAAGATAAAGGAATGCTCACTATAACTGAAAACTTATCCGCCAGTAGGCGGACAAAAACTAAAAACTCAAATCTAAAGGTTGTTTGGTACAATAAGGAAAATTTTGAAGAGCATCCACTGCAGATACCGGGGAAGCATAATCAGTTGGATGCGGAAGCGGCATGGCAGGCTGCAAAATATCTTGGAGTGAAAGAGTCAGACGCGGATATGGTTTTTTCTTCGTTTAAAGGAGCGTGGAGGAGAATGGAGCTTTTGAAAAAGAAAAAGGCGGGTTTTACTTTTTACAGTGACTACGCGCATCACCCGACAGAGATTAAAGCGACTCTCTCTGCTCTTCGGGGGGCATATAAAGATAAAAAAATTATCTGCATATTTCAGCCACATCAACAGGATCGTCTCACAAGACTTTTTTCAGATTTTTTGACTGCTTTTCGTGATGCGGATGAAGCAGTGATTGTGCCGATTTATAAAGTTGCTGGCAGGGAGGAAAAACAGGGGACGGATGCTTTTTCGCTTGTTCAGAAAATAAAGGAAAAACAGAAAAATGTTTTTTATGCTCCAACTTTTGAAGATGCGGTTCGTACTGTTCGGAACAGGTGTCCGGACGGAGGAGTTGTGGTTTTTATGGGGGCGGGGAACATAGACGAGATGGCAAGAAAAAGTTTAGGTTAGGGTTTGTGTTGGGTTTTGGTTTGTATATCCAGCACCGGCGTCGCCTAGCTCCAGCGGCTAGGCGCGCCTGCATCTCGCCTCGCAAATGCCTCCCTATGCGGGAGGCAGCCAAGCTTTGCGAGGCTCCGATACCTGCTGGATTATACAAACCCAAACCTAAGCTTTTTTGTGAGGTTGAGTAAGGTAGGTAGGGGTAGATTTTTTCTAGAAAATTAGTGATAATGGGGCGAGTTAATTCGATTAATTGGAGGGGTCGGATAGTCCTGCCTACGGCAGGCAAGGATTTTGTGAGAGTATAGTTTGAAAATATAATTTTTTTGGAGGGGTCGGATAGTGGTTTATTCCACCGCACTTGAAATGCGGCGGCCGTAAGGCCTCGTGAGTTCGAATCTCACCCCCTCCGCAGAGAAGGACTGGTCGCCGCTAAAACGGCGATTTGTCTTTTAACATCTACGTTTTCGGAGGTTCGAACCGCAGCGAGTTCTTTCTCCACGTTAGGCAACGCTTCGAATATCATATCGAACACTTTGTGTCGTGTTATAGCCACCTTTTGCCCAGTAAGGTAAAGGTGCGAACCTAGACATGCGAAGATGGCACGTTTTACTTCTCTGTCGCCTTTCTCGAACCACAACCGAGCATATCGGGCAAAATTGTACACGCGCTCACTCAATTCTACCCAGTCCTCAATCGCTTTACCCTGTGCCTGCACTTCTCTTTCAAGATTTGTCCGCTCTTTGAGAAGATTAGTTTTGAGTGCTTGGTATTCAGTGTCGGTAATAAGCTGCCCACCCTGATTCTCTGGCGAAGTGTACTTAACGAGCAGCGCTTCAAGTCGCCTCGTAACATCACTTAAAACTTTCTGTTTGTTTTCGAATACACTTTGATGGCTTTGTGCCTCCTCTTTTCGTAGCTCGTGAAGATATTGAATTGCCCAATCCTTGAATCTTTCTGAAATGGCGAACTCACCGATGGCTGCATCAATCTGCTGATTGAGTTCGGCAAGTTCAACCATCTTCTCTGGGCATTTTGTATCAATGCGTTTGGTGCAGTGATAGTAAATGTAAGTGTGGACGTTACCGTTCTTCTGTCGCTTTACTTTCTCCTCCGCCGTAACCATTGCACCGCAGTTGGCGCAGCGCATGAGTCCAGTAAATGCAAAGCGATGTTCTTTCGGGCGTGGCTTACCTTTGCGTCCTAGAATCTTTTGTACGCGGTCAAACTCCTCCTCGGTAATCATCGGCTCGTGATTTCCCTTATAAAGTTGTCTGTCCGCACCTTTGCCATATTCAAAGTAGCCGTAATAAAAAGGGTTAGTGAAGATTTTGTAGATGTTGCTGCGGGAAAGGGGTTTTAGTCCCGCATATTTCTTTGTGGGGCGTGTCTTCAACTTCCAATCTTTATTCACAATTTCGAGAATCTGCGGCGGGGTGTAGTTACCCGTGAGCATCATCTGCCACATCTGCTTTACCATATCGAAACGCTGCGGGTCTTTGAGAATCCAATTCCTGCCTTTGTCTTCGCTACGCTCCGAGTTGAGGTAGCCGAGAGGTGCACGCGAAGGATACCAACCCATCTGCAACTTCGCTTTCAACCCACGCTTAACATTCTTACTTAAATCGCGGACATACTGGTCTGCCATACCAAAATCTACGTAAGAAATGATGGCGTTGTCTTCGGGGCGATACTCTCTATCGCTTGTGATTATGTGTTTGAGGTCGCCGCGCTTTAGTAAGCCGAGAATGATACCTGCCTCCTCTGGATTACGTGCCAGACGGTCTAACTTCCATTCTACGAGCGCATTGATGACACCTGTGCGAACGTCTTTTACCATCTGGTCGAACTCTGGGCGAAGGTAAGGTGTCTCGGCAGATTTCTCCTCTTTGTATGTTTTCGCAATCCTGATTTTGTATTTCTCGGTTGTTTCTTTAGCCCAGTCAATTTGTGAGCCAATACTCAAAACCTGACGCTCCTTCGCCTCGCTACTTTTGCGATTATAGTTTCCGTATTTGAGTTGTACGTTATCGTTTGTCATTGTCGTTTGGCTTTATAGGAGGTTTCTGACGGAAGATTACTTGAAACTCGCCATCGTCATTCACCGCTCCTTTCTCTTGCAGTACGTGCTTTACCTCATCAGCCAGTTGCTTCTTGGTCTTACCGAATCCTTTGATGAGGGCAAGTAGTTTCTTCATGGGTCTATTATAGCAACCATGACAAAACATGACAAGCCCCTGAATGTGCACAATGTGTGGGGTATCTTTCATGAAGATATAATCATTCGATACCTTTCTCATACTTCCAGTTCTCGACGGCTGTTACGACGCATCTATTAAAAAGGGCGGCAGGATTCTCAACCCGCTTTCCCTCGCGTTCGTAGTTTTGGCGGGCGGACAAAAAGTTGTCGTATCCTTCTTCGATAGGTTCGATGTCGTTCTTGCATTCTTTTAACATCGCTATGATGAAGTGAATATACGGGTCGCCTACGGCTTCCGCGATTTCCTTGCATCTACGCTCGGCAGGACTTCGCGGTTCGAAGTCGGGAGTCGCCACCTTCTTCCGCATCCCTTCTTCCTTAAAGGCAGTCGAATAGTCGTCTGCTTTTGTATACTTCTGGGTATCGGTATTCGTATACCTACTTCGGAGTTCTGGGTTTTTGAAAACATCATTCAAAGCCGTAAAACCATGCTTATTCCCCGTAGCCAACTTCGGAGGAACAGGGGTTGAGTTCTGACTGACTTCCGCTTCTTCTTTGGTCAAATCTGCTCCCGCACTTAGGAGTTGCTCCCGCTCAAAGAGTTCGTTAATGTGCTTGATTCTTCTGCCTTTGAGCATCCAATCGTCGAAATGAACCTTGAACGAACCTCCGACTCCCTGCCGTGGCGCGTAGTAGATGTACTTCTTCTTGCGTAACGACCGAACGAACTTCGAGATGTTGTCCGTGCTCTGGTGGTGTGGCAAATCTGCAAGTAGACCAGCGATACTCACGGTTGCGACTCCCTGCATGTCCGCTTGCAACCGCATCCAGATGTAGATTTCGTATTCGCTGTACGTCAATCGGTTTTTTGCGTTTTTGTCGCCTTCTCTCACGCGCTCAATGATGTAGCGCGGCACGCCAACAAACGGCTCGATTGGCTCATTTTGTCTGTTCGGTTGGTTCATGTTTTGGGTCATAGTCATTTCTATCCTCTGGGTGTTTCTCCAAATACTCCTGCAACCACTCTTTCCGAATCGGGCGGTAGGTAACGTTCATGATGGTGAGAAGAGCCGTTGCCTCCTCCAATGCCTCCTCGCGGGAGATTTCTTCGCCCTTCTCCTCCCGCCAGATGGTCATGAAATCTTGTAACGCTTGCTCGGAAATCATGGTGGTTAGCGCTCGTAAATACGCGTTTTGATGGTTTTCAGCTCGTTGAAGAAGTCCTGCGGCTCGACCTTTATTTCCCGCCGCCAGTATCGCGCTACCGCTTCCGCCAACTCTCGTGTATTCTCGAAAGTAAAAACCGCCCTGCGCGAGTTGAGCTGTTCAACGTCTTGAATGACGAAGCCCAAACACGACAAGGCGGCGGTCAAACTTAAATCCGCAGTCCTATACAGTTCGTTTGTGTTGTAGGTTTGGTTCATCGTCATGGTCATACGCAAACTAAAAAACTGTGAGCGTATGCCCACAGGTTAGATGATTTTAGGTTTTCGGTCGTAACTCTGGATAAGCCCATCCAGAGTAATGCTTTACTCGCGCGCTCTCTTATCGTTGTTCAATCCTAAACGCTTTCTGAACGTCGTAATGATTTTACGAGCATGTGTCTCCGTCATACCGTCCTCGGTTTTCGTGCCGTATTTCTTATCCATCTCCAAGCATATTTCTGAAAACGATTTCCCTGACATATAAAGCTCGTAAAGTTCGTTGTCCCTATCAAAGTTCTCCCATAGTTTGAACTTGGGAGATTTCAAATTGAATAGCTTTCTCATCTGCTCGACCTTATTCCAAACTTTCTTCACGTCTTGGAGCGTGCTGTTTGTCCGCAGCTCGATAACAATTCTTGGCTGCGTATCCCAATCTTTCTCTGGCGGCTTGAAAGTAACGAAAGGTATTCTGTCCGCATAAAGCGCGTGTACTTGCCCGACATCTCCGTATTTTGCGAGCTTCCAAACGAGAGGCATGTGATGTCTATCCAACCGAAACCGTTTCAGTAGTTCGAACATGTCTTGGAAATATGACGAATTGGGTTGAACCATAATGCCGAAATCTGGGTCTTTCTCTCTTGAAGAGTCGGCGTAGACAAAATCTCTATCGTCCATCTTTTTAAGATTTTGTTTCCGCTTGGGGTTATCCGTATTGATGCCCCACTTTATTCTCAATTCCTCGATGGCACTTCGAAACTGTGGCTTGGCAAGCAGAACATTTACCGCCTGTTCGGCTCTCCGCCGATTTTCGGGTGTATCAAACTTATTCCTCTTGTTTCTTTTCATTTTCATGGTCATTGTAAGGAAAACTGTACCCTGACAAATCTTGTCGTCCTCACTTTAATAGCATAAAATAAAGTTACGAGCGAATACAGAGCTATGAACAAAAGAAATAAAATCTACACACTGAAAGACCTCGAAGGAATCCTGCATGTGGACGAACGCACATTGTTTCGCTATTTGGAGAAAGGTGTACTCAAAGGTTCGAAGGTCGGTAAGTGGCGCTTCACCCAAGAGGATATTGATAACTTTTTGAAAAGAGGGCGCAAGAAATCTAGTGCAAGGAAATAACTAGCTTGCTACAACCATGACAAAGACACTTGCACCAATACAAACTGCGCGGACATATTCAATAACTATGACTACTCCAAAAAAAACAATTACTCGTCCGAACGGGGTAAAACCGTTTCTAAAATGGGTAGGAGGTAAGTCGCAGCTTTTACCACAACTTCGCGACTTCTATCCGCGTACTTTCAAGAGGTATTTCGAACCATTCTTGGGAGGAGGGGCGGTCTTCTTTGATGTGAAGCCAAAGGAAGCGTTCCTAAACGACATCAACACAACTCTCATCACTGCTTACAAACATGTTCAGAAGAAACCAGATGACCTCGTAAATCTATTGCGACGATTGCAGGACAAGTATGATAGACAATCAGAGGAAGGGCGAAGTGCTCTCTACTATGAAATACGGAGTAAGTATAACGATTTGAGTGAGGGAGATTTGAACAAGACAGCATATCTCATCTTTCTTAATAAGACGGGCTACAATGGCCTCTACCGCGAGAGTTCAAGCGGCGGCTTCAATGTTCCTTTTGGCAAGTATAAGAATCCAGCAATTCTCGATGAGTCAAATCTTCTTGCTGTATCGAACACGCTCAAAGGTGTGTCATTAAACGCTCTTTCTTTCGAGAAGGCAGTTGCAGAGTCAAGGCGGGGTGATTTTGTATACTTTGATCCGCCCTACTATCCCCTGAATGGAACAGCCAAGTTCACAAACTATCACGAAAAGGATTTCCTTGAAGAAGAACAGGTGAAGCTCCGAGACATCTTTGCCGAGCTGGATAGGCGCGGATGTTTCGTTATGATGAGCAATTCCTACACCGACTTCATCGGTAAGCTCTATCGTGGTTTCAACAAGCACACCGTGCTTGCAAACCGTGCCGTCAACTGTAAGGCCGAAGGACGCGGAAAGGTAAAAGAATATGTAATCACCAACTATAAGATATGAGTAATAAAACATTCAATCTTTGGGAGCAGATTTTCGACGCAAAGAAGTTTGATGTTGGTGAAGATTTGCATTTCATCACTGCGGACGAAATCAAGGCAATAACTCACGCTGAACCGCGAATCATGGCGAAGATGGATAGCTCTGCTGACTTGCCGCCCATATTCAAAAAGCACGGGTACTTCTTACTACCCGTAAAGAATGGCAAGTATGCAATCGTCCGCGGCGATGGTTTTCACCGCTTGGAGGAAGGGACAGGTGCTACCGCGAACCATGTCTCGCGTATCAAGTTTCCACTTACAACTGCGGGCAGAGGTTCAAGTGAGATGCAGTACCTTGATTACAGTTTCAATTCTGGTGCACTTGAAAATGTTTTGGGCAAGCAGCCACTCTATCAATCCATACGAGGGAGAGAGTACAGCAGAGATTTTAGATTTTCGGTGAACAAGACGCTGCTCGAAGTATCCTCTGTACAGCTTGAAGTTGATTCTGGCTTGGAGGGTGAGGATTCAATCGTATTGATTGAAGCGAAAATGGATACACCAGAAGATTTCATCATTCGGCAACTGTTCTATCCTTACAACCATTTCAAAGTTATTTCTCCCGACAAAACAATCGTTCCTGTGTTCTTCACATACGAGCCAGCGACAAAGACCTATAACTTCTGGATTTACGAGATTCCCGACGCCGCAAACTACAACTCTATCAGTTTGCGAGAGATGAAATCAGTAAGAATTGCGAGTGAGCATGAAATTGTAATTGAAGACATTAAACCGAAGGGTATTGTCGCTTACAAAGACCTGATACCGCAGGCCAATGATGTGAGCAAGGTGATAGAACTGGTTTTCAAAGTGAGCGAGGGAACAGACAACTATCGTGATGTGGCCGCATACTTCGAGTTTGACGAGCGCCAAAGCAGCTATTATAGAGAGGCAGCAGAAGCATTAGGATTGGTTCTCCCGAAGGACGGAAAGTATCATCTTACCGATGTAGGTAAAGAGTTGGTGCAGCTTCCCGCAGAGAAACGCAACCTGTTCTTCGCTGGGCTTCTTGCCGATTTCAATTTAGTAAAAAACTCTCTCGACATTCTCAAAGAGAAAGGCGTGCTAGCACAATCAGACGTTGAGAAAGTTATAGCAAGAAGTTCAAATCTGACTGGAACTACAATAGGTAGGCGTGCTGGTTCTATGATGTCTTGGTTACGATGGATGGCAGAAGCAACAGGTTCGTTTAGTGCAGAAGATGGTACATTCCATCTCAACAAATAAAATGTTTGGAGACGACCAAGAAATAAAAGAGCTTCGAGAGAAATGGCCATCCATGTCTGAGCAAGACAAGAAGGATACTTTTTTATGGAAGATGGTTTGGTTTCATCACACGAAGCATGTTGCTGGAAACCCAAACCAAGCGATAGAACACCTTACTGATGAACTAAACAAATCATCTCAATCTTCTGAAAAGCTAACGAGGTCTATTCGCAATGCAACTTGGGTCGCTGCGATTATAGGGGGCATAGGTGTTTTAGTTGCAGTAGTCAATTTACTAAAAGACCTAAAAGTTTTCGGCTAGATTGTTGCTCTAAGAGACGGTTTCCCCCGCGAGAATCGCAAGCCCGTTTGAGAAACACCCACTACCCCTTTTTGGTTTTGGGAGAATCAGCCCAAGACAGACAAGATATACCCCTTCTTGTATGTACGTATATAACTTACTAGGTATGGATATGTCTATGCGAGGTGCTTCACACTCGTACATAGCGGTCTACCATTACAAAGACATGGACAACCGTCTTGTTCTGTATGACATGTAAGAACGGGCTATAATGAAAGGGAGAGAACGGTTATACCAATACTGCCTGTTCCTGTGAAAGATTGGGTATGAAGAAACGGTCTGTACTGGTTTGCCAATAGGTTCTAACGTCGTCCACTAACCTCCGCCAATTGGAATTTTGCAAGAAAGGAGGATCAAGCTCGCGGCGCGAGACGCGCCACTCGCATAGGATTTGAAAGGGCTTTTTTGGCGAAAAGGAAAAGGATTTATAAATGAAGGGCAAAAGAAATTTTTTCATCAATTTTTTCCAAGAAGCGGCAACTTGTCGCCTCTTGACTATTATTGTGTAATATGCTATCCTCTTGAATAAGATTCGGGCGTGGTGTCTGAATCAAACTGTACCTTGAAAGGAGAAAAGCAATGCATGAAGTCCAATTGAAGTCGAAATGGGGTGAAAAGCAGATCAAAGCGCACCCGACCAATGAGTTCTGGGATATCGTTTCGCATAGGGCCGGTTTGGTGAAGGCCCTCAATCTCATTGGGCCGGAGTCTTCGGATATCCTACTCTACTTCGACGGGTTCTCGACAGTCAGAGTTCCGAGCAAAGACGTGAGCTTTCACATCGCAACAGAGAATAGCTCAGAGCTCGAGGAATGTCCGATCGCAGACATTCGTTACAGTCAACGAAAGAGCGACGTGGGGGTCGGTTGGCGAGAAATCAAGCTGTGGTTCAAAGATCGTGCTCAACTCGAGCGATACGTCCAGGTAGTAGTACTTCCTATCGGTGAAGCCAAGCTGGTCCCAGAGCAGAAGTCGCAGGCGGAAGGTTCTTCTTCCAGTTAAGGGCTTCTACCCTTCGTTATCGGTCTTGGTCTTGGCATCGCGATCGATTAGTCGAGACAATGCCCACATGTAGGAGCCACTTGCAGAATTAACTTCTGCTCGTGGCTCTTTTTTTGAAGCGAGAATTTGCCGCCAAAGCCAGTTAATTTTTCAATGACTTTAAATTGAAAAATTAACTGAATTGAGTTATACTTAACTCAATTAAAAACTTGAAATTGTT
>Ga0066639_10000618_pt1 | contig 31203 bp, 28 predicted proteins | sample CryGeyCG2114_010_2_FD_59504 | JGI IMG/M metagenome (GOLD analysis project Ga0066639, IMG submission 59504) | Groundwater microbial communities from aquifer - Crystal Geyser CG10_big_fil_rev_8/21/14_0.10 | ecosystem: Environmental > Aquatic > Deep subsurface > Groundwater | place: USA: Utah...
TACTGGAACAGGTACTGGAACAGGTACTGGAACAGGTACTGGAACAGGTACTGGAACAGGAAGCTGTACTCCAACTTGGATGACAGAAGATTTTGTTCAAAATGATACGAGCAACACTCCTGTTGATATTCTTTGGGTTGTCGATGACTCAGGATCGATGGGTGATGAACAGGCAGCTCTGGCAACGAATTTTGAGACGTTCATTGTTGGTTTTATGCAGAAAGATCTTAATTTCAATATGGCCATCACAACGACAGATGCCCGTTCAGGAATTTCCGGCCATCTTGTGGGGAAAGTCTTAAACCGTGAACAGGCCCTACTTAATCCGACACAATTCATACTAGATTTTGAAAATTTTGTGAAGGTAGGTACGAGGGGAAGCGGAGAAGAAAAAGGACTTAAGACCAGCGTAGATTTTCTACTCCAGCATGGAGCAGAGTTTTTACGAGATAACGCCTCTTTGGCAATTGTTTATGTTTCAGATGAAGAGGATCAATCTCCGTTTAGTGTGACTCAGTATCTTGGTCAGATGGGTGATATTAAATCAGGCATTAACAAGATAAGGACCTACTCGATTGTTAACAAGGTTGATTCTGGAATCCAGTATGAAACGGTTGGAAATCGTTATATGCAAGTGAGCAATAGCACCAAGGGTACAAGCTCAAGCATTAAAGATGATTTCTACAGTATTATGGATTTATTAGGCGAGAAAATTGTCGCTCTAGCAGAAAATTTTCCTCTCTCCTACGATCCACAAGACGCTGTTTTAGAGGTAAGTGTTAATGGAAGCGTTCAGTCTAGCGGTTGGTCTTACTCAAGTGTCGACCATCTTGTTCGATTTGATACCTCAAACATACCAAGTGCTGGTGCTAATATTCAGGTTAAATATCAGGCCTGTAATGTGGGGATGCTATAATGAAATCTCCTGCAATTATTCTAATCATTTTTTTAATATCCCTCTACGCCAAGGCAGGCGAGAGGGATCTTTACGACTTTAGATGGTTAGATCCAGACAAGAAGGTCTATGTCTTGCAAAACAAGGTCTACAAGAAAAAGCATACCTTCTATACAGACTTTAGTTATATTAAAGGGATCAGTTCTGAATACCAAGATACCAGTGGTATGCAACTTCGCTCCGGTTTCTATTTTTCAGAGGAATGGGCGCTTGAATTATCCTTTCAAGATTACAACAACAAAAATAATACCACCTTTGATAACCTTCAAAGAATAAATGGAGTCGTACCATTTATTCGAAAAATTGAAAGGAGCTATGGTATTGGCGCCATCTGGGCACCTTTTTACGGAAAAATCAATACATTCAACAAGATATTTTATTTTGACTGGTATTTCGGAGTATCGGCGCTAAAAGTTGAGGCCAATAGTAATGCGGACAGCGCAGCCAACCCAAATTCAAACCAATTCAAAGATGAAAGTTTTGTTGCGGCAGGAGCGAAAACAGGTCTTAAATTTCATATCAACTCTAATTGGCATTTAGGACTCGAATTTCAAAACACTTACTTTAAGGCAAAAGGCCCAGTCCCGGGAAGACCGAAAAAGCTAAATACCAATAGCGACATAATGCTGGGAATTGGATTTTCATTCTAGGAGCTGAGCATGGAAAATAGATTTATAAATGGCCCGGCCGGTAGATTCATATTCTTGGCAATATTTGTCTTTTCTTTTGCACTTAACGCACAAGAGAAAGACTCGCAAAAAGGGCAAAATACAGGCGATGGACTAAGTTTTCAAATACAAAAAATTCAAAAACTTTATGCCAATGGCAAGAATATAAAAAATAATTGGCTGGCATTTGAATTAATTGATGCCAATTACTATTTTGCAGCATCTATCTTTGCCAAACGCCATCTTATTGCCAATGGCGAACACAATGATATTTTCGAAGAAGCGCTGGAAAAAATTGTTGTAAAAACTGGTGTCGAAGTTTTTGCCGACTTACCTGAAGATATTTTGACTAAGGCCAAAGGCCCAACATTGGCATTGGTTCTAGGCCTACGTAAATTTAGAGAAAAGCGATACCAAGAATCACTAAAGGCCTTAGAAATTATTCCCGCTCACCATCGCTTTGGTCCTGAGGCACTGCTTATCTCAGGAACAATCTACAATCTACAGGGAATGCAAAATAAAGCGATAGATCTCTACCGTACTTGCCATCGCACCGCCACCTACGCCGCAAATAAGTCAAAGCATGAGAAACTCGAAAGATATTATTCATTGATTTCTGAATTTTGCCTTATTCATACGGCAAGGATGGAATATAAGAATAAGCAATATGACAAAAGCCTTATGCTTTATGATGATATTGATAAAAACTCTTATCAGTGGCCATACATACTTTTAGAGAAAGCATGGGGACAATATCAGTCCCAAGATTATAATCGCACACTTGGTCTTCTAGTTACCTATAAGTCCCCTCTTTTAGATAGCTATTTTTTTCCAGAGGCAGAGCTTTTGACAGCTCTTTCCTATTTTAAACTTTGCTTATATGACGACGCTCTACAAATCATTGATAACTACTATGCAGACTATCGCCCGAAAAGTGAATCTCTCAAGCTGACCTTGGCTAAACTGGCCAAAGAAAAAAATGGCTTTCTTGCGACTATTTTTAAGCAAAGATCAGAAAAAGAAGATCTGGGGCCTTTCATTTCTAAACTGGCGACTCAAATTAGAAAGGAAGTCAAATTCAACCTTGATCTCTTAACCTTAAGGCGCGCTCAAGACGAAATACAGGCGTTTAATTCTTGGCCAAACAGTATGGTCAAATATCTTTTAATAGGTGAAATACAGGACATGGCCAACTACTTGGAACATGGACTTAATCAGTATGTCGCCAGCAAATTTTACAAATTCATTAATGATGTACATAAATTTAGTTATGAGCTTTTTAATATCAAACTGGAAATCTTATCCAAAAAACGTGGACTTATCTATTCAAATTTAAAACTTGTGGCCGATAGAGCACGTGGTTCAGAAATAAATGTAAAAAGAAAATCGACTCAACATTTTTGGGATTTCCGCGGAGGTTTTTGGGCCGATGAGCTGGGTGAATACTCATTTGGTCTAAAATCTAACTGCCAGGAAATTGGAATCAAAAATGCTCAAGGAGATAAGCAATGAAAACTATATTTTATGCCAGCTTAATTCTGCTTGCGCTTTCTAGCTGCTTTATAGCAACAGTCTTCTCGGATGAGAAGGCCGAAGCTAAGGTGAATTATAAATATAAGAAATATGAACGATTTGATCTAGGTAATCTTGAGGTACAAGGAAATGTTATCGCTCCAGGCGATCTATCTGTCAAAGAGCGTGAACGACGTACTTTTAATCGATCTTTATTTAGCCGTGGCAATTTCGATGATGAAAGTCGAAAGGATGTACTAGATTTGAGATAGTTGAGCATATAACTCAAGTCTTCCTGCAAGTAGCCGAAGAGCCTTAAGATGATCAGTGATAGGAGAAATTTATGGATAATGCACAACAAGTTTTAGGCCAAGTGGCACAAGCAGGAGCTCAAGTGGGAGCAGAGGTCGCCTCACCTACATTTCTGCAAGACTTGGCCGCGTTCATGAACGATGGCGGGATTTTTATGTGGGTTATTCTCGTCATCTGGGCACTGGGTATTGCGATTTCATTTGAGCGCTTTAAATGTCTATTCTCTTATGATGTCGATGGCCCAACATTAATGGAAAATATTAAAAAACATGTGCTATTGAATGAAGTGCAAAAGGCAATTCAACTTTGCTCCAACTCTAAGGCCTTACTGGCATATGTTTTGAAATCCGGTCTTAAACGTGCCAATCAAGGAAAGGAGCAAATTCAGGATGCTGTAGAATCAAGTATTCTTGAGGTCAATCCGAAATTAGAGAAGCGCTTAGGTCACTTGGGACTTCTAGCAAATATATCCACACTATTTGGCTTATTAGGAACAATCCAAGGACTAATTCAATCGTTTGGTGCTGTTGCTAATGCAGATCCAGCAAGTAAGGCAAAACTGCTGGCCCTAGGTATTTCGAAGGCAATGAATACTACGGCAGCAGGATTAATTGCTGCCATTAGTATTATGGTTATTCACCAAATTCTTTCTTCAAAATCGGAAAAAATTGGAAGCGAAATAGAAGAATTTTCTATGAAATTAGTAGATCTATTGGGAACCAAGCGTGGGGTCCAAAACTTGCCACTTCAAAATAATGAAGAAGAAACGGCTGCAAAGACACAGGAGCAAGTGGCCTAATAAAATAGATTATATATCTGGATTAAAAATGAAAAAAATGAAGAAAAGAAAAATTCCAAAATTAAATCTCATCCCCATAATGGATGCAGTCTTCATTTTTATATTTTTTCTTCTTCTATCTGCACAGTTTTTAGATATCCATGAAATTATTGCAGAAGCACCTGCTGTAGCGACATTTAATGAACAAATTAACAAAAAAGAGCCACTCAATCTGGTTATCGAAATAAGCAAAGGTGAAATATTAGTCAAAACCGGATTAGATGCAAAACTTTTTAAAAAAATAGAAAATGGTGAAAGAGGGCTCGATCAATTATATATTGCTATGATTGACTTAAAATCAAAAAACATTGAAGAAAATTCCGTTATTATCAGACCAAAGAAAAGCTTACCTTACACCCAAATTGTCACAATTATGGAAATGGTTCGCAGGGTCAGAACAGAAAAGGAGGAGATTACAGGCACCGGTTCAAAAGGACAAATAATCAAGTCCAAGACACTCTTCGATAAAATAATCTTTGACTCGGTGATGTAGTATGAAGTCTTTATATCAAAAAAACAAAAGCATGAAATTCAAAAAAGAACCGTTGGATGTTGATATCACATCTCTTCTTGATATCTTGGTCATATTACTGGTTTTTTTACTACGCTCATATAATGCAACTGATTTAAAATTGGAAGTCGCAAAAAATATTGAACTGCCTAACTCAAAATCTGAAGATCTAGGTTCCCATGCTATTATCATACAGCTAAACCAAAAAGATGAAATTTATATCAATCAAAAAATGATTGGAACTTTTTCAATTTCCGATGGCAAGATCTTAAGCTTGTTTTCTCAGTTGATTACAATGAAAGCTGAGACTCCAGAAGCATATAGTAAAGCGCGATCGCCCGCTCAGCAAGATAGTCCCACTCCTCGCAAAGTCAATCTGGTTTTTCATAAAGAGTTAACATATGACAAAATACAGGCAGTCTTACATACCGCAACTCTGGCAGGCTACTCGAAATTTAAATTTATTGTCCAAGGGAATGGAGGCTAGATATGAAAGCTTTCATTATTGCCTTAACACTCCTTAGTATTGCCCAGGCCTTCTCAACAACAGAAGGCCCAAATGCTTTGGATGATCGAGAAACCAGATGGCAAGGTTTAAGTAAGTTGATTGAAGAGGAAATCAGTTCAATCAACATGGTTAAAAGCAATATGGGGCCAGATCTACGATTTCGTCTATTCGAACTATATTGTGAAAAACTCGCCCTGATAAAAGAAAAAGAAAACATTGCATTTCTAAGGGCCTCAGTAGCGCAAAGAATGAAGGATAATAAAAAGACATTTTTTATCGAATCTTTAGCGTTTTATAAGAAGACCAAAGAATATGGCCTAGATATTATAAAGAAATATCCTCGTTACCAATACAATGGAACAATTTTTTACGGATTGGCCTTAAACTCTAGAGACTATGGCAGTGATAAAAAAGCGGAGGAATTCTTCTTACGCGCCTTAAAGATTATTCCCGGACATACACCTGAAGCGCATAATGCCCAGGTTTCATTGAGTGAGTTTTATTATAATGAAAAGAAATATTCCAAGGCCTTGAAGTACTATAGCAAAGTATTGGAAAATCATAATGATAAGTGGAGACCTAAACACCTTTACAATACTGCATGGTGCTTATTAAAAGAAAAACGTTTTGAACAGGCCGTCCAATATTTACAACAGGCATATTTTCTCGGTCATCAGCCGCAAATGATCGCAGTTGAGGAGCAAATACTAGATGCACTGGCGACTTTTTTTGTCATTGCCGGCAAGATCCCACAAGGTATAAATTTTTTCGCGAATGAACTAATTTCAAATGATAATTCTAGAGCGCCAAAGGTGCACTATCTTTTGAAGCTTGCTCACTCGAGTGCCGACAAAGGTCATTTTAAACAAACATTGGATATTTTTAAAACGGCGATGTCAATTGCAGTCGCTGACAATAACCATACAGACAAAGTAAAAATCCGTCTAAAAGAACTTGAAGTCTATCGAAATTATAAAAAGGAAGACTTATTTTACAAAGCAGCTATTGAAATTGATAAATTGGCGAAACAAACAGCACTTTTACCAGAACACACAGAAGAGGCCATAGAAAAGATCAAGGGCTCAGTTGGTTTTATTCAACTCGAGCTGGCAAAGCGCTATAAAAACGCCACTATTGAAATTCAAAACGCCAGATTAAAGATAATTTCGGGGCATTTTATCATCCTTTCACACATTGATCCTGAAAATAAAGCGCTCTACCTCTATTATGTTGGGGAAAGCTTTTACTCCATCTCAAGGTATGATGATGCTATTAGGCATTATTTCAAGGCGATTAAATTTATTAAAGAACGTGAGCAAGTGATTATGGCACAACAAAGTAGTGAAAAAAGAAAGGGAAATGACGACAGAGAAGCTCTTAAAAAGATATTCAATTCCCTTTTTTCAGCCATTGAAGCGGGCCCATTTAATAAAGAGAAAAAAAATGGATACGTACAAAATAGTTATGAGCAATACCTAACATTCTATCAAAATGACTCCAAAGCACGATCCATATACCAGGAGCTATTTTCTTTATATCTCTATAAAAAAGAAATTAATAAGGCATTTGAACTGAATAAAATGTACATCGAAAATTTCAAGCAAGATAAAGAGAAGCAAAAAGAACAATTCATGGCAGGTCTAGATTTTTATATTTCACGTAAAGACGCGGATTCCATAAATAAAAAAATCATTATAATGAAAACGCCTCTGCTCACCTTTAAAAAATCAGAGATAGAACAGACGACAGAAGTTATGGGAAAGATATTATTTGAAAAATACCAACAAATGGACGCCTCCGGCAAGCAACAAGAGGCGATAAGTGGCTATCAATCCCTTTATGCCTCAGAGAACTATCCTGCCAGTATTAAGGCCAAGAGTGCCTTTAATGCAAGCATAATTGCTCTGGAGTCAGCTGACTCAAAGACTGCTTATATATGGCAAGAAAGGGCCTGGAGTCAGATGAGTGATGCTGAGAGAAAAGTATTCCTCCCTAAATATATCGATTTTTTATTAACTCACCTCACGCTATTAAATCCAATCGATGCTCAAAAAACCGCAGACCTGCTTCAAAAGCAAGTTTGTAGTGCAGATATAAAAACATACAGAAAGTTTATGCATAATCGCACTGTTTTATGGCTAGCACTTGAGGAATATGAGAAAATCAAGCAGGTCCTAACAGGTCAAGGCCAGTGCTATTTTGATATAGAAATCCAATCAGAATTGGTAAAGTTGTACTTTGAGCGAATTGAGAACTTTGGGTTATGGCAAGAGTTAGCTTTTTTTCACCAGCTCATTCTGGGTTCTTATCCTAAGTTCAAAGAAAGATTCTATACTTTATTATTGAAGAGGTTTGAATCCATATTATGGAGTGAGGACCAACAAGAGCTTGATATTTTCAAACAACGCTTCCAAGGTATTATAACAGCAGCCGAGGATACTACAAAAAATGAGCAACTTAAAAAGATACATGAAGACCTCCAAACATTGGAGACATATTCAAAGTTAAAAGAAGAAGAAGAAATATATTTTAAAATACAGATTCCAAGTGGAAGCGAATTCAATGAAAAATTAACAAACCTTAAAATTATGAAGGGACTTAAATCGATTCAGGAACTAACGACAAAGGCAGAGGCCATTTTAAAAATGGCACACCCCTACTTCACTCCTAAAATATATACTTTATTGATTGATATATATACGCACCAAAGCCGGCAGTTATTGGCCATCAAGGCCCCGAATATGCCTATCGATTATCAAAAAGGTATGAGATCCCAAATGCAGGCAATTTCGACTAAACTAATGAAAAAAAATACCACGTATATTATATCTCTTAAAACTATCCACGAAAAATCAAAAGGAGATAGAGACTTTCATAAAATGGCAAAGTATCTCTATGGCGATCTGCTTGTTCGGCCTCCTCGTATCCCATCATCCTTTTATCTGACTCCGAACGATAGGGGGACTTTATGAAAAATTCAAAATATTTTCTATTTCTTATTACTTTTATCTGTATAAGTTGTGCCACGGTCAAAAAAGGCAGACTAGTTGAAAAATCTTCAGGCCACACGATCGATAAAGAAACCTTTGCTCGATCATCAGATTCATTGTTAAAGGCACAGCTGCAAGAGAGCAATCTTGACAAGGGCATTAAGCTGTGTCGCCTAAATCGCTTCAATGAGGCCGATACTTTTTTCCAGAAACATGCCCGCCAGCAAAAAGAGCATGCTCTCTATTGGAATCAAATTGCCGTGTGTAAAATGATACAGGGGCAATTTGGTCAAAGTGATTTTTATTTGTCTGTCGCCCTGTCGCTTGCAAAAGATTCCCAGACGCAAGCAATGACGTTGAATAACCTAGGGCTACTTTTGTCCAAAAAAGGTCAGGATGATCTGGCCTTGGCATATTTTAGCAAGGCAAATGAGAAAGAACCCAAGCTGGCCACTGCTCACTTCAATAGCCTGGTGATTTATCTAAAATACTCTCACATCGCCAAGGCCAAGGCCCAATGGATAGAGCTGGCAAAAGACTATCCAGATGATCTTGAAATAAAAATATTTGCTGCCTACTTTAAAATAATGCAGGGTGAATTAAAAGACGGCCTGCACCTTCTCTCTCAACTTGAGAGTAAGTCAAATGTACGTCCTGACCTTGCCATTTTCATGGCCTATTGCCACTATTTATTGCAGCAATATGATAATGCCACTGCCATAATTGATAGTCTTAATTTTGCAAATTACCATGAATGGACATTGGCGGCACAAGAACTCAAAGATGAAATTTCCAAAGCAAAAAAGCAACAAGAAGAACGGAACGATGACAATGCTTAAAAAGAAGAAGACTGATCCTAATCAACAGGTCTCACTTAGTGCTCTGGCATACAGAGACGGAGAAATTCGCTTTAATTTTATTTTAAATAAGAAAAAGATTTTAGTAGGCAGCGCTCCTCATTGTGATATCTATATCGATGACCCATCTGTCTCTCATTATCATGCAATGATAATAATGCAAGATGATACCACTGGCAGGGTCATAGATTTAGCAAGCAATAATGGAATCGCGATCAACGATGAGCCTTTAAATACTTCTAACGAAAATCCCACCCCTTCCCGCGATTTTTTCTTTGCCTCAGGAGACCGTTTACATTTTGGAACAGTCGAACTTCATCTTCAGGAAACTTTTATTGAAAGTTTTGATGATCAAGATGAAGGGAAAGTCCAAAAGATTGATATTCTAGGGCCTGCAATTAAGAAAGAATTGAGACCAGTGCAAGGTCTCTCAATTATCGATGGTGAATATTGCGATATTACTTTTGACGAATCTACCCATACTTTGCTTAAAGACGATCCATTTGGGCATATAAAAAACTCCCCTGTTTCATTTATTGAGGCCTTTGATCAATCTGAGAATTTTCCTATTGTCAGACCAAGTAGTGGAAGCAGTATCGAAATTGCACAAATTGCTTCCGGGCATATTATTAGTATCGATTACTTCCCAGTCAAGGATGGAAAAATAACCGCCGTAAAATCTAGACCGAAAAAAGATGAGATTGTTTTAGTTTCACTTGATGAATCGGTAGATAACCCTCAACATGCATTCACCTTTATTAAAATTAAATCGGGGCAAGTTACTATTTCTCCGCTGCAAGGACACCAACATATCAAGGGCAGAGATAGTGACAAAAATGAAGCAAATGAGATTGATCATACATCATCAATTGATTTGGCGATTAATGAACAAATTGTCATTGAGAAAGCGACAATTCAAATTTTTATAAGATTGACTGACGCCCCCCCAAAAGTTTCTCCTGCACCATTTTTTGGGCGAGATAAACATTTTTATCAACAGACAGGAAAGATCCTTGCGGGGATTATGTCTCTTGCACTCTTGCTCTTACTTGTCGATATTTCAATTGAAGAACCCAAAGAAGAGCAGGCGGTAATTTACAAACGTGCGGTTAAGAGTGAAGAGGCCAAAAACGTTGCTGCCAATAGCAACACTGACCAAAACTCTGGAAACAAACAGAAAGAACTTCCTAAAGAAAAGACCCAAGATAGTAAAAAAGGACAAACGAGTTCAAAAAAGACACCCACCCCTGCCAGCAAAGCTGACTTAGCGGCACCTAAGGCCCAGGCCCAAGCTAAACAAGAGGTTCCAAAGCAAAAGGCATATAAACTTGCTTACAGCGGTGACTTTAATAACTTTCTCAATCAGAAAAGTACAGTTGTGGCGGAGGTGAATGAAACTAGCAATGAAGTCTCCATAAAAAAAGGTGAAAATAGCGCTGTCCAAGGCATAAAAGGACTTTCCACTAGCAAGACATCTATGGAAATAGGCCATCTCGGTTCAGATAATTTTGGTAATAAGACAGGAAGCTTTGGAACAAAAGGTCTAACTAGTAAAAATGGCACTGATTCTACTTATGTCGAACCTAAAACTGTTGTTCTTGGCTCTATGGATCCAGAGTTACTGCGCAAGATTTTACAGGAATATTTACCTCAGTTCAGGCATTGCTACCAGCAAGAGTTGCTAGCGCATTCAGATGGGGTGCAAGGGGTTGTGGACCTAAATTTTAGAATTGGCACAACAGGAAAAGTAGTCAAAACGGATGTTAGGGCCAAAGATTCCCGCTTCTCTAAGACAGGACTAGACTGCATGGGGCAGGTTCTAAGGCTGATTGACTTTCCAAAACCCAAAGGTGGTGGCGTAGTTGACGTTAGACAGCCACTTAATTTTTTCTCAGAAAAAAATAAGATCTAGCTTGTATTATCAATAGCTTAGATGTAAAAGTGGACTCAACTGATTTTAAAATAAGTCGATAAGGTGGGCAATGCAAATACACCGTAACTATCACAAGCAATTATTGCTCAAAGGTCGATACCTTTTCATACTTTTACTTGTATTGGCCATGGTTTTTCATATTTCGACCAAATCGAGCGCCCGAATTGACCAAAGTAAATTTTCCAGTGCTCGACGCTACTTTCGAGAAAAGTATTTTTCAAAAAAAGTTCAAAATATTCAATTTGAGACACTCACTCTCTCAAAAGAACGTGGGGAAATTGCTCAAGATAAGTCTCTTCAGCACTCACCTCCATATCAAAAAAAGGAGGATATTTACTCTCTTTCTTTACTTATAACCACTAATTCGAGCTCCAAGCTGGTTGAAAATTGCCAAATTTCTGACCGTGTTTTCTGTGGTTGGATGACTCTCAATTGTTATGGCCAGGGTAGCACTCCGCAAGGATTAGAAGAGCTTACCCAAGAGAAACAAACGACCCTCGTCTACACATATGACAGCTACAAGGCCAAGAAATGTGCAGAACACGATAATGTCGCCCATTACTAGCCTTTCACCTTGTAAAATTTTACATTTTTTAAGGATTAGATTGAACCTCTAGCTTTTTTTCTTTAGTATCCCGTAATATTCGCCCAAGTCTTGACGTTAGCGGGATCACGGAATGAAGTTAATTGTAATAATTATGCTATTTATGTTTACCAGTTGCGGTCAAAAAAAAACTGATATCGTTCAGCTGCCATCGACCTCTAAAAATACCAACGGCAATCTAGGTACCACGGCCCATTCCATAGGCTTTAATAATGATACTTCTCGCGACATATACAACAAAGAGCGCGCTCTAGAAAAAAACTTGGATCAATTTTATAAAATAGCCGTAGTGCAGGAAGATGAGGCCAATAACTTTGACACTAAAGTTAACTATCAAGGGTTATATAATTTAAAAGAAAAAGGTGACGCAAATTTTGTTAAACTAGTAAGGGAGCTACTCGTTTTATTTGAAGATCCTACGGCCCTCGAGGGTAAATCGGATAATTTTAAAATTGCATTCTATCTTAATGCTTATAACTTTTATTCCATCCTCTTAGTTACAAAAAATCTCTATTTAAAAGGTAAAAAAATAAGCAGTATTCGCGATATAAGGGGAACATTAAATCTCAATCGTAATGCAGTTTTTAAAAATAAAGATTTTTTTATTTTGGAAGGTCAAAAAGTGTCGTTAGAGGATATTGCTCAAGGTGAACAGAGAAGTGCAATGGCCGTTTCAAAAAATGAAGACGCCAGGATTGCTTTTGCTTTGGCATGCGCAGCTCAGGGTTGCCCCCCCATTCTCAATGAATCATACAAAGAGTCTGAACTCGATTCTCAACTCAATTTTATTACTGGCACAGCTCTTAAACTGGAACGGATCTTTCACAACGACAAAGACAAAAACACAACTTATCTTGGTGATATATTTGATAATTACAAAGATATATTCAATCGCACAGGAAAAGATGGCGTAAAATCGTTCATAGAAAGATTTAGTGGAAGCAAGACATTTACAAAAATCAAGTTAATCTCTATGGATTGGTCACTTAATCAATCACAGATCACATCTATTCCTTCTACCAATGACGTTTCTATTGCGAATCATGCTCAGAAGCGCCCGTGCGAAAATTTTCTTTCCGGGAAAAATACAGAGTCCAAGCTTATCGCTATTTGCAGTGACGTATTGAATAGTCGTCTTTCTAAATCTTATAAATATAGTGTTGAGCGGGTGTCTTCATCACTATGTCTGGTGGAAACAACTCAAAATAATAAAAGAACGCTACGCTTTGCAGGCTCGATTGAAGAATATGATGATAAAGATAATGATCACGATCAGCTAATTGACATCTCCTCAAGCAATATCAAAGAAGCTGAGGAAGGTGAAAAAATTAAATTTGAGCATAAAGATCGGCATATTTCAGATTTTACATTCAATCACTCAACTATGGTGGCAACATTATCCCAAAGATATCGCTTCTGGTCTCTTGATATGTTCCAGCACAAAAAACGTCGATCTTTCTCTCTATCCTGCCAAAGACCTTAAGTCTTTTCTGCTACTTACCGATACGACATATACTTTAAAATTATATTTTTAGGAAAATAGGATGAGTAATGTCTGAGCAACGCTCGCTTTCAATACATCCCGAACTTGCTCCTTTAGTTGATTCGGTGTCAAAAGTTATTTTGGGCAAGACAAAGCATATTCTATATATCATCTCCGCATGGATAGCCAATGGACATGTTCTCATTGAAGATGTTCCGGGAACGGGAAAAACAGTTTTAGTAAAATCGCTATCAAAATCTCTTGATTTAAAATTTGGCCGAATTCAACTAACTCCAGATTTGCTCCCAAGTGATATTATTGGAATGACGCTTTATAATGAGGCCAAGCGCGAGTTCTATTTTTCAAAAGGTCCTGTCTTTTGTGATCTTCTCTTGGCAGATGAACTCAACCGGGCAACGCCACGGACTCAAAGTGCCCTGCTCGAGGCCATGGCCGAAAAACAAATAACAGTAGATGCTCAAACTCTTCCGCTGTCTAACTTATTTTGTGTCATTGCCACACAGAACCCGATTGAGCAGCACGGAACGTTCCCGCTTCCAGAGGCCCAACTAGATCGCTTTATGATTAGAATATCGCTGGGTTTACCCGACCCTAAATCTGAGTATCAAATGCTTATAGATCGAGTTTCCCAAGACCCGCTTGAAAAAATAAAAATGGTAGCAAAAGCAGATTTATTGCTGACACTTCGAGCTCAGCTAGCACACGTCAAAACGTCACAGAGTATTTATGAGTACATATTGGCCATTATTTCAAAAGCACGTTCTCATCCAGATGTTGAACTGCCGCCAAGTCCACGGGCGACGCTAGCATTAGCAAAAATTGCACAGGCTTACACTCTTGTTATGGGGCAAGATTATGTTCGCCCTACATTTGTTTATGAACTCATACCCTATGTCCTGGCACATAGGATGACGATTGGGGCGGAAGCAAAGTTTACGGGCAAAACTTGCCACACGGTTCTAGATGAAATTATTAAATCGGTAAGAGTCCCCACCAAATGAAAAAAGTTGAGACTCCTCGCCTTAAAGATCTGTCATATTTCTTAAACCTCAAAAGAAAGTATCCATTAGGACATATTCTGTATTTTCAAAAGATTAATTTTACCCCATGGCATGCCATGATTATACTTGCCATGCCTCTTGTCTTATTGGGTGTTTTTGAACGATCGTTCCTTGGTATTGGGCTAGGGATTATAGCCTATGCCCTGTATAAATCTACCGTACTCTTCAAAATTAAACATGGGACATTTGTGGAAAGGAAGATTCCCCAACGTGCAATGGAGGGTGACGAAATTGATATTGAGTACCGAATTCAATTTGGTAATAATATCGGGATAAACTCAATATTATTAGAAGATAGCTTTAATGGTCACTCGAACTATCCTCTCAAACAAATTTTCCATTTTAACAAATCATTTCGCCGCACGATTCTGCATAATAAAATTCAACTTGACTGTGGCATGGGAATTAAAGAATTTTCCCAAATCGCGCTTAAGCTTTCTGACCCATTTGGCATCTTCCCAGTCAAAATTGTTTTTAATCAAGAAGAAAAGGATAAGCAGGAAATTAAAGTATACCCAAGGCCTTTGCTCTTCTATGGTTCAATACAATCGCCTCGAATTCACTCTGATATTCCTGGGAATTTTGATATTAATTGGCGTGGTGAATCTATTAAATTTAAGGGCATTAAAGAATTTCAACAGGGTGATCAAATAAAGCGCATAAATTGGAAAAAAACAATGTCAAAAAATGCGAATAGCAACTGCAAGAAGAAAATATTCGTTAATGAATTTGAAAAGAGTGTAAACGCCAATATTATTTTACACCTCAATCTCGCCTACGAGATGCAGCTTGGCAGAGGGGCCGAATCAACTGAAGAATTAATTAAGGATGTGGCGCTTGGAATTGCCTATACTCATATCGGCTCGGGAAATAGCATGAGTCTGCACTGTCAAGGGGTCCCCTTTCATTGTGGTGGGGATGTTCGTTTCATCAATGCCATGGAACTCATACTGGCAAATTTAACACACAATCAGAGCAAGCAAAGCTTGAAAGATATCAGTGGTAATTTGAATCTTTTAAATCCCCTACCTGGTAGCACCCTATATTACATTTCTCCCTTCATTGCCACGAAACAGCTAAGCTCTGACATCAAGCGTCTACTATATCTGCAATCCATCGGGATTTTCGTTGTTCCTATTTTTATTCGCTCATTGGAATGGGCCATAAATGAACTTCCGTCACAATATAATATCGCAGCGTCGACACTATGGGAGATGACGCAAAAATACGAAAAAACAATTTTTCCAATTTTAAAGAAACGAGGTATCAGACCATTTGTACTAGATATTAAAAGGGCTAATAATACGACCGTTGATTTTAACTTAGAGCTATTTAGGTTTAGACATGCGCAGCGATAGATTGTCATCAAAAAGTCTTACTGGCCGTCAAATTACGACTTTTAATTTGCTTCTCACTATGGGGGCAGCGTGGGTGCACAGCGGACCAAATATTATTTCATTTATTACTTTTTTCATTCTTAACTATATTATTATTCACTATGTCACATCCAAGATAAGAACTGAAGATTTCTTTATATCTAAGCAAGAAAAAGGTGTCCCAATTCATTTTCTGGGAGACTCTATCGAAAATTCGAAAGACCAAAATGCAAAAGAAGATAGATACTTAAAGCTTACTGCTTACAGTTTATTTATTAACAAAATATTCTTGTCCTTTCTATCGACATGTTTAATTGGCTACATTGAATTTAAATCCCTGAACTTTTCCATTGTCAGAATTGTTCTCATCTTTTTCCAATATTTTTTTATTTTCCATATTTCAGTCAGAAGTAATTTTTTTTGGCCAATGATCTTTAATGCCGGCATTTTTATTCTTTCTATCCATACTCCAGGCACACTTTTTTTTTATCCCTACGCTTTCATCTATTTAATTTTAATTTTTGTTTTTTTAGCTCAGATGGAGAAGCTCAAAATGAGCGCTCTTTTTCATGACCATAATATATTAAACAATTTAAGTCTCAGGCAGCCTGCGCGCGCAGTATTTAAGGAAGCTTGCATCTTATCCGGCCTCTTGCTTATCACAACAACAATCGTATCTGATACTCCCGACTGGTTTAAATACCTCAAATTATCAATTGAGAAACACACTGTTGAAAGTCTTAGGTCAAAGAGTAATTCGAATTTAAACCATCAGCGCCGACACAACCACTTATCGTCCGCCTCAGGCAACTCCAGCTTAAACCCGCCACCGAATTTTTTAAAAGATTTGCAACAAATGCTGCAGCTTGGCAGGGATGCCCTTCCCCCTTGGGAGGCTCTTCCATCATTAGAGAAGTCCTTACCTCTCGATCAAATTGAGCAGCTTAACCAGCACAAGAACAATTTTTCAAAAAATATAAATAATATTAATAATCTATTAAATGCTCAGTCGACCATGCCTATGACAAATGAATCTCTCGCTCAGCTTTCTGACTACATTAATAAATCCAAAGATGAGGTGGAGTCTATTAAACATTTGCTTAATCAAATACAAAACAAAAATACATTTTCAACAGATTTTTCACAAACTGAAAAAGAGCGTCTGCAAAGGACAATAACCTCCCTTGATAATTACCTTGATCGATCTACAAATATTAGTGATATGATGGAAGGCCAGCTTCCTTTACCGAATATTGAACACAACCCTAATCTGCCGATAGCCGAAGGCCAAGCGCCCCCTGCCAAAAAGAACAAGTCGTGGATTCCAAACCTCAAGATTAATTGGAAAAAAATGCTGACTTTTATAAAAATACTAATGGGGGTCCTTGCTTTATTTTTTATTATTAATATCTTTAGAAGGCGCCCCCTCGGCAAAATTTCTAATAAAGAGTTCGGTGTTGACAGCTTTGACCAAAAAGAGGCCTTACGCATCCTAAAAAAGCTTCAGTCCCAGCGTCTTCCTCCCAAAGAAGAAATTATGACTTATTACAACTTCCTACGTGAACTGCTGGCAAAGATTATCTTTGGTAATGGCAATCTTCCACCACCATTGATTTTTTCTCAGGATTTATCTAATGAGTTTCCACATATTAGCAATGAATTAGCTAACGTTACTGAAATTTTTTCAAAATCGTTTTACGGCTCATATTCACCGACTACAACGGACATTAAAACTTTTCGCAAATCTCTAGGTCCAATTTTGCGGTTTTTTCTGGCCAAATCAATTTCACCCAAGGCATAAATGATAAATGAAGGGATTTTCTAAAAATACTGTAAACTTGAAAGAATCAATTTTTGCCACAATGACAAAACTTGCAAAAAAAAACCATGCCATAAATTTATCGCAAGGATTTCCCGATTTTGAGGGACCTACCTGGATAAAAGACCTCGCAAGTACGGCCTTATATGAAAAGAGTAATCAATATGCACCTTCACCTGGTCTATTGGAATTGAGAGATGTTGTCTCGTATAATTACAAACTTCTTTACAATTTGAGCTATGATTCCAATCATGAGATCACGATTACCAATGGTGCCACTGAGGCCATTTTTTCTTCACTTTTGGCACTACTTAATCCTGGTGATGAGGTTATTGTTTTTGAGCCCTACTATGACTCATATGTTGCCACAATTAAGCTCATAGGAGCGACTCCCGTTGCGGTAACTTTAAATGCACCACTGTTCACTTTTGACCGCCAGGAATTGTCGAAAGCATTTTCTGAAAAAACTAAAGTCATTATCATTAACAATCCTCACAATCCAAGTGGAAAGATTTTCAGTCAAGATGAACTGGAATACATCTATGAGCTGGCCAATCGCTATGATGCTTATATTGTATCAGATGAAGTTTATGAATTTCTAACCTTCGATAATTTTAAGCACATTCCTATGGCCAGTATAAAGCATGCAAAATCTAGAACTATCACGATATCATCCATTGGAAAAACTTTTGGCCTAACCGGTTGGAAGATAGGCTGGACTTGTGCCCCAGTAGAGGTTTCACATGCCATTCGCATGGTTCATCAATTCAATTCTTTTTCAGTCAATACACCAATGCAATTTGCCGTTGCCGATGCATTAGAGAAACTTACAGACTACCTACCTATTTTAAAAAATGAATACCAGACAAAAAGAGATTTCTTTATCCCAGGTCTGAAAAAACTTGGCTTCCATCCTATCAATCCTCAGGGCACCTATTTTGTTCTTTGTCACATTAGAAAGTTTTCCTCCTTGCCCGATGTAGGTTTCTGCTTAGAGTTGGTAGAGACTAAAAAAGTTGCTGCTATACCCACCTCCGCTTTTTATATAAATTCAAATGCCGGCAGCGAGTATATCCGTCTGTGTTTTGCAAAAAAAATGACAACGCTTCAAAGCGCACTCGAACGTCTGGCCAATGACTAATTGCTGCCTCCTACCCACCGATACTTTTTGTCGGGAATGCAGTATTCTATTTAAAGTCGCTAGCAAGTAAGAATTATTTTTCGTCATGGCCCTCACGAACACTTCATAATAAAATTTCGTGGGGATACAAATAAATGAGAATTCTTTATCTAGACAAAAATGATGGCCAACGACATGTCTACACGGTGTATTTAGAAAATATAATTGAAGAAATTGAAATAGTAGAAAGTATTTCTACCAGCTCCGCCATAGAGAAAGTCACCCATGACTCTAATTTTGATTTTATTATGGCATCAAACTCCAACAATGAATCTATTGGTGACCTATACACCTATATTCGAGAACATTGCCCTCATATACCATTTATTTTGCTAAGCCCTGATATACCCGAATTTATTCCAAATTTGACCGGACTTAAAACGCATAATCGGAAAAATGGGCATATCCAACTGCCTATTTCTCCTGCAGAATTTCGCGAGAATATTTTAAAACTTATGTCTCCCTCCTACGGACTCCAAGCAGTTCCGGCCTTCCAAAAAGTACGCATTTTGCATTTCTTTCGTTATAATAAGGTTCTATGTAATATTTATCTAAAACTAAGTGATAGAAAATACATCAAGGTAATTAACGCTAACCAGACATATAGCAAGGATGATCTTGAGAAGTTTAGGCAAAAGGATATTGAATATCTATTTATTCGAAATGATGATTTTAATAAATTCCAAGTGTCACTTACCAAGGCACCATTCCTTTCTCAGGACATGCACAATCTAGATGCAGGACAACTTGATGAGATCTTGCGAATTGGTCATACCATGCTACAAGAATTAGTCTTGAATCTTGGAGTATCCACAGAGGCAATACAAGTTGCAGAGAAAAGTGTAAATGAAATAATTGAGCTTTCAAATAAGCAAGAAGCTCTTGATCAATTCTTGCAAATGATGAAAAATCGCATGGATTACGTATATGATCACAGCTTTTTAGTTGCCACTATGTGCTGTGAAATTCTAAGGCATATGCATTGGAATACGGAAGATAAAATTAAAAAATTAGTAATGGCGGCACTATTTCATGACATAACAATTACTAACCCTGATTTGGCCATGATTCAAAACAAAAATGATCCCCATCTAAAGGATTTTTCAAGTCAGGAAGTTAAAGAATACCTGCAACATCCTTTAACAACCTCCATTCTTTTGAATGGTGCAGACTTTGTATCCCCTGAAGTAGAAACAATTGTGTTGCAGCATCATGAGACTATTGAAGGTGATGGCTTTCCTAATGGATTACATCATTCCAGAATTTCTCCGCTTTCTGCCATCTTTATCATTGCGCATGATTTTGTTGTCAAAATTATTCAAAAAGATTTTGATAAATCGTCAATTGATACCATTATTCGGCAACTTTGCTTACGCTATACTGAAGGTTCGTTTAAAGCGCCCTGTAATGCACTAGCAAATACCTTTGAACCAATCACTCAACGGCCGACGGCGAAAGAATCAGACGCCGAGAAATAAACGATAAAATATCAAGTAAGGATATCAAACTAAGAGGATGACCGTCTTCATTAACAATAACGACATGTCGATAATTGCGAGTGAACATATTGTTAATGGCATATGCGATCTTGTGTTTGGCCAATAAGCTATCTGGATCAGGAGTCATATACCGGCAAACTTCATGTCGCTGACCCAATATTTTTTTCCCGAAAACTTTAAATAAAAAATCACGTTCAGTAATAATCCCTCGGACTTCAGTTTCAAAATCAGTAATAATGGCCGCCTCACAATTATTTTTTTGCATTTTTTCCAAGACCACTTCTAAGGGAGTTGTAATATCTAAAGATAGACAATCATTAGATATTACTTTCATGAGCGGCAACCAAAAGGTGCTTTGACCTATAAATTTTCCTGTTGATTCTAAAATTTCTTTTGCAAATGCATCATCATGAGCGTCCTCTATATATAATTCTTTGGCAGAGGTCATACCAAGCGCATAGACCGATTTGGGAAATCCATCAACGATAAATTTTAAAATATCTTTGGCCGATAACATCCTGACTTTTTCAGAGGGATAGAGAATGGGAAGGTGACGAAAATCATGCCTGATCATTTTTAGAAGTGCTGTTCTTATGTTGTCTTGCTTGTTTAGACTGATTGGGTCGGGAGTCATAATTTCTTCAACTTTCAGCCCGGCAAGATCCACTCCATCACTAGGGATCTTTTTAAGTAAATCCTTCTCAGTCAAAATCCCTACCAACTGATCATCTTTTGTAATCAAAACCGATCCAAAATGCCGAGTTTGCATCATTCGAACCGCTTCAAGTACAGTTTGCTCAGGATGTAGACTTTCTGCACTCCCTAGATGTAGTCCCTCAATAGGAAGATCAAATTTTTCTTTTTCAAAGCATTCCATAATTTAATCATATCGCAGCAAGCATGGATTATAGTCAAAGATAATGACTAGCAATTTTTTCCATCGCACTTTTTGAAGTATTGAAAGCCGTTATGATCGATCCGCCTTTCCTATCTGAAACCAAATCACCAATAATAAATAGCCCTGGAATATTTGATTCATAACCATCTCCTACAAAAGGGCGGTCACCACTTACCTGAATTCCATTATTGCGAAGGAAGTTATTCGGTGATGAACCTCCTAAGGCCAGAACAATGTGATCAAAATGCATGGGAGGAAAAATTGATTGTTTAAAAGTAACGACCACTTGCTCACCAAATTCAGCAATATTATCAACTTCGCTTTCTGCTAAAAATGATACCTTCTGCTGTTGTATTAAATCTTCAAGCTTACTTCGGTTTTCATAATTCATGCGGTGAAATTGAGCTTGGCGATAACTAAGAAAAACCTGATTATTACGCGCAACCAAGTACTGAGCGTACTCAGAAGCAGAATCGCCACCACCTATAACCAAAATTTTATTATTTTTAAAATTCTTACTGTTGATTTCGTAGTGTGTACGATCTTTAAGCAATACAGGGATTGAAAAATTAGGTCGATTCGGCTTGCCAAAAATGCCAATTGCTAGCACACATACCCTGGCCAAAATTTCTGTTGCAGCAAGACCTATTTTAAAATGCCCGAACTCTTTTGAAATCGAATCTACAGCTTTTCCATAGGAAATTTGAATACCGTACTTACTAATTACACTATCAAAGTAATCCAGTGCCTGGGCCTTACTCATATCGCTTATACACGCCACTCCGTGGCAAACGTTACTGCCACCTTTATAATTTGCAGTCACCAATTTTTCATCGGGATACAATTTACGGATCGAAGAATTATGCTCAAGAGTTTTTTCTAAGACTAGTATGCGTTCTGATAAGGTACCATGCTGAATCGCCTCGGCTGCCATTGAAATACCTGCAGGCCCCGCCCCGACAATAACCAGATCATAGATCAACTGTTTTCCCATATGATCACCCCACCTACGTCATTTTTACTCAATATACGGGTGTTGACTAGCAGTTTTGTCTTCTACCATGCATCGGAGCCCTTTACTGTACCCTCAGCATCGGTTATTTGCACTACCGAAAAAAAATCCAAAGTTCAAAGAATCAGATTTCATGCTAAAATCTGCCAATGTCTATTCTAAATAAACATAAAAAAATGGGAAAGAAGGGTTTTTTTGATTTTGTCTATAACCTTGAGGTTTACGATGAAGATCAAAAAAAGAATATTACACAAATTTCTTTATTAGAAGACCCTGTCTATGTCAAATGGGCCTTGATCAATCAGATCGACATTCACTTTTTCATGAAAGATTTAACCACTAATGAAAAGGAGCTGGTTATTCAGGCCATCCCGAATCCATGGGAAAGTGTGCTGTATGCCTTTTATTCTACAGATTATGAAGATGCCTTAATGGTGACCTTGTCCGAGAAAAGTAGCAAAAAATATATAGAGGCAAGAGAGTATTTCAAAACCCCTGCGGCCGAAGCACAAAGAAAGGGACAGAATCTAATTTTGCGAACAGTTAGAAAATTGCAGGCCGAAAATGCTATTACTCCCTTCAAGTGGAAACTACCCGAGGAAGACGTCCTGAATGGAAAAAAATCTCTTCTTCCTGTTCGTGGGGAGTTTAAACAATATTATGAAGATGGCAAAATTGCATTAGAGGGACAAGTTGAAGACAAGATGCGCGAAGGCCACTGGTTCCACTATTACCCTAATGGTCAAATTTTAGCAGAGGGAATTTATATTCAAGGAAAAAAAGAAGGCAAATGGCATTTTTATTATAGCGATGGAAAAACGATGACGAGCGGTGAGTTTCAGAACGACCAGCGTAATGGATCTTGGAAGGAGATGGGGAAGACAGGCATTGAAAAAACTATAAAATATGCAAAGGGAAAGGTTTCGGAATAGAAATCAAGTCATATACTTTTCTATTTTACCGAGCGAATAAGCATTTCTTTAAGACCGTCGATCACTCTGCGATAGGATGGCAAGTCAAACGTTTCATATAAACTATCAAAAATATTTTTTAGTCCCTTATCCTCTTCGTGAACGGATAGTAATTTAGAAACAAACTTTTCAATTACGATGAAAACAATAGAGAGAATACTAAGTGAGGCATTGGGACCATCAGCAAACCCGACACCATTGGTTGTTCCATGATGTTGTCTAATAATGATATCTACTCCAGCGGGAGTATGGGGAATGCTTTGAACCATAGTTGCCATCTTATTGGCATGGTATATAACAGCTTCTTTCTCTTTTTCTCGCAAATTTTCTTTGTAGAGTTCAAGCTTACTGTCAATACGAACAAGTAAATCATCCTCTAAAAATAGATCATGAAAATAAGCCACGTAAACCAATTTTGATATATTATTTTTTACTTGTTCATTTTTTCCCCACTCCATATGAGGAACAAGACCAGCACTGAAGATGGCAATTAAATAACTGTGCTTATATGAATAGCTACCTTTATTCGCAAGGACCGCCTTTAAAAGGCCTGCCAGTTGATTATTGCTTGAAGTTTGCAATCCCTTTTGTATCATGCTATTTATATTGGCCTCAGCAATTTTGATTGTATGCTCTGTTACTCCCAACCGCAAAAGTAAATCCTGCCCGATCTCAAAACCTTGCTGTGCAATTTCTGTTAAGTCCTCAATCTCCTCTGCCAATTGCTGCGAATTTTGATCTGTTTCTGTCTGGCCTAACTTTTGAACAATCTGTGCTAGCAAATTGTCCATAAACTTCAGCCTATCTTCCTTTTTGACATAGAATTCCTCGACATTCATTGATTCATACTTACTTAGAACAGTGCGATCAAATGTATCTCCAGCATGAATTCTTTTTACATATTGGTCCTCTCCATGTTTCTTGCATATTCGAATATACACGTCACAATCACAATGATTCATAATATAAAAATCATGTATGGGAACTGCGATATAATCAGGCAAGCGTAAATTTTGTAGATCTTCTTTTGAGATCTTTAGAATTTTTATAATCAATTTGGAAAGATCATCCAGTTTAAACTTATCCGGCAAGCACTCAAAATTCCCGCCTGAAAATTCAACTTCTCCCAAACTTATGAGAGGAATTTCTTTATGATTATCATAGATAAAATTTAACAAACGTTTGGAAAATTCCTGATCTGCAATGACATTTCGCGATAGGATAAGATCAATTTTTTCATCTGACTTGAGCAGGGTTAAAATATCTTCCAAATTCTGATAGCAAGTTATATCAACATGAAATTGCTCCAGAAAAAAACTGCTAAGAACGGAAGAAACCTTAGTATCTGTTTCAACCAATAAAATATTTAGCTGCATTAAAACCCTCTGATATTAATCACCTATCGGTAAATCCTGGACAATAATTTAGGCCTAGGCAAACTGGTTTCCATTAAAAAGTTTCTTACTGAAATTTGACATCTTTTTCTTGCAATGTGTAGCTCAAATACCTGAGTTACACTCTCTCCTACCTTACAAAACTGGATCATGATAATCATGCTTCTACCTCTTGCTTTCTGCTCAATCACACCTAGGCCATGCTTAGGTGTGACTGAGCACCAGAATTGTAGTCCAGTTTGGATTAAAATTTTGCAAAGTAAATATCGCCATTTAGTTTTTGATATTCCACTAGCCCTGTAAGCAGTAGAGGTATTGCTCCTAGTAAAATACACCAAAGAGCACGTTGCCTATTCCCATTTTCTTTTATAATAAGCCCACCTGCTAATATTATGCCCATAGAGACGCCTGCACCATGGGCCAAATTTGCAATTGGAATTAAGGCGCTGGGAAAAAGACAAACAGCGTACCAGACAAGCATCATGACCAAAATATGGCGTGGAAGTTTGACCGGTAATTCAACTTGCCCCCATTGAAGCGCATAATGCATACCAATCAAACCGTACAATATACCAGAGAGACCACCAAATGATGGCCCGGTCCATAGATACTGCAAAATATTTGATACGCTCCCAATCAGTAAACACATTAATAGAAAAACTCTACTGCCCAAAAAATGTTCATGAATCTTGCCCAAATCTTTTAACCACATGACGTTGAAAATCAAATGCAAAAAACCAAAATGTAAAAAGATTGGAGTAAACAATCGGTAAAACTCACCATTCTTAATACTGGAGAACAACACAGTTTCATTTTTAAGTGAAAAACCCAAAAATGAAAGAAAAGTCTCCATACTAGAATTTTCGATTAAGAGACTAAAAACAAAAATGGCGATAGAGAGAATAAAAATAAACTTTGTTACAGGTGGCCAGCTTAAACGGGCCAGTTGACTGCGCATGGCCTGTTCTTCAGGATCAATAGAAGTAGTTTTAAACCCCATAGCATGAGCAAAAATCATTTGGCCCTTGATGGCATCTTCCTCCGCTTCCACCCACAATGAATAGATTCGAACAGGTAATCCTGGCGAAGGGTGAGCAACAACTTCATCGCCAATACGAATGTGAGAATGAAGTCCTTGGGCCAGCAATAATTTTTGGATTTCATCTGCGCGGTTTTTGTCTTTTAATTCACCAACTAGGTACATAGCTAAAATTCTTGTTTCTTAAAGGCAAGAGCGAAAACAGCAAACAGAAGAGTAAAAGAGACTCCAAAGTGAAGCAGCTCTGGAAAAAGCGACAATTCAATTTCCTTGCCCATTATCAGATTAGTCGACATTGAATTCCATAAACCGAGGTGTGGTAATAACCAATAAAAAACTAATGATATGCCCTTAAACAACCCAAAGTTTTGAAACATTTGGGAGATGCCTGAACCAGCCAAATAAGTATTGGCAGTGGCCATAACTAAATATGCGATCATAGAAATTATAAATGCCACCAGCTTATTACTGAAAATTGAAATAAAAGCGGCCAGTGTAATGACTCCTAAAATGACGACGCCTGTGGCGCCTAAGGCTGCCAGCATATTACTAATCGGAGCCAGAGGATTACCTGAGATCTTGAAAAAGATTATGGCCATGGTAAAACTGATGACATAATAACTAAATACAATTAAAAATGCACCAGAGAGTCTAGCCACCAAAAATTGCCAGCGAGCAATGGGACCTGAAAGAAGCAAAGGTATGACCTGACCTTCTATATCCGATTTAATGCAGTCAATGCCAAAAAGCACACTCAATAGAACAGTCCAGCTGCTGATAATAAAATAGAAAACCACCACCTTTTGAGAAGTCAAATCAATGACATTCTTTCCTTCAAAATTTTCTATAATCAAGTCAAGCCCAGCATTGACAAAAAACATAATCAGGATGGTGATAACAAACATAACCAAAAGTGTTCGACTTCTAATTTCCTTTTGGATGGTGTTAAAAAAAAGAGAGTTCCATTCAGGAGTAAACATAATCTATACCTTCACTGTGTGGTAGAAGAATTCTTCTAAGCTTGTATTCCCAAGTATCTCTGTCAAATGCCCTTGGGCGAGACATATCCCCTTGTCTAAAATGGCAAAATCATCACACACTTGCTCCATTTCTGATAGGATGTGCGAATTTAAAAATATTGTTTTTCCTTTTTCATCACGTAGTTTAACAACTAACTTTTTGAAGTCTCTGATGCCTATTGGATCAATGCCACTGAAAGGTTCATCCAATATAAGTAGCTTCTTATCTCCTACTAGCATGGCGGCAAGCCCGACTCTCTGTAACTGGCCTTTTGATAGGGTTCGCAACTTTTTATCTAGCAGATCCTCTATGTGAGTATCCAAAGCTGCCGCCAGAACTGCTTCTGGCACTAACGCCTTGGCAAGACCATTTAACTTACAAAAAAATTCTAAAGTACCACGCACTGAATAGTAAGGATAAAAAGTGAACTTTTCAGGTAGGTGTCCCACACTACGTCTCACCTCTCTTTGGGTATGAGGTTGGCCAAAAAGTTGAATTGATCCCTTTTGAATGTGCACTAATCCCAAAATTGATTTGATAAAAGTTGTTTTGCCAGCGCCATTGGGACCTAGAAGGGCAAAAATAGTTCCTTCTTGCACAGATAGATTAAAATTTTTTAAGGCCTCAACTGAACCATAATTTTTACAAACGTCATGGGCCTCGAGAATGGTAGACATATAATTTTTCCTATACAATTTAACCTATTAAAATTGATAATTATTTTAACCTAAAATATGCATTGAGGGAAAAATCTTGTTGGATAATTCAAAAATATTGATTCTTACTGGCTTTGAGGATTTTTTAAATTTAGGTCGCAATCCATCTGCTCTTGTGGCCCAGGCTTTTGACCAAAAAATGGTGCAGTCGGGTGTGAAAATTAAAAGCGTGGTTCTGCCAGTAGATTATATGGCCCTGCCTCAATCGATTGACACACTACTAGACGACCCAATATTTGAACGATCTGCTCCAGTAGGAATCCTCTCTCTTGGACTTGCTAGCAATCGCCAAGTCATCTCGCTGGAAAAAGTTAGTTTGAATCTAATAGATTCATCCCATCCAGATAATGCTGGCCGCATTTTACTCGATACCCCTATTTTGGCCATAGAACAAAACGCTTATTTCTCAACTCTACCAATCGGAAAAATTGTGAAAAATTTAGAGCACGAAAATTTTCCCTGTGAAATAAGCTACAGCGCTGGCACCTATCTATGCAATATGGCGATGTTCTTATTTTTAAAAAAAATTCAAGAGCGGCTTTGGCAGATTCCTTGCGGTTTCGTTCATCTGCCACCAGATCAAAAGCTGGACTCTCTTTCCGATTGGAGTTTTGAGAAGCTGCAAAAAAGTGTCCTAACTATTTTGCAAGCAATGATCTAGGTTCCTAGCGATGCTATTAGCTATCACTTGAAGGCGCCTTATTCACAATCGGAGTTGGCCGGCGAGTCGCATCGATTGCCACATAAGTAAAAGTTCCCTCAGTTACTTTTACTCTTTGAGTATTATATTCTCGGTTCACCCAGGCCTCAATTCCTACAGTGATACTTGTTCTGCCAATTTTTACCAAATCGACATAGCAACATAGAACGTCACCCACCAGCACTGGCAAGTAAAACTGCATGGCCTCAACTGAAACCGTTACCGTTTTTGTCCCTGCAATTCGCTTGCTGACAATTCCTCCCGCAATATCCATTTGTGAAAGAACCCAACCACCGAAAATATCACCATTGGGATTTGTATCTGCCGGCATGGCAAGTGTCCTAATCGACAATTCGCCTTTGGGCGAGGTGGATAATTGCTTTTGTACTTTAGTCATTTTGCGCCTCTTGCATTGATATTTTTAAATTTTGGCATGAATATCAGCCTTAACACTCACCTCATCATTGATCATTTTGTCACCCAAAGACTTAAAAAATTTACCTGAACCATATTTAATATCGTAGCGAGTTCTATCGAAGGTAAATTCAATAATACCTGTCAAAATTTCATCTTCAATATTTAAATCGGCATCAAACTTAACTGGATGAGACTTTCCCTTGATAATCAGATCAGCGATAATATTATATATTCCCCCCTTACCAAATTGGGCATCCTTGATCACTAACTTGGCCTCTTTAAATTTATCAACGGCAAAAAAATCGTTACTTTTCAAATGGGTAATAAGTTTGCCATTCCATTCAGGATCAGTCAGATCTGTATCAGTAATGCTCGTCATATCTACTATTATCTCGCCTGCCTTGATGGCCTTGCCAAACATAGTAATGGAACCAGATTTGACCTTGATATTACCAGTATGCTGACCAGTTACCTTTTTTCCAGTCCAAGTCAGTAATGACTTAGCAGCATCCACTTTATAAATGGTGCCTGCAGCAAAAAGATTGGGTGCCACGCCAAGCAATGAAAGAGTAATCACGAAATAAAGTAGAAAATTTTTCATAAAAACCTGCCTTGTTGAAATTACCTTGCCCTTATGGGCAAAATTATAGGACAACTAACCTTTTAAAAACTACTAAAACTTAAAATGAATCGAAGCTACCGAATGTTTTTGTCAAGTAAACTGCTACGTACTTTCCTTAAAGAGAATGTGCGCTTTTCAATCCCCATTGTGCTAGGGCAAATCGGCCAAATGCTTTTTGGCGTCAGCGATGTCTTGGTGGCCGGGCGTTACAGCACCACAGTCTTGGCCGCCCTAGGGATTGCCAATGGAGTCTTTGCCCCATTTTTTATGCTTGGGCTTGGTATTATGAACTCCATAGCCCCATTGACCGCAATTATGCACGAAGAAAAGAAAGACCCAAAAGCCAAGGCGCTGGCAGCCTTAGCTCCATCACTGTGGGTGGCAACTATAACTGCGCTGGCGCTGTGGCTACCTTTCTTTTTTCTAACTTTCCATCTTGAATGGTTTGACTTGGCACCTGAGCTGCAAACACCTTGTCGCGATTATTTACAAATCATTGCTTTCACTCTTTTTCCTGGTTTTATCTTTCAAGCGCTTAAAGAATATCTTCAGGCCCATTCCCAAACTTTTTTTAGCAATGGTGCCATTTTGATCTTTAACGTTACTAATTTTGGATTAAATATTGTTTTGATGTTTGGTCTTGGACCATTTCCCGAAATGGGAATTAAGGGCGCTGCCTATGCAACCTTTATTACCAGGTTCGGCCTGGCCCTGGTCACTCTCTTATTTATTCTTAAATCTCATATTCTTGAACAAAGCAAAAACGTAAGAGAGATTTTAGCAACATTTTTTAGTTTTCATTGGCGCTCAATTGCACCTTTTTTTTCACTGGGAATTCCCATGGGCATGGGGGTCTTGGCAGAAGTCTTGGTATTTTGCACTGTCACCATCTTAATTGGACGCATGGGAGCAATACCAGCGGCCTCACATAGCATCGTACTGACTTTGGCCTCTTTAACCTTCATGGTTCCTCTGGCATTAAGTAGTACCGCTGCAGTCAAAGTGGCCAATGGCTTTGCAAAAAATGATCGCGAGCTCATTATTGGGCACACTATATCCTGCACCTTTCTGTCATTTCTTTTTATGTGTTTTTCTGCTTCAGTCTACTTTTCCATTCCTGGCGTATTATTAAGATTTGCCACTGTTGATTCCGAAGTTATTTTATTTGCCAGCAAACTGCTCATCATCGTTGGTTTGTTCCAAATACCAGATGGCATTCAAGTTACTTTATGGGGAGCTTTACGTGGTATAAAAGTTACTAAGGCGCCTATGGCAATTTGCTTGGTGGGACACTGGCTCATCGGTTTGCCCACTGGCTACTTTCTCGCCTATTATCTAGGTTATGGCGCTTTGGGCTTATGGGCCGGTTTGGCCATAGGTCTCTATCTTATGGCCCTTGGGCTTTCCTATCTTTTCTACTTTCGTGTCCGTATTCCCAGCTAGAAATGCTGCCACATATTTGGGCCTTTTTGGGGACTTTAGACTGAGCAATCCCCTCGATAAATCAACAAATTATGCTGATATTTGCCTTAGATTTCACATGGGATGAGACTAAGTCGACGCCTATTTCATGGGAGGGCAAATGAGTTTAAATATTAGTCCTTTTTATCCCAAAAACCACCCCACAGTGACATTTCCTGATAAAGATATGCCTAACGATACCAGTGATCCTGGACCAGATGGAACGACAAAAAATCGCCCGAATATGGCACTTATCATTTGGGAAGAAGAAATTAGGGCAACGTCAAACAAGCGCCAACGGGCGGGAAAAATCCAAGATCAGATGGTGCAAGAATTAGACGTCTATTAAATGTACCCAATTATCAAGTTGAAGCATTGCTTTTATTTTTAAGGTAGGTATAGCCAGCCAAGCAATTCTCGTAGAAATCGACCAGTTTTACGCCCATACGAGGCTGCATTTTTCCTCGCCCTACTTGGCGATCAAGTGCCTTCTTGATGGAGACGGCCATAAAGTCAGGGTTGTACTGCATAGTCGCCAGTACCTGGCTTGATGGAGAACCTTTAATAACTTCTTCAATATAAAAATCCGTAGGATCATCGTCATCAGCAAAGACGTGAACTTCGTTTAAACGACCAAACAAGTTATGCATATCACCCATAACGTCCTGATAAGCACCTGTCATAAAAATCCCAAGAAAATAATCCTCATTTTCGCGAAGTTCATGCAACGGTACCGTACGCGACTCAGCTTCACTTGAAATAAAATGATCGATTTTACCATCACTGTCACAAGTAATATCAGCAAGGGAGCCATTAACAGTAGGAA
>Ga0066639_10000620_pt1 | contig 31178 bp, 21 predicted proteins | sample CryGeyCG2114_010_2_FD_59504 | JGI IMG/M metagenome (GOLD analysis project Ga0066639, IMG submission 59504) | Groundwater microbial communities from aquifer - Crystal Geyser CG10_big_fil_rev_8/21/14_0.10 | ecosystem: Environmental > Aquatic > Deep subsurface > Groundwater | place: USA: Utah...
GGAGTTGGACGAGTTAAGAAAAAAGAGAATATTACCATTAAAGTGCCTCCTGGTGTTGATAATGGAATGCGCTTAAAAATGTCTGGCTATGGAGATGCGGGCGAAGGCGGAGGACCTGCGGGTGATCTATATATTCAAATTCAAGTTGAACCTCATGAAGCATTTCACAGAGAAGGTGATGACATTTACCTTGATTTACCTTTAACATTTTCAGAAGCAGCCTTAGGGTGTCAAAAAGAAATCCCCTCACCTCATGGAGAAACTTGCCGCATCAATATTCCTGAAGGAACACAAAACGGCAAACTATTTAGAGTAAGAGGAAAAGGAGCTCCTAATGTTCATGGGCAAGGAATCGGAGATTTGCTTGTTCGTATTCACATTGAAACTCCAGTAAAGCTTTCTAAAAAACAAAAAGAATTGCTCACCGCGTTTGGCGAGCTTGAATCTGAGCATAATCACCCTCAAAAAAATGGTTTTTTTGAAAAACTGAAAATGTTCTTTACAGGCTAGGCGAGCGGACCAACGTAGCTTATAAAGCTGGTCACGGCCTCCTTAACTGCGTACCCAAAAAAAAGCAATGCCATTCCAGCTAAAGCTGTAACAGTTCCAGAACTACATGAGCTATCTTTTTCGTGTTTTATAACTTGGTTTGCTAGGGAATGACCCTCTCCAGGATTTTTATTTAGTACTTGCTTTCCAACGCTACTTACTTTTTTAACTTGAGAAGCTCGTAAAGCTAATTGAGTTGGTACGCTATCTTCTGTGAAGGTTTGATTTCTTAACTCCTCCGTTGAAGGCACATACACAAAGCTCGATGAAAGATCAGATGGGACTGCCATACTATCAACTCCTTTTTTATTAAAAAAAATTTGTTACACTCTATTGAATCTATTTATTTTTTTAAATATTTTCTTAACTTTTTTATGTTTTTTTCTTACTTTTAAGCTTCTGATTTTTGCTCTACCCCTGAGTCATCTCTTGATCTTTGATAAACAGGAGTAAAAGCAACCTCGCCAAAGCGATTTATACTTAAGAAAGTTTTACCAGCAACTTTGTTCACCATTGGTATGTTATTATGTATTTGATACTCCTGCTCATTTATAAACTCACCATTGGTGTTTATTCTTAAACTGCAATTTTGAACTGACATATGAATACTCCTTTATAGAAAATTAAACACTATTAATGCGCCTTAAAGGGCAATTGTTAAAAACAATGTCGAAAGCAAAATAAAATTCACAGTTTTTTATATTTACAGATGGCTAAGCTTGTTCTATATCTAAACATGAATAAGAAAATGCTTTTTGCATGGAAAATACATACTTTGTTGTTCTTTATTTCATGATAGGCGTTGCTTTTATATGGATAAGTGGAACGAAGCTTTCTTTATTAGCTAATGAAATTGGAGATAGAAGTAAAATTGGAAAAGCTTTTATTGGTGCCTTTTTACTAGCTTTAGCAACTTCTTTACCTGAAATAGTCACTACTGTCACTGCATCAATAATAGATAATATCCCACTTGCCGTGAATAACTTACTAGGTGGTATTCCTTTGCAAACATGTATGCTTGCCATTGTTGATTTAATTATCGTTCGAAAAGGCGCTCTTACTTATTTTTCTCCAACAACTGCCTTGATATTAAATGGTTTATTTTTGATTGTTCAAATATCTCTAGTAATCTTAGCTTCTTCTTATGGAGAATTATTTTCTATTTATGGGGTTGGTGCATGGCCTATTTTATTTATCATTATTTATTTTATTATGCTCTATATCCTTAAAGAGCACGAGAGTAAAAAAAAATGGGTTCCAGTAGACCTTCCCAAGGCCACATCAAAAAAGAAGCTGCCTTCACAAAAAAAAGTTGCTAAATATTCAAATTTTAAACTTGGGAGCTATTTTCTAATCGCATCAATAATAGTCCTGATAGCAGGTTGGGATGTAGCTTATTCTGCTGACTTGCTTACTAAACAAACACCCATTAGTGGAAGTTTTATAGGCGCTACATTTGTAGCTCTTGCCACTTCTTTACCTGAACTTACGACTACGTTTGGAGCCATCCGAGTAGGCTCTTACACTCTTGCCTTTGCGAATATTTTTGGATCAAATGCACTGATGGTCGCAGTTTTCTTTATTGCAGATATCTCCTACAGACAAGGATCCATTATCAGTCAGCTAGATCATTCTTCTTTGTTTTTAGCAGGAGTTGGCATCATCGTAACTTGTGTGTATCTTTGGGGTATTTTAGAAAGAAGAAATAAAACCATTTTTGGAATGGGAATAGATTCTCTAATAGTTTTGTTTGTTTACATAATTAGTCTTATTTTTCTCCACCAAATCAGTTAAGTGTTTTGCTCCTATTAAAAAAAACTTTTAGTATTTTTACTTAAAGATTACATCTGTTACTACAGGCAAATGATCAGATCCGTAATCCCCATTGACTTTTGCAGGATCTATACCATGCATCCACACGTAAACATTTGAGGTTACAAAAATGCGGTCTAATATTACACCTGGAGTCCCAGATCCAGTAAAGTTTTCTCTCGTTTCTGAATTAAAATTAGTAGATGAAATAGGTCCTAAGTGACCAACAATAGTGCGATCTTTACTATCATACATTTTACCAGAAGTTAAAATCTGTACAATATAGTCACCATCATGGAAAGGAAGGCCGAGATCCAACCTAGCTGGGAAAACATTGAAATCCCCTGTTAAAATAATAGGTATATTTTCCTTAATGTTCTGAATAGTCTTTTGAATAAACTTAGCTTCTAATAACTTTACGCTTGGATCATTAAAGTTTAAATGTACATTAAGCATAATAAACTTTTTACCCGTTTTAAGATCTTCAAACTTACAGAAAGTAATAACATTTTGCTTATCACTACAACTTGTAATAGAAACAGTTTTTGCCTCTAGCAAAGTAAACCTATGCTTATTATAAAAAATTGCTTCTATTTCTCCTTTTGTTTTCCCATCTTCTCTTCCTACACCATAATAGCTGTAGTCCTTAGACAAAAACTTCATGAGATCCGTAACTTGTGAATAATACAGCTCTTGCGACCCTATAATATCAGGTTTAGCAAACTCAATATATTCAACAATTCTGGGAAGCCTGTTTTTCCACTGAAACTTTTCTGGTAGTTTTGTTTCTTTATGCTCTAAATTAAAGAGCATGTTGTAAGAGACTATCCTGATTTTTTCTTCTTTTAATAAGTTTGCCTTTTGTATTTTTCTCCATTGGACTCTATTGTATTTATGCGAAATTTCTTTAGGTTCAAAAGATTCCATAGTTGGAATAATAGAATTTTGAACTTCCGGATAAAGAGAGCTTATTATGCACAATAAAAAAAGAAATGACTTAAACATTGATTTTCTCGAGGTTTTCGCAAAAAATAAATGTAACTTAAGCATTATTTTTTGAATAATGTAAAAGCAATTGTACTAAAGGACAGTTAAATCCCAGGCGGAGTCTATGAAAATAAAAGATCTTTTTTCTACAAAGTCACCTTTAAAGAATAGCAGACCAATAAACCCTTATCTATCTTTACAAAATAATTTGGAAAATAAGTTATCTAAAGAGTTTGGGAAATATTCATTTAATTTATTAGAAATGAAAAAAAGGCTGCCACCGTCGGTTTATGATAATATAGTTAACGCTGTCCACGGATTTGAAAAAATTAAAATAGAATATGCTGATCAGATTGCCAGCGCCTTAAAAACTTGGGCGCAAGAACATGGCGCTACCCACTATACCCATTGGTTCCAGCCATTAACAGGCCTTTCTGCAGAAAAACATGATTCCTTTTTAGAAGTCTCTAAAACTGGAGAGTTTATTGAAAAGTTTTCCGGCGCTCAATTAATACAAGGTGAGCCTGATGCCTCTTCTTTTCCCACAGGAGGCCTTCGAAGCACATATGAAGCAAGAGGCTATACAGGGTGGGATCCTACATCTGCTCCATTCATTTGGAAAACGGAAAATTCCTCTACTTTATGTATTCCTACTGTTTTTTTCTCTTGGAAAGGAGATGTACTGGATTATAAAATTCCTCTACTCAGATCTGATAAGTTAATCAATGATGCATGCAAAAGGCTATTTAAACTAACAAAGATTCAAGCCACTAGCGTGTTTTCTAGTTTGGGCCTAGAGCAAGAGTATTTCTTAGTAGATAAGCAGCTTCATGATACTAGAGCTGATATGGTTATTTTAGGAAAGACAGTCTTTGGAAACTTTCCAGCAAAAGGACAAGAATTACAAGACCACTACTTTGGCGCTGTAAAAGATCACATTATGTCCTTTATGCAAGAATTTGAATGTGAAGCCGTGAAATTAGGAATTCCTATTAAAACAAGGCACAATGAAGTCGCTCCTTCTCAACATGAAATTGCTTGCATTTATGAAAAAGCCTCTCTTTGCATAGATCATAACCTTCAATTAATGGAATTGATGAAAAAAATCGCTCTTCAAAATGACTTAGTCTGTCTTTTTCATGAAAAACCATTTAAAGATTTAAACGGCTCAGGAAAACATAGCAATTGGTCTTTAACAACAAATACTGGCATTAACTTACTTGATCCCACGCAAACTCCAGAAAACCAGTTTCATTTTTTAATTCTTCTAACTGCTATTTTAGACGCACTTTATAACCATGCCGCATTACTTAGGGCAACTATTGGATCTCGAGGAAATGACTTTCGATTAGGAGCTCAGGAAGCTCCACCTGCTATCATTTCAGTTTTTCTAGGAGATGAACTTGAATCGCTATTAGACAATATCGAGCAAAATAAGGATTATAAAAGCCCTTCAGCTAAAGAAGTCTTCAATTCGTTAATCCCAGCTTTAGCCAACCTGCCAAAAGATAATACAGATAGAAATAGAACTGCTTCTTTTGCATTTACTGGAAATAAATTTGAGTTTAGGTCTGTTGGATCTTCCAGTAACCCTTCCTTTATTATCGCGACATTAAATGTGATTGTGGCTCATAGCCTCAATAAAATTTTAGATGAGATTGAAAGCTCTGAGGAAAAAAATATAAAGAGTAAAATTTTTCCTATCCTTAGAAAGTACATTAAAAAATCTAAGAATGTTCGATTTACGGGAGATAACTATAGCGAGAGCTGGCTAAATGAAGCCAAAAATAGAAATCTACCAAATACCCCCAACTCTTATTTTTCTTTTGAAGCATTTAAAGACCCCAATGCTATAGAAGCTTTTCAAGGAGTTTTAACAAAAAAGGAATTGGAGTCTTTTTGTGAGATACAAAAAGAAAAGTACCTTCACACTTTAAAAATCGAAAAAAATCTCATGATAGAGATGTTTACTTCGCAAATTTTACCTTCAGCTATTAAGTACCAAAAAGAAATGGCAGATAGTATCATTGCATCTCATCAACTTTTAAAAGAGGTTATTTTTATTGAGCAAAAACATCACTTAAAAAAACTTTCTGAACTCATTGAAAGATCACTCAGACTTAATAATGAACTGCAAAAGATCACATCAATAACTTCCAAAAATTTAACTTCTACCTTAAAATTGATTGAAAACTTTAGATCTGAAGTAGACCAATTAGAACAAGTCGTAGATGACTCTATTTGGCCATTTGCTAAGTACCGTGAACTGCTATTTTTAATGTAAAAAAGACTAGAGAGCACTCTATAAGCTTATAGAGTGTAGTATACTATATTATTAAAGTTTTTGGTATTTTGGATTCTTTGCCTTCTCTGGTTTATCCAAGGCTTCATTGGGATTAGACCTAAAGACCTTTGTTATCGCTCCTATAATTTTAGAAATAGTGCCTGTTTTTTTTTCTTTAACTTCTCTTACTACAGGGACTTGATAAGCATTTGAATAAGGATCTGCAGGTAGCTTTTCTACAGGATTAGACATATATGTTCTCTTTTTAAAAATCGGCAGCATACTAGAAGTAAAAATTTTAAATTGCAATATTTCTCCCTAATCAGAGCCATTGTCAGTAAAAAAAATCTTCTTATTTTTTTTAACGCTCCTTCTTTAAAGAAAATTCTTTCTTAATTTGCTTAAATAAAACATCTCTTGCTAAATAAGAAAAAAAGAGAGGTCTTTTTCTTGAAAGTAAGGGTTTTGCCTAAAGATCCTACAAATTTAAGCTATGCTATACGCTTATGGGTCATTGCAAAATATGTAGGACAACTTTGTTTTATTTCTGCCGTACTTTCTTTGGTCCCCTTGATTTGTTCTTTAACTTGGCATGAATATGAAATGACTATTCGATATGTAATTGTTGTTTTGATTTTTGTGACAATAGGTCTACTCACCTTTAAACTTCCAACCCCTGAAAAACTACAAGACAATGAAGTTTTTTCCATCATTACGTCAATTTTTCTTCTTTCTTCTTTTGTCATGATAATACCCATGATGGGAGCTGGGTTGAATATAATCGACGCATGGTTTGAAGCTACGTCAGGACTTACTACCACCGGGCTTTCTGTGACTTCTGTTGAGGGAAAAATGAAAACTTTCATTTTTGCTCGCTCATTTCTTCAATGGTATGGAGGACTTGGAATTGTTGTTTTAAGCTTAGGGCTAGCTCTTCAACCTAGTATGGTATCCAAAAGCCTTGGCAAGGCACTTACCAATAAAGAAAATTTAGCCTCTTCTATGCGACTATTTGCAAGGAGAATGCTAATTATTTATGGGATCATTTCAATAGTATGCTTGATTGTCTTATGGATTTTTAGTCCTACATTTTTTGATGCATTAGTTCATATGCTTTCGACTGTTTCAACAGGAGGTTTTTCTTCTTCCAAAAATAGCCTTGCTGGATTTTCTTTACCCTTTCAAGTTGCTGTTGCCTGTTTTTCCTTTTTAAGTGCTATATCCCTTCCTTTGTACTGGTTTACAGAAAAAAAGAACTTTCAAAATTTCTTTGGAAATATCCAATTACTAGGACTACTTGTCTGTATTTTGATTCTTATAGCGCTCCTTTACTTTTTTATGCCTTCTCATGATATAAAGTCATCTTTTTTGAGTGCTATTTCAGCTCAAACAACAACTGGTTTTTCTACTGTTTCTATGGTTGAATTAGAACCGGTGGCCAAACTGGTTATGATCGCTTCCATGGGTATTGGTGGAAGTGTTCAATCTACCTCAGGTGGCTTTAAAATCTTACGGTTACTTATCTTGTTTAGAGGCCTTCAGCTATTTTTTATAAAAACATCTGTGTCTAAACACACAGTTGTATTTTCACAGCTTGGTGGTAACAAGCTATCAGTGGAAGAGAGGGAGACTTGCTTTTTTATCTTTATTTTACTTGTCTTAACAGTATTTATTTCATGGGCCTTTTTCTTATTTTCAGGATACGATCCTTTAAACTCCCTTTTTGAGGTAATATCGGCAACTGGTACGGTAGGTTTGTCCACGGGGATTACTTCTTCAGATTTACCCATGCATTTAAAATCTATTCTCTGTATAGATATGTTTTTAGGCCGTCTTGAATTTGTTACTTTTTTAACCCTTTTTATTCCTAGAACGCTAATAGGAAGGAGGAGACATACTTGAGAATTGCTTTTATAGGAATTAGCAGCGTTACTAAAATTGCGGCTGAAAATTTCATTGAAAATGGTCATGAAGTTATTATTATTGAACAAAATAAAGAAAAAATTGATGAACTAAGTGAAAAGCTGGATTGTGGGTTTATTAATGATAACGGGACAAAACTCGATGTGTTAAAAGAGGTAGATCCCCCTAAAACTGATTTCCTCATTTGCATCACAAACGATGACCATAGCAATATTATTGCAAGTCTTCTGGCTCAGTCTCTTAAGTTTAAAAATATCATAACTGTTATTGAAGACAAAGAACTTGAAAACATTTGCTTTGAATTAGGGCTAAAGGGAACCGTCATACCAGCAAGGACGATAAGTAATTACTTTCAAGAATTAATCCGAGGAAGGGATATTTTTGAGCTACGAGATGTCCTTAAAAATGAAATAAGCCTCTCTTCATTTACTGCTTCAAAAGACCATGTCATGAAAGTTAAAGATTTCAAATTGCCAGAAAATGCTCGCATTGTCTGGCTACATAGAAAAGACAATTTTATTTTCACAGGCCCTGATACAGAAATTAAAGAAAAGGATGAAGTTGTCATAGCAGCACATTCGGATCATCTAGATGAGATTAAAAAGCAATTCAAGCCAAATAAAGAAAATTGATCTTCTTTAATAAACTCACCATAGTTACTCAAAGTACTTTTATTCCAACAACTTTATAATTTGTATTAGAGACTAAATTGGCCAGTACGCGCAGCAACAATGCCGACAGAAAGAACTACCCCTCCAACAGCTAAAGATACATAACCCGTCAAATTTCGAATTTTGCAAGCTTCCCATCCTGATTGCAAGTTAAGAGGGACGGCAAAATATTTATGGTATGGCCTTTGCTCCATTTCTTTTTGAGCTAAGCGACTTTTTACATGAGATATACACAGCGCTGCGACAGCTCCAGCCGCCATATATGGAGCTAACTGAGTTGCCTGAACTTTTTGAGATAAACCAGGAAAAGGAGCTCTTGCCATAAAGCTAAAAACTGATCCCGCAATAGCGCATACATGCCAAGTTGCTATAGTCCCCCAAGCTAGGGCATTTAAATTAGGATTGCTCGTATTTAATACACGAGTCCCGCCATACATGTGTCCAAGAGTAAAATACTCGCTACAATCCCTACAAGCAACCATGTCATTGGTTATTCCATAACCCACCCCTGTAAGAACTGTCATTCCAATAATTTTTGCAGATTCCCAGGGGGATAAAACAGCTGCAACTGCAGCTCCAGTAGCTCCTATAGCCAAACTCAAAAAGGGTTTGCATCTAGGATTAATTAAGGGAAGATTGTTCTGTGAAATTGCTGACATAAATTACCTCATAAAAAGTGGGTCGGCACTTTAATAAAGAATTTTATTTAAATCAATAATGATTTTACCTTAGTTTGGTTTATAGGAGAGTAGGCAATCTTTCCTTAATTGTTTTGATCATACTAAGATGGATCGAAGGCCTATCTTTTCAGCACATTCTCTTTGAATCTTGAACCAATCTAAAATTAGACCTTGGAGTTCTTTCTTAAATTTTGGAACATTTTCAGGCTGGTATAAGCTTTTACAAGATAATTTGATGTTAGTGGCTTTCAGATGCCCTGGAACAAAGAGGCTATGAGCAATTAAAGAACTTTTTACAGTTGTATTTTCCATGTCGGTAGACTTAACAGTAAGTTTACCTAAGACTACAATGTCTTTAACTCGAAGAGTTTCTCCATTTGGGATTTCCAATGTGACGTGTACATTTGGTCCAACAAAAAAATCTTTATCAGGGCCTACTTCACTAGGAATCTCATCATCTTTTATAGAGTGAAATTTCATGCATTGGCTAATGCTTGCTGAAACTAACAACATAGACATATAAAACATCTCTTAATAATTAAATGCCTTTCAGTTTTACAAATACAATCTAATTAAAATCAATTGGCTTTAAAGAGCTTTGTTAAGTTAAATCACTCTTAAGTAGAACCTATAGGCAACCTTTTCTAGGTAAAATCTTCTTACAGAACTATCAAATTTTTTGTGGTTTTTGAGTCAAAAATTTCTTGAAAAATTAAGTAGAGATATGAAAAAGTTCTGCGTTCAAAAAATTAATATAAGAGAGTACTATGACGTCAGCTTCAAATAATTTGCATTTTCCCAGTGAGAAAGTAATGGCCGAATATTTATCGAATCACCCCTCGTTAACATCTAGTTATTATAAAGAAAAAGGGATTACAGATACTGTTGCAAAACTGGCAGCTGCACGTTTTGCTGATAGTGATAAGGTTAAGTTAGGCGTTAAAATGGGTGCTCAACTAATTGCTTATGATTTACAAAGTGGCGAAGATGGATTTACAGGCGAAAAGATTAAAAAAATTGAAGGGATGCCTACAACGTTTTGGATGGTGTTCTCAGTAGGTTTAGAAAAAGCCCTTACTGATTGTGCAATGAGTGCTACTGTTGATACTGAAGAAGCCCCACCTGCTGCGGTATCACCATCAAATAATGTATCTCCAGAGCGAGAAGTTGCCCTGTCACGGCAGGCAAACTCTGCACCAGTAGAAGGAGGGGAAAGGACTAGAAGGGGCTGCATCATTCAGTAAAAATAACTATTGGGAGCTTTGTTACTTTCTCTAATATATAATTATGATGATTACCCTAGCTTATAGAAAATAAGCTAGGGTAAATCCAACATCCGAAAAACTTGCTTAATATAAGAATTAAGCAGGTTTCTCATTTTACGTTAAATATAATAGCCGCCCATTTGCCTTAGCCATGCGTGAGCAGAACCTGCAGATCCTGATTTTTTCATAACGTTTTCAATGAATGTTATCACAGGTTGAATCTTGGGATTTTCAAACGTTTGGTAAATTTCAAAAGTGTCTTCTCGAACGGATATTTCGCCTATAGGGACGTGGTTTTCATCTATACTCAAGCTGTTTATACGAAAACCAAATATCTTTGATCCATCAAAATCCTCAACTGCTTGCTCACTGGCAGAACAGTCAACAAAAGAGGAGACTTGAACAGCTCCTATTTTGCATTCATTCAATAAAGTGTTGATTTCTTCAGCATTGTATGCAAACAGATAAGACTCTGGAGTAGCAATACTGATATCTTTAAGTTTTTCGCTTACAAAGGTTCTCCAAGCTTCTTCAGAAGGGGCTAATATGACGGAAGGTCCAATATGCCAAAAACCATCATGATTATAGTATGTACTTGAGGCATCTTCAAATCGAACATAACGCCTAAAAAAATCATCGAAAGATTGCCCTTTTGGGGGGTATTTAACAGGAACTCCAATGGATTGTTCCATCCAATGCAAACCCTCATAGTAAAGCTTAGATCCAGCCTGACATCCGTTTTTTAGAGCTTTGCCAAAGCAATAATCTATTTTTCTGTCTCCTTTTCCAACAAATGGAAGTAACTCCACAGCAAAACCATAACTATTGGAATTCCATTTCCATTGAGCATGCTTTAGCTCTAAAGTAGCTGGAAGATAACCCATTTCTGATGCTCGAGTAAAGGTTTCAGTGCTTCTAACTTTACGAGCTTTCCAATCGCATGGTACTTTCATAGCTTTTTCATACACCAAATTGAAAAGAAGAAATTCTTTAGGATAATAAGAAAATTCTTCTAGGTCTCTATAATCTATAGAAGAAAAATCTTTCTCATTATCTTTTCCCCATTGTATTCCAAAAAATGCTTGAGAAAGCTCGATCTGGGAAATAACATCATCTTCTTCTACAGCTTCTCTAAATAGATGCAGACAGGCTTCTTTGCTTCCTTGGAGCAATAGGCGGATTTCCTTAATATCGCCTCTAGCATCTCTTATGTTTTTAAGACTGACATCTTTTTCAGTTACTTGTGCTTGATGACTGATTGTAGAAACTGATAGGCTAACAGGGCTACTCATAAGTGACTCCTAAATTTTTAATTTTAGCGCGGAGAGAGTATCTAAATGGGAAGATGCAGTCAAGAAGAAGGTAAAAGAGCAATATTTGAATATATTGAAAGATTTTATAATCGAAAAAGACTTCATTCAACTTTGAGATATGCATCGCCTGAAGCTTTTGAAGAAAATTATTATAAACAAAGGCTATGTTCTTAGTGTCTAGAAAAAGGTTATAAGATCAAAGCTTTTTTTCTTAAGTCGAGTGAATAAGTCATTCGCCTAGTTTACAAGAACAGCATGAAAAAGAAAATTTAACTTACTATATTTCGAAGAGATGGATAGTGGAAAGAACTTTTTTCTGACTGAAACATAAGTGTCGGAGGCTGCTTATGAGGTGGGAGAGACTACCCAAGCTATGGGAATTCTTCAGCCAAATAGGACTTATTTATATGTGGTTAGGATATTTAGTTGGATAGGTTCATAAATAAGCCCAGCCTGGAAATCAAAGTATCGAAGCTGTTTGGGATCCCCTTGAGTAACCGCTACGGCGATCGAATCAGGCAGATCTGTTTGTACTTCATATAGCTGGTAGTCTTGAGCTTTGAACTGAGGGTGCGAAATCGAGAGGAGCTCTGGAGGAGCTTGTAGGTGGACTTGGCAACATTTGAGATCAAATGAGAGCCCCCATCCAAGGCATTTTGTAAAGGCTTCCTTGCAAGTCCAGGCATGATAAAGAGCTCGATGTTTAGAAATATCATCCAGGGATAGAAAATCTCTATACTCCTGTGGAGAAAAGATCATTCTCGCCATAGGTTCGAGGTCGAGATCGTGGCTCATCTGCTCCATATCAATTCCGACAGGAGAATGATGCGTTACTGCAAGCAGCGCATGCTCATTTCGATAGGTCAAATTAAATTCAAAGTCGGTAGCATTGATTGAAGGCTTTCCATAGTCGTTATAAGTAAAAGCAATCTCCTTTGGATGCACGTTTAGGTAAAAAGATAGGATGGTTCTCATGCTATACCGGGACATAATGTATTGCTTTCTCCTGCGAGAAAAAGCAAACTCAAAAGCTCTCTTCCGTTCTTCGGAGGACAGCAGGCAACAGCACTCCATAGTGGTAAGGTCTTTTGGATCCAGGCTGATTCGCCAGATATCTAAGTGGTTACTCGTGGATAACATGCGTCCCGTAGGTAATCGAACAACTTTGAGGATTTCATGATCGACCAATGGTCTCCTGGAAGTTCTGCAATCTCAACATCTTTGCAGTGCAAAATATGCTCCCACTTCTCGAATTTACACTTCGTTTTTTCTGCGTTAATGATATGGAATTTTTTTGCCTGATAGTGTGAGGGGACAGACTTGGAATGCGATACGTGATTGCGGATGTTCATTAATGCAATAGATACGCGGCCTTCGATGATCGTCAGGTCTTCCTCCCTCGAATACCCGAGGACCTGATGGAGATACCTCAGCAACTCCTCCTCTGTCATCGCCTCGACCTCCCCTTCAAGGCCAAAGGCATCTTTGTAAAAAAAGAGCAAATTTTTCAAGTTGTCAGCTAGGGATGCCAGATCCGCTGCTCGACTCAAAGAGTGGCTTCTCTTGTCATCAACTGGCGCACCATCAATGATAAAGGCTTGGTCACAATCATATGCATTGCTCAACGAAGAGATAAGCTCTAAGGCACAGCTAGCTCCAAACGACCAGCCAATGATGTGATAGCGCTTCGTATTCATCTTGTGCAAGACAGCATCCATGTTTTGTGAATACTCTTGCACCATCTCACGATAATTTTCAAAGTGTTTGCGAGACTGTATCCCATACAGGTTGTAGTGGCTCTCAAGGAGCTCAATCACTTTGTAGTAGCCAGCAATATTCCCTCCTACACCATGAATGAGGAATAGGCATGGTTTCTCCGCTCTTTCCTCTTCGGAGAGCAGAGTCACATGTGAGGACTCAGTCACCTCCTTCGATTTGAGGCTCTTGAGGATCGAGTCAATATTCTTATGTCTGAAAAGGCTGGAGACTTGTATTTCCCTTCCCAAGGCTCTGCTCATTTGATGAGAAGCCTGGATGGCTAAAATAGAGTTCCCGCCTATTCGAAAGAAGTCATCCATTATCCCAACATTTTTGCAGTCGAGTACTCTCTCCCAAATCCTGCATAGTTCTTTCTCTATGTCTGTGACGGGGGAAACGGATGCCTCATCCCGTTTCAAGTTGGGAGCTGGCAGTGCCCCTCTATCCAATTTGCCATGTTGAGTGAGGGGAAAGCGGTCCACCTCGATGAGGTGGTCTGGCACCATGTAACTCGGCAATTTTTCTGAAAGGGCCATGCGTACATCGCTCTCTGTTATTCCCTTTCCCCTGTTTTCTTCCGCAATATAATACCCGACTAAGAACTCTTGCCGGCTGTTTTGGTGCACACATGCACATGCTTGTCGAATCTCGGGAATTGAACCCATTGCACTTTCAATTTCTTCGAGCTCTATCCTATACCCTCTTATTTTCACTTGGAAATCATTTCTGCCAATGTACTCTAGGTTCCCATCGGGGAGCCATTTGACTAAGTCACCGGTTTTGTAAAGTCGAGCAGATCCCTTGGGTACAAATGGATTCTCAATAAACTTTTCCTTTGTGAGGCTGGAAAGGTTCAGGTAACCTTGCGCTACCCCTCTACCACCGATGTAAAGCTCTCCAATGACTCCAATCGGGACGGGCTCCATCTGGGAATCTAGGACATACACCTGATAGTTCGGATAGGGTTTGCCAATATGGTGATCTTCACCCGAACAAAGATGCAACGTTGTTCCAACGGTTGCCTCAGTTGGGCCATACTCATCGTATAAGCGATCAAAGTGCGGTAATAAGGATTGGATATGATGAGTATCGCACTTCTCCCCTCCAAGAAACCCGACTTTCACTCTATGCAAGATCTTTTCAAAGGGGACCTGTGACAAATAGGAGGGGGTCGACTTGATGAAATCGATCTGGTTTTTGTTGATGTGCTCTACGTAAGCATTCACTTGAGTCAATCGACCTTTGAAGATATAGATCCTTTTTCCTGTCGCGAGAGGGAGTAGAGTGGTTGTCACAGATAGATCGAAAGAAAGCTCACTTGAAAAATCGACATTCTCGCAGTCGGATAAATGCTCCTTTGCAGCATGAATATACGCACAAATGGAGTCGTGGCTCACCAGAACTCCCTTTGGGTTGCCCGACGTACCAGAGGTGTAGATCACATATGCCAAATCAGCTGGGCTCGGGTGATCCACGAGATTGTCTCCACTTTCTGTCTGCCTCTCCTCAGGACTTACGTTGATACGGGGAATCGAAGTGGTTGCCTTCACTCTGTCAAGGGTAGTGGAGTGAGTAAGAATCAGCGGAGCTTTTGTATCTTGGAGAATATACGCAATCCTTTCATTGGGATGCGCAGGATCGATGGGGACATACGCCCCTTTTGCTTTCATGATTGCCAAGATCCCAATGATCATTTCGACAGACCTCGTCATACACAGAGCAATCAATGTATCAGGTTGGATCCGAATTTGCTTGCGTAAAGTGCGAGCCAATTGATTGGCTTTTCTATTCAACTCATCATAGGTAACCTGTTGATTGTCAAAAGAGACAGCGGTCTTATGGGGGGTGCGAGAAACTTGCTCCTCAAAGAGTTGGCAAAAGGTCGTCTTCCTTAGTTCATCCTGACTTGTTTGGTTCCACTGATAGACAATCTTTTCGTATTCTTCTGGTGTCAGGATTGGGTACTCTTTGACCGACCTTGTCGGCTCTTTCAAGAGCTCTTGGAGTAGCTGAGCATAGTGATTGACCACTCTCTCCGCAGTCTCACTTTTAAATAGGGCTGTAGAATAGGTAAGCGTCCCCTTCAGTTCTGGACCCTTGTCATTGATCAGCAAATCGAGGTCAAATTTAGAGGCCTTAAGAAACTCCTCCGTCTGATAGCTTTCGAATTGGGATGGAGCACTAAAATCCTGTACACGAAACATGATCTGAAAAAGAGGGTGGCGACTTTGATCCCGTTCAACCCCTAACAGTTCGACTAATTTCTCAAAGGGCAAATCCTGATGAGTTTGTGCTTCAAGAATGGTTTCGTGGAATTCTTTAAAGAGAGCATTGCCTGTAGCCTCACGAGAGATGGACTGTCGAATCGCTATTGTATTGACGAAGAAGCCGATCAGATCCCCTACTTGGGCGGAAAAACGACTGGCAATGGGGGTGCCGACCACGATGTCAGATTGCCCAGTATACTTGTGAATCAGAATAGAAAACCCTGTGAGCAATACGGTAAATAGGGTGACATGATGCTCTTTTGCAAGCTCCCTCAGCTTTGATGAGGTTTCTTCATTGAGAGTAAAAGCAATGCGATCCCCTTCATACTGCATTTGGGCTGGCCTCGGATAGTCGGTGGGGAAATACAGCGGCTCTATCTCTTTGAGTTTCTCCTCCCAATAGCTCCTTTGCTTGTCGAGGGGGTCGTTCTGAAAGTGTTTTGTCTGCCAGAGAGCAAAATCCTTATATTGGATGGCTAGCTCAGGTAAGCAGAGCGGAGTATCCCCTGTATAGTGATTGTAAAATTCGTTTATCTCTCGAATAAAAATGTCGGAGGACCACCCATCAAATGCGATGTGGTGAATGACAATCGAAACAAAACAGAGAGATTCTGTCTGAAAAAGAGCAACACGGATCGGAAGTTCTGTTTCTAAATCAAACACGCGATTCACCTGCTCTGTAATCAGTTCATGCAAATCACCTAGATTCGTCTCACTTTCTTCATAAGTGAGACGCTGGTCGGTGACTCTTTGATAGTTTTTCCCATTTTCATCTTGAAAGTAGACTGTGCGCAAGATCTCGTGTCGAGAAACAATCGATTGCAGAGCCTTTTTGACTGCATCAACGTTTTGATCACATGTGAGCTTGAAGCCTATGGGGATGTGATACGCATGGGTGCTTTGCTCATATTTTTCAATGAACCAAAGCCTTTCTTGAGCAAAAGATAATGGTACTGTTTTCTCTTCTGTATTCCCAATCGCGATATCAGAGGAGTGGTCAGAGAGTAAATTTACAAGATTTGCAATTGTCCTTTCCTTAAAGAGATCTATCACTTTCACGTGTTTTCCCAGAACCTTGCTCAATCGATGAGCGGTTCGAATAGCGAGAAGTGAATTCCCCCCGAGCCGAAAGAAATCATCATGGATGCCGATACGATCAATCGAGAGGGATGACTGCCATATCTCTGCCATTGCTGTTTCTATCGGTGTTACTGGAGGGCTGTATGCATTTTCTGGAGAGGTCTCAGGTAATGACAGGGCCTGGTAATCCACCTTCCCATTTGTAGTGAGTGGAAAGCTCGGCAATAGAAAGTAGACCTCTGGAACCATATACGAGGGTAGCTGCCCCCTCAGCTCTTCAGCAATCTGCCGATCAACAGGGATCGATTCCCCTTTGCTTTCCGCCTGCTCTAGCTGTGAGGCATCGATGTTCCCGGTTGCAAGGGCGTAAACGGCATGATCGTAAGGCAGGATCCCAATTGGACAACTCCCGACTCCCTTTTCGATGGATTCCTCTGAAATAGCCTGGGCCTCATAACCTGCGGCAATCCAGTTTTCAGGATTGGATTCCCCTTCAAAAACGAGCAAGCAACTGGCTTGAGAGAGCAGCTGGCCTGTTTCAGATGCCTGAAAAGGAAGGGATTCCTGTTTGAGATCGAACTCTCGCCCTTCACAGGAAAAAAAGCCTTCCTGATTGTGTAAGAGGGACTTGTGTAGTTTCCGTTTTTGTACGATCGTTTCCGGAACATCAAAATGAAGAGTCAATAACAAGTGGTGGTCATTTTCTCGATCATTTTGTATTTCGATTTGATGGGTAATCGGCAGTGTGGAAAGGGAGTTCTCAAGGCAGTATAAAATATGCCCCATCTCTAGAAAGCCGAGCCGCAGTGATGCGTCTTTATAGAGGGGTTCTATCGCTGGCAAAAAGAGTTGAAAGGAAATGCCAAAGAATTCGGGATCGACGTCCTTTGTGCGTTGGAGTTCGTGCTTGATGGGATGGTAGTAGTATTCTCCACCTGCGATGGATGGAATTCTTTGATTGGGTATGGAAATATAGGCTTGGATTGCATAGCTGCTGCCAGCCGATGGGTAAAGGTATTTAGGCAAAGCCTTATCCGGCAGAGAAAGTGCACTCAAGGGTTTTAGTATCTGTGTTAGTATATCCATAAATTGCGAATCTCTTATTATATGAACTCTCGATAGCTCTTTCTGCGCCGGTACGTATTTTCGTCTAATTCGATTTGAAGCGAATAACTCGCCTCCAAATCATTGCGCACACCGTTTTGTGAGAGTTTAAACTGCTCGATATCAAAATCTTTGAACGAAGGGGAAACCACATAGGCGAGTAAACGGTTATCCTGTATGCGGGAGATGGCCTTATCTATTCCCTTAAGCCTTGAGAGGTGGTAGTTGATTTCTTCGAGGTCGATTCGATAGCCATTGAGCTTGACTTGGGTGTCTTTCCTACCCTGAAACGTGATATAGCCATCTCGATGCCATTTGCCTAAATCGCCAGTCTTATAGAGCCTCCCTAAAGTAGGGTGGTGGATAAAGCTCTCCTCAGTTTTCTTTGGATTGTTCCAATAGCATTGGGCAACCCCTATTCCCCCAATACAAATTTCCCCCATAACCCCAATCGGACAATGCTCTAGGAATTCGTTCAGCACGTACATTTTCTGATTGGGCATCGCTTCGCCGTATGGGATCGAGGTCCATTCTGGCTGCACTGACTCGACTGGATACCAAATTGACCAGATAGACCCTTCGGTTGCCCCCCCTAAACTCATTACAGTTACGTCGTTATTGAGGGCCTGAATTTGCTTAGGCAACTGTGTCGGGATCCAATCCCCACTTAATAATACTGCCTTCAACGGATCAAGCCGTTGGCCCAGGTCGCTTGCATATTCGATGAGCAACTGCATGAATTGGGGCACACTGTTCCAAAGCGTAATGCGATGGCGTTGAATTAAATCGAGCCAATGTAAAGGCTCTTTGACCTGCTCAGGATCAGGGAAAACGATCGTAGCCCCTGCTGCGAGTGAGCCGAAGATATCATAAACCGAAAGGTCGAAGCTGAGCTCTGAAAGAGCGAGAACTCGATCATCCTCGGCAACGTGAAACCTTTCATTGACAGCTGCAATGGTATTCATGGCTCCCATATGGGAGATAGCAACCCCTTTCGGCACCCCGGTGCTACCAGAGGTAAAGATCACATAGGCTAGATCATCTCCAGTGATCTTTGGGAGGGAGCTTGCGCCCTTCACAAAAGGCAAATCTTCAATAATGGCCCATTGATATTTGTGCTCGAGTGCACTTTCCTTCACGCTCTTTTCATATTCCGTTCGTGAAACAAGGATCTTCTTGACCAATCCCTCTTCCAGTATTGTTTCAATCCGACCTAAAGGCCAATCTGCATGGAGGGGCAAATACGCCTTCCCAGATTGCATAATCCCCAAAGTAGCAACAACTTGCTGAAAGCCTTTTTCGCTTAATACTCCAATCAGCTCTGACGGGCTTCCGTGAAGGTATTGCGCGATTCGATGGGCGTATGCCGCAACCTCTTGATAGGAATACTTTCCCTTGCTATCGATGACAGCAGTCTTCTCTGGTTCTTTGGAAGCTTTCAAAAGAAAAGAGTGAAGAAGTGTCTCGTGCTCAACCTCCTGAGTATAACTGTTCGCCCTCTCAATCACCGATTGGTCTTGTTTAGAAAGCGGCAGTGTTGGAACGATCGCATCCCAATCAGCATCTGCAAGCGAGCTGAGCAAAGTACAATACTCATCATGCATTTGCTGAATCATGTCAGGGGCAAACAACTGCTCGACATAATCCCACTCCGCTACAAACCCTTCTGGACTTTCGTAGGCTTTATTATCGAGGTATGTCTGCGAAGTTTGAGAGATAGAATACCCCATGCCGTCATAGCCATGTAAAGAGGCTTTCACTTCATCATTGTCAAGCACACTCGTCAATACGATAGGAGCAAGGGATTGGTTTTGAGGAAAGTTTATTTCCTTTCGGATAAGCCTTTGGAAATCGATCCCATCAAACAGGTTATGCTCAATATCACTCCACAATTCTGCATGAACAGAGGAAAGAGCTGTATTTAGGCTATCGCTTGGCTGCCGCTTAAAATTGAACAACTCGATGACAGTGAAATCCCCTAGAATGTTATTGACCTGCTCATGCAAAGGCAAGCGATTGAACAGGGTTAAATTCACACAAAACTTTGATCGCCCGCTCCATCGGCATAGAATCTGTCCGTAGGCAAACAAAACAACAGAGGTCGGGCTGATGCTCAAGGCTTTTGACTTCTCCTTGATTGTTTCCCATTGCTTGATTGGGAGTGTGCGAGTCAACCGTGCAAATTTCGGATGCCAAATGCTACTAGGCGAGACCGCATAAGGGAGCATAGCATCGAATTGGTACTCCTCTAATTTATCGACCCAATACTGCCTCTGCTGGGCATACAGGGGGCTGGATCTTACTTCATTAAACTGGAGCAGATAGTCTTTAAAGTTTATTTGTAAGGGGGAAAGAGCGACCTTTCCATTATACAACTGAGCGAGCTCTTTGAAGAATACCCCAAGGCTATGAGCATCCATCACAAGAACATCATAGCTCATATGTAGAATAAACCGACCTTCATGCTCAGACAGTTCAAAATCAAATAGAGGCCACTGATGGGCCTGATAGATTTTATGGGATAACGTACTGCGCAAAGCCTCTAGCTGTTCTCGGGATATAGGGCCATGCTGGACCATCTCGTACTTGGAAACTGAGGGAAGAATGCGTTGAAGCCCATTTTCAAAAATCGTTCTTAAAGCGCCATGTCGCTGAATCAGCAAGTTGAGAGCGGCTTCGAACTTCGCTACATCGAAGTAACGAAAGATGAGCTCAGAGTAGCAGTGGGCAGAGGTATTCCCCATTTCAAAGTGGTCGTTCCGACCGAATAAATAGGCTTGCTGGGCATTTGTCAGTTCAAAAGGAGTCTTTTCATCCTGGCAACCATTCTCGATCCGGTCGTTTTGATAGACAAAAGTACCCATGGATTTCTGGATCACCTCTGTCATTCGAGACACCGTTTTGTAAACAAAGAGGTCTCTCACAGCAACCTGGGAACCTAGCTTGAAATTGATCGTGTTGACAAAACGAATCGCAAGTAGGGAGTTTCCCCCTATTCGAAAAAAGTCGTCAGTCACCCCGACTCTTTCAAGATGTAAAACTTCTGCCATCCAATGACAGATTTGCTTCTCCAGGTCAGTCGTTGGGGCAACATATGGGTTTTGATTCGTTAGCCGAGGGATGGGCAGCGCCTTTCGATCCAATTTTCCATTTCGCGTTAGAGGAAACTCATTCATTTTCACGAGCATAGTCGGAACCATGTACTCGGGAACTACCACTGACAGCTCATTTAAGATGAGCTCTTCCTCTATTTCTGAGCCATCTTCGGCAGTGAAATAGCCCACCAAGCACTGATCACCCTCATTTTCATGAACGACGACACAAGCACGCCTGACCCCTTCAAGAGAAGTTAAGGCATTTTCAATTTCAGCAAGCTCGATCCGATAGCCTCGAAGCTTCACTTGAAAATCTGTGCGTCCTAAGTATTCAATATTGCCATCTGGTAGACATCTAGCTAGATCGCCTGTTTTATAAAGATGGGTATATCCCTTTGAGACTTCTTCATCTGTTGCAAAGTGGTTGGGGATAAATTTCTCTTTGGTGAGCTGGGGTTGATGTAGATAGCCACGGCCTAAATCTGGTGCGGCAATATGGAGTTCGCCAATCTCCCCTATTGGCGCGAGGGTGTGCTTAGCATCAAGGATGTAAAGCTGAATATTCTGAATGGGCTTCCCTATCGGAATCACCTGAGCCCCAGCCTGAATATCATTGTAGAAGCTCACATCAATCGCCACTTCCGTGGGGCCATATAGATTATGTAACCTAATCCCAGGAAATAGTCTTTTAAAGTCATTGGCCAGTTTTGGAGGAAGAGCTTCTCCACTGGAGAATACATCTTGGACCGAGGTTAGGTGAATCCCCTTCCTGCTTTGCAGAGAATCAATAAAAGCGGCTAGCATGCTCGGAACAAAGTGGAGCTTTGTGATCTGGTATTTGTTTAGCGCTTCACAGAGATAGTCGGGATCTCCATGGCCTCCTACTTCCGCAAATACCAGGGTGCCCCCTGAGATAAGTGGTAGGAAGAGCTCCCAAATCGAGACATCAAAAACAAAAGGCGTTTTTTGGAGAGTAACACTACTCTCATCAAAGCCATAGGTCTCTTTTTGCCAGATTAACCGGTTAACGAGGAGGGTGTGCGTATTCATCGCCCCTTTCGGCTTCCCCGTCGTACCCGAGGTGTATATCACATAAGCTAGGTCTTTTGAGGAAGTGATAGGGGACAGATTGGCAGAATCACAGGCTTGATAGAAAGATGTATCCAATGCGAGTATTGTCAAATCGACATCGGCCTCCATCTTCTTGACAAGATGGGATTGGGTTAAAAGGAGAGGAGTTTGCGTCTCCTCGAGGATATACTGCCTTCTCCCCTTTGGAAATTTTGGATCTATCGGGCAGTATGCGCCTCCCGCTTTCATGATCGCCAAAATGCCTATGATCATTTCCAGGCTCCTCTCCAAGCATACCGCAATGATCGTGTCAGGCTGTATGTTTGTAGAAGAGCGTAGATACCGCGCTAATTGATTGGCTTTTGCATTCAACTGTGCGTATGTGAGTTTTTGGTCTTCAAAGACAGCTGCAACCCGATCAGGCGTTCTCGCAACTTGTTCTTCAATAAGTTGATAGATGGTTTGATCTTTAGGAAATGCTGTCTCTGTCCAATTCTCAGTTAAGTACATAGGCATAGGTTGGCTAGGATGTGACATACATGACTTTACATCCCAGTTCACTCGCCATAAATGTCAGGCGGTAGGTATCAATTCCGGGAAGGGCAAAGGCCTTATGCACTTTCGAATAGCGGTCAAACTGAGCATCATAGCTTCCTTCTAGAATGTATAAAGAGACAACCTTCTTGTAACGAGTCTCTTCCCGCACCGATAATTCGTTTCTCAACGCATCAATATAGGGCCGCATGCACCGGGTATTTTCGATTTTGTTCACATCTGGCCTGATCTCTTTGCAGATATCTTGAAATAGATGATTTCTATACTGAATATCGGGATTAGAGTAGAGCCTCGAAAACATGATCTCATGGTAGTTTTTACTTGGATTTTCGAGGAACCACTTCCCAAGAATGGAGTTGGGGTACTCGGAAAGGATTTCCTCTCGGAAGATGTTCTCAAATACTTCTGGAGCCTGACGATAGTAGATTTGAGCTAAATCAAAAGTAACGCACGAAAGGCGGCCATCGTTTTCCATGCGATCAATCAACTGGACGACCGTTTTATCAGGGAATAGAACATTGATGGCTCGATCTTGCTCGAAGACGATCTGGTATCTGCCCTTCGGATCTTGATTGACAAAACAATCGAGAATTCCCTGTCCAATCCGATCGATCAGCAAGCTATCTTCAGTGATCACCGGATCTGGCTTGAGGTTCCTTTCGGTTAACAAATCATTATATCCATTGTAATCGAAAACATCTCGAACATGCAGATTGTCAATTAGAGGATGCAACTTAAATGAAATCTTTTCACTCCGCAATTCACCCTTAAATGCTTGCGCCACTTCCAACGAGATTTCTTGGTGAATATCGACCAGTCGATCAGCATGCACATGGGCGTACAGCAGATTAATCTCAAGCGATTGATAGCTGTTTAAGTAGTCTCGATTCGTAGCGACCAAGCTTTCAAATTCTGGAATTTGCCGAACATCATCTTGGGACCATACGGGGCGCTCTACAATATCGATTTCGCTGGGTTTAATCGTAAACACCAGGAGGTTCCTCGCAGATCCGGGAATCGCAAATTTTTTCACAAATGAAGTCATCAACCAGGCTAAGGGATTGTGAGCGTTCTGGTCCAATTCTTGGAGTAGGACTTGAGGATCGACACTTTCGAGAGCGAGACCATAAGCATAGGGAGCTAAAATAACCTTGACTGTGTGCGTGTTATTCACAAGGACGATTTCACGATGGTGCCTTGCCCCTTTTATGCCAAGAAAGCTTCCTGATTCTTCCGAGCCGCGAACACAGGCATGCTGCAGCTTTTTTTCTTGGTAAACGAAGGCGGCTCCCGATCCGATTGAAACAATTTTGACTTGAATGCAGGATTTTTCATCACTTTTAAAGACTTGACAGGCGACTATTGATAGATTGAACTTGCTAAGATTTTGCTCAAAAATATAGCCATCAAACATGGCCACTCCTATTTCAAGGCCGTAATTCAAAAGCAGTCTCGTGCAAATATTCATCAATTTTTTTAACTCTTCTTTCTCGAGAGGAATCTCTGAATTCGAAGTGAGCAGCAAAGAGATATAGGGATAGTTCGTTCGCACGAGGCCAATACTCGCTCCATCATGAACTTTAAACTGAGCCTCGAGTTCTGCTCTGGTTTTTACGGGGTAATAACTCAGTGAGTACTCCTGTGGAAATCCACAATTTTCACTAATAGGATAGAGAATATACCCGCAATTCCTCCGTTTGGCAGCCGCCTCGCAAAGCATCCGCTCCAGTCCAACATTGATATAATCCTTTCGCCCAGCGATAGGTTTGTACTGCCCCTCTGCTCCAAGACCTAGATACTTCTTCATTATCTCTTCTGTCCCCGAGAGAGCGTGGCGCTCTTTTGCCAGGTGTTTTGTCAACAGCGAGAGGTCCATGATCTCGCTAAAATGGTCAAGCTCTTGCAAGTATTCGAATCGCTTACATTGATCAATTTCTCCTTCAGAAAGGTTGGATAGGAGAGATCCATACTCCAATAACGCGCTAATATTTAACCAGAAATCCAGCCCTTTTTTATCGGGGAAATTCGATAGCTTTTCGAAAGCCAAGTAATTCGTGATTTCAGATAAATTCGGCAAGGCTTCGGTGGCATGATAATTTTCAACATAATCTACAAAAGCGCTCCCCCCTCCTGGTTGTGCTGTTTCAGCAACCAAAATGAGGTAGTGATAGAATTCTGACCAGATCGCGTCAAATATTTGCTCGGGCAAATTCAGCGCCATTTCCATAGGAAACGGACCAATATTGTCGAGCAAGAAGCTATAATACTCCTTTTTGGACTCCTTTTCCCTTTTATCTACTTCTTGCGATATCGACAAAGACATAAGCTGTTTCCTTTGATTTTTGGGCGATGTTGCCATAGCACAATCACCGGTATTGGTACTCTTCAAACTTGTTGCTCTATTTCGAAAGGATTGTATGTTTTCAGTTTCGTAAAATCCTCTCTCAACAAGCGATAATCCTCATTCCATAAAACCATTGTGCTCGCCACATTGAATAGATCAGCAGATCTCTTGACTACATCACCAACCTTGCACTGAAAAGCCTCTTGAACCTCTGAATGGAGGTGCTTTTTGTTTGCAAACCGTACAATGCGGCCAGAGGAAGGAAAGGGGAAAATATATCTCGCAGCGTAATTCTCAATTTTCAGATTCGAAAGATCACCATGATAACAACCGAGCTGGAGCTCAAAGTGCAATCGATTGATCGATAGATTAAGATGTTTTTCATAGAGATGCTCCGCTACGAGGCCTGGTGGGCGGGCAGCCACCTCCAAGCAAATGAGCTCGCCATTCTGATTCAGAAAAATTTCGGTATGGGACACTCCATTCTCAATCATGCCTAAGTTTTCGAGCACCACTTCAGTAAAACGACTAACTCTTTGTGCGATCGGATCATCAGAAGGCAGTGAAAGACTCCCAACTGGAAGCCCTTGGGAAAAGCAGAAGCCAGGATGTGAGTACTCAAAAACAGAAAAATGCTTGGCTTTCTTATTTTGAATGAAACCTTCGCAATGGAAGAGAGTTCCTTCAATGAACTCCTGTATGAGATAGGTGTGATGAGTTTTTTCATGAACCCAAGCAACTAGGTCTCCCCTATTATGTACCTTGCAAGTCTGGACACTGCCGCAAAGATCAGAAGGCTTTATAAAATACGGGTACTTTCCTAAATTCTCCTCGATTTCATCAAGGTACACCTCACGATTGAGTTGGTACTTTGCTTCATTGAAGAGCAGGCTTTTCGGAACTCGGATTCCCGCTTCCTTGAGCTTTCTTGCCATGAGATCTTTATCGATGTAACGATCAAAGTGCTCTTTTTCGATCCCGTAATGCTTGCCCAACTGTCCAGCTAACCGAACACACTCTTCAGCTAAATAGACAAATTTCCGAATAGGACCATGCTTGGAAGTGATTTCATCACACACCTGAATCAGGGAATCGATTTCAAAATGGACTGGGATGACCCCTTCTATCCCATACTGATGGACCAGTTTCCTATGACGATCTACATCCTCCTCAATCATCAGAATAAAGAATCGATATCCCTGCACATTGCTCAGTAGCTCAGTGGGGAATGCAACATTTCGAAAGGGAGGATGGTAGAGTATGACAACGGAAGCTAAGTCGCTTGAAGTGGGCATGACCTGGGTAGATGCGAGTGATTTTTCTATAAAAAAATTAGTGGTAGACCAAGAAAATATTTGTTTCATTTCACCTCCAGGTTAAAGATTCACACGCTGTAAACCTTTATATTATTCTCCTCATCTTTCAAAGATGATTTTCCTCTACCACATTCTCCTATTTGTTAGAAAAGTTGGACAGGGGTTGTACAAAATTGAATCAAGTTCAAGATGGGCTTTGCTATCTTAAACCTAAGTCTTTGTTATCAGGTATGCTCGGGAAAGGACTCGAACCTTCACGCCCAAAATGAGCAAGGGATTTTAAGTCGCTATCCTATCAGTAAACTGGAATAAACATCAACACACAAGCTTAAAATAATCAGCAGGTTACATGTGCATCACTTATGGTGGTCTCTTTCCATTTATCCCAGTTTTTGGTAGTCCACTGCGTAAAAATTGCGTAACGAGGCAAAAACCTTGATTTTTATAATTAAAGGAATAAAAATGAGCACAAGCACAGCTATTATCCCATATGTCCCACCGATTTCAGCCGAGGAATTTATCAGGAGAGAAGTTGAAAAAGGGATAGCTAGCGGGTCTATATGCACAAGGATAGTCGCTCCAATATCTCAACCTATGGTTCTGTCACGAACAGAGATACCCATCATTAGTGAGACTATAACAAGATTAGTACAGTCGCTTAACTTCATGGATTTCCTACCTGTTAGGAGAAGAGAGCCTTTATCAAGTCATCTTCTTCTGCTAGGTGGGCTCCCTCTAAGCTTTGAACCCATCGCTCATATAGCTCCCCCAGCTAAATTGGATGGGGAGAAGATAGCAGAAGCCTTACAATCAGAATTAGCAGTTACCCAAGCAGATGACGCAAGGCCTATCGTTGCTACCTATGGTTGTGGATCCTGTGTCGCTGTTGGGGGATATGATTCAACAAATAAAATCGCTTTTGTAGTTCATTTTGCTAATGCGGTTGAGGTAAGAAAATCTGGTGGTTTGATTTTTTACAATATTTCAAAATTGGTGAAGGATCCCATTTCTACCCCGATTCAGCTACATCTTCGAGGAGGACATGAAGGACAGTCCGAAGCGACTATTGAAGCTATTAAGATTTGGATGAGACAAAGAGAAGACTTACCAATGAAGATTGCCTCAGAAGATATCTTAACAAGTGGTATGAAGATGGGAAAAAGCTTATCGATTGATTCGCGTACCGGAGAAGTTTCTGAATACAGTCCTCTGGCTAATGCTAAATGTCGAGATTTTTCTGAACCAGATGTGGTGAGAGCGATGATGAGTGCTTTCGAACCAACGATTACTCTTGCGTATTCACCACACAATAAATAACACCACTACTTTACCTGAGTCCCCGTTGTATCCACAAGCGTAATTCCTGTTTCTTCTTGCGGAAGGCATCCCCTGGACTTTTATCAGATGGAGCGGGCCAAGGACGTAGATGAGGATATAGACTCATCCAAAATGAATAGCGCCTTTTACCAGCTCCATCGAAATCCAAAGAAAGAAGAATCAAGGAAGCTCGTTGCAACCATTCATGCATTTCGCATCTGGCTTTTTACTTACCCCTCCTAGGGCAATACAGCAAACCAAATGAAAGGCTTCTTGCTGGATAAGAATAGCATCAAGTTCAGATTCGACAATTATTATGGGCTTTGAGGGATCACCATAAACTGATGGAGATTGTTTACTCCCAGAAATTTCAACATATTTCGGAAAAGCATCCTCAGTGAACCAATCGCTTCTTCTGATTTTTATTTTAATTGGGTCAGAACCGTCAAAAGTTGGGATTACAATCCCTTTTGGGAGCCACTGGCGCTTAGAAGAGGCACTTTCTTGTGTTTCTAGAGCAAGTCCCCACCTTTCTCTATGATCGAAGAGATTTTGTGGATTCCATCCCAGATGAAATCGTCTGATGGTTTCAATTACTCTGGTTTCATGCAGTCTAGTGCGTAAGAATTGCGTATTTTAGAGGTTTTAAGGATACAATTTAGAAAGTACGTTTTTACGCATTTCCTTCTATGAAAGTGCTCGGGAAAGGACTCGAACCTTCACGCCCAAAATGAGCAAGGGATTTTAAGTCTTATTTTTATTTAAAGTCTACTAAGAAAAGCTATCTTCAACTAATTAAACAACAAATACTTAGGAGGGTGTAAAATTTTTTTTGAGTACTACTTTTTAGCAAAGTTTAGCCAATTAGTGTCCCAATATTGCCCCATAAAAAACATTGTGAATCTAAATTTTCCCTGTTGAGAAAAAGCAAAAACACTTGACTTAGAAATTAAATTCTAGTAATTAACTTGGTTATTAAAAAATTTAAACATATGGAGTAAAAATGCCGAACAAAGAAATTCAAGAATATCTACTGAGAGCATTTCCTGAGCACACTAGGCAAAACACTGTTAAGGCAGTGAAAGAAGGGTTATTTTTATTCAAAGATACAGTGGATGCAAACCCAGTATTTAAAAACCCTGCAAGGATAAATCTTTTAGGTCAACTTCAACGAATATGCATTATTGAAAGAATCGAACACTCATGTAAGGTTGGAAACCTTCCATTTACAACAAAATCAGTTAAAATGAAGAAAGGCCCATTTTCTTGGTCTGAGATTTATTCTTCAAATATCTGTGCGCATTTAGTTCGGACAAGTTCTGCAAATGCTTTTCCCTCTAACTCACCTAACCGCCAAGATAAAAGGGTAACAAATCAATTGGAACTACCATTTGAAGACAATAATAATATATCAAATGCTCATCTACCAACAATTATGCCTTTATATGCATATCTAACGTTCGGTACTACAGAAGATGAGTTAAGCCATCTGTGCTGGGGGATTCCATCAGCAAATACCGCTGAATGGCTTGGTTATTTAGATATTACTAAATACGACATAGATTTAGATTCTAAAAAATCTTCATCAAATTTGGCTAAAGTATCTATGCAATTTAAAGAAAGTATTAAAGCTGCTTTAAAAGCAGAGGGAAGAGTAGAATAGATGAAAAAAAACAATAAAATCTAAGAAAGAAAGTTTTCCGCCTATCTAATGCAATCTTATATTTTCTTTCTTAGATTTTATTGATGTCAAAATTAATATTAAGATATATACAAGCAACACACGAGATACAGATGCCCCCACACACCGTAAAGTTAATTCCTGAAAAAATTAAAGAAGCTCGAGAATCAAAAGGGCACACTATTGAAACTTTTGCTGAGTATCTTGGGGTTTCTAAACAGGCAGTTTCACAGTATGAAACAGGTCTTATTTCCCCAAATCCTGAAATTATGACAAAAATTATCGACCTTTGTGAGCAGCCCTTAACTTTTTTTGTTACTCCACCTAACCCAATTATTCCAAAAGCAAAAATATTTTGGAGAAGTATGAAAAGAATGGAAAATCATCATCGACTACGCATTGCACGAAGGCTAGCTTGGGCAGCTCAAATAGTTAATTATGTAGAACAATTCATAGATTTGCCTCCAGTTAATTTACCCCCTATAGAATTCTCATCTGAAAAAGATAGTTTTGAAGAAATTGAAAAGGCAGCTGAAGCTTTACGAAACCATTGGGGAATAGGAACTGATCCAATAAGTGATTTTATTCAAATACTTGAAAGAAATGGCTTTATTCTAATTAATGAAGAGGTAAATTGCAAAGATATGGATGCAGTTTCTTTTTGGAAAGGTGGGAGACCCTATATTTTATACTCAAAAGAAGTGAAAAGTAGTGTTCGCCATATTTTTAATCTAGCTCACGAATTAGGCCACATACTCTTGCATTCTGAAGTTGAGATATCATCTCAAAATTTAAAAATGATAGAAAAGCAAGCTCATAGATTTGCTGGCGCCTTCCTTCTCCCTAGAACTTCATTTTCTAAAGAGATTATTAGCGCTTCAATTAAATTTTTTACGTATTTAAAGAAAAGGTGGAAAGTTTCAATAGCTGCTATGATATATCGGTGTAAAGAATTAGAGCTGATTACCGATCATCAATATACATATTTGATGCGTCAGATGAATTATTTAAAAATACGTGAGAATGAACCATTAGATGATATTTTATCTATTTCTTCACCGTCAATTTTATCAGAAGGACTTGATATGTTAATCGAGCATGGAGTTCAAACAAGAGAACAAATAAGCAATTCTTTGAATATTAATTTAAAGGATGTTGAAAAGCTTAGTAATTCTTTACCTGGATTTTTAAATAAAAAAATCATTAAATTTCCTTTAAAACCTAAAGCCTTTCCTTAATAAAAGACTCATGTATTTTTATAAACAGGGTTTAAAAAATGAAAAAATTAGCAAGTTTCTTTAATTAGTTTCGCTTTAAGTAAGTCTCCTGGCGTAATTTTTCTTTTAGATTTTACTGAAGCTCGAGAAAACGCTTGATTCAAGTGAGCTCTTTCTACAGGCTTTCCCCTTAAATTTGCAAACACCAAGTCGCCTGGGTGAGAGTTCATATATAACTGTAAATCAGCAAATATATGTTTCGGAAAACCTGCAGATAAGTTTGAAAAATTAATCCTCCTGGCATCAACTCTAACTCTTGATTTTTTAAGATTTAAAACTTCTTCAATAGAAGGAGCTCCAAAATAAATCAACTTAGCAATTAATGAGTCTCTTTCAGGAAGATGCTGAACAAACTCAACAAACCACTCATATTTAACTGTTCTATTTGCTACTCTTTGCCTATCTGGGTCGCATGCTGGATAAATGTAATTTAAAGTACTATTTGATAATGAACATGTAAATGAAATATATGACCATACTAAGTCTTCTTTCTCATTAAATGTAAAATCTTTTAAACATCTTATGTTTTCAATAAAATGTCTATGATCCATACCTGCTAAATCACCTATTGTAATCAATTTTTCTTTTGAGCGCTTTATAGGTAAAATTTTGCATTTAAGAAATACTTCCGCGTGATTAATTATTTTTTCAGCTCGGGGATAATCATAAGTTTTAATACCTGTTAACCAATATTTAAAAGCAACAATAAGGGGCACATTTTGTATGTAAGATCTAAAAGATTGGATTTCATTTTTAATCTTCCATACTTCTTTTTGAAATTCCTGACACTTACTATCTGTTTTGGTTTTTAAATCATTTTCAATTTTTA
>Ga0066639_10000633_pt1 | contig 30739 bp, 24 predicted proteins | sample CryGeyCG2114_010_2_FD_59504 | JGI IMG/M metagenome (GOLD analysis project Ga0066639, IMG submission 59504) | Groundwater microbial communities from aquifer - Crystal Geyser CG10_big_fil_rev_8/21/14_0.10 | ecosystem: Environmental > Aquatic > Deep subsurface > Groundwater | place: USA: Utah...
GATTAATAGAGCACAAACGTCAAGCGGCGTTTATCTCTGGAAGTTGATATACGGGGTATGTTAGAGTTACACGAATTTTTTATAGAAGGCGGCGATCAAAAAAGATCGCATGTTTTGCTACACATAACAGAACCATCAGACGAAAATTCCCTTGAGCTGGAAAAGGGCTACTTCTTTGCGTTGGCCGAAGTAAACAACGGAAGCGAAGAGCAGATTGAGCACTTGCAAAATATGATAGATGACTTAGAGTCCGGATATTACGAAACCGACGATGAGGCAGACAAAAGCTCATTTGAGCTTACCCTTGAACATATAAACAAACGAGGCCATCACATACTTCAAGATAAACACTCCGTATTAAACTGTGTGGTAGGAGTGATTTGTAAAAATAAAATTTCCTTCAGTTATCATGGATCACCACTGATAAAAATGATTTACAAAAAAAATGACAAGCTTGAACTGCTAAATGTTATTGATGGCGAAGAACTTGGAGCCCAGTTGTTTTCAGCCATGATGCAAGGAAATCTAAATGATGACGACTTTTTCTTTTTGGCAACACCTCATGTAGGCGACAATATATCCAATGACCAAATAATAAATACCCTTTCTGTCCGCTCACCCCAACAGAGCGCTCAATATATAGAAAAAATACTAGGATCACTCAAGGATAAAATATCATTTGGAGGCATAATTATTCACATGCTCACAAAGCAAAACTCACCAAAAACACAAACGACAAGTTTAAAAAAGGCAGAAAAAAAATCTCACCAAGCTGAGGCAGCAAAGACAAATCATCAACCAAGCAATTTATATGAAAAGGAACCAATAACAAATGTAATACTTATAACCATTGGAAGATCCATTATATCCGGCCTCGTTGGAGTCTTTAATATATTAAAAAAAATATTAATTTTTCTTGGCAAACTACTTCTTGGATTATTTTTGCTTATCACAAACAAGGGAGGGCAACGCGCCACGGTAATACAATCAATGGAAGACAGTCTAAATAATAAAAAAACCTATCTAAGAGAGCTACCGCTGATAAGCAAAATACTCTTCGTACTGACAATGGTGCTTGCTATTATATTTATTGGCAGTATTGGTTATCTGCGAATAAAAGAAAACGTAGAAGCAAGCCAACAAGAATATAAAAACAAAGTTCAAGCCATAATAGACAAAAAAACCGCTGCCGAAGCAAGTATGATTTACGATGATGACACAAAGGCATTCAACCTCCTCAAAGAAGCCAACGCATTAGTTGAAACTTTGCCATCAAAATCTCAAGAACAAGAAGATACAAAAAAGACTCTTGAACAGGAAATAAAAGAAAATTTAAAAATTCTACAAAAATTAAATACTGTAGAATCAGAGTTAGTTATTGACTTGTCAGACGCACAATCTTCGGCGCAAGTATCCAAATTGGCCTTGATAAATGACACACTAATCGCATACGGTCCGGATGATCTGTTTAATTATATTTTCAACCTAAATACAGAACAATTAGAAAAAAAAGGGCACCAAAGTATAGAAGGCCTTGTAGCCGCCAGCACGCCAAAAGAACAGGATAAAATAGTTTTTCTTACAAAGAATAATGAAATAGCAGAATATAACCCTGAATCTAATATATTATCTTCCAAAGAAATCACGCTTAATAACGGAGCGAGCTTATCCAATATTTTTGTGTACAGCCAGCGTTTGTATACAATAGACACCGCAAATAATCAAATATACAAACACAACAAAATACAAACTGGCTATGACAAAGGCAGTGCTTGGATAAAAGATAATACAGCTGATCTAAGCGATGCTGTATCTATGTCAATAGATGGCGATCTTTTCTTATTAAAGCAAACAGGTAAGATTCTGAAATTTGTTAACGGAAACAGGCAAGATTTTGAGATAACCGGACTTGATCCGGACCTTGATAATCCTACCAGTATCTGGACATACAATAATGTAGAAAATATATATATTTTAGAACCGACAAACAAACGAGTTGTTGTGTTGAATAAACAAGGCAAATTATTACAACAATACACATCTAATTCTTGGCAAAATCCTACAGATATGATAGTAGATGAGGGGAAAAAAGTGATTTATATACTAGACAATAATAAGATTTATAGATTTGGAATTGAATAGCACAACAAAAAAACCCGCCTACTCTTTGGCGGGTTTTTTAAGTTTACTAAATTCTATTACTTTTAGAACAAAGAAGATTGCAAAAACTACGGTAAATAAAACGTACTCATCTCTTATAAGAGCAGTATGAATAAATGCGGTCAACAAAACAAAATACGCCAAATAGTGAAGTCGCTTCCAATTTCTTCTCAATAATCTGACAGCATAATTATTTGCGGTAATCGCCAAAATAGTCATGCCAAGTCCGCCAACCAACCCCCAATAAATACTACCCGAGAGATTACTCCAAGCCGACGGTTCATAAAATTTGTACAAATAAACAAGGCCGGCGGAATGAAATAAAAATAGCCAAAAGGTTAATATCCCCAATTCCCTTCTGTAAGAGACTATGTCCCAGAAAAAATTAATTTTTGAAATAGCCGCTATTGGTTTTACAAAAAGTATCGCGGATAACAAATATAAAGAATAATTTCCAAGTTCTGCAAAAAAATGACTATCTTTTGTAATAAAAGAAAAAACAAGCAAAGTTATTGGCGTTACATAATATACTAATATTTGAAATATTTTTCTAAATTTACGATTCATATAATTATCAACATTACAAAAAAATTATAACATACATTGTATAATAAAAATATCCCCATAATGGGGATATTTTTATTTTGAGAAAAAATTATTTTAATTCTGCTGTACCGCCTGCTTCTTCAATCTTTTTCTTCATTTCTTCTGCCTCGGCTTTCTTTACGCCTTCTTTTATTGTTTTTGGAGCTCCATCTACCAATGCTTTGGCATCAGCCAGACCAAGTCCTGTCATTTCTTTTACTACTTTGATAACAGCGATTTTGGTTTCACCAAATCCTGTCAACTCAACATTAAACTCACTCTTTTCTTCGGCTGCGCCACCGGCTTCTCCGCCAGCAGCTGGAGCTGCCATCATTGCCATCGGAGCAGCAGCGCTTACGCCAAATTTTTCTTCAAGCACTTTTACAAGTTCAGACAAGTCAAGGACTGACATTTTTTCAACTTCCTCAACTATTGATTTAAACTTGGCAGGTACTTCTACCTCTTTTTTTTCTTGTGTTTCTTCTGTCATAATTTTAATGTTATAGTGTTCTATTTGTTTTATCGCTTACGCTTGTTCAAATTGATCATTTAGAACAAACGAAGTGGTATAACATCTTGAACATTTTATTTAATTTATGCTTTCGCTTCTTTAATACTATTTAAAACATTGACTAATCCACGAATATTTCCAGCCAATACATTTACAAAGCCGGAAATTGGAGCGTTTAGTGTTCCAACTAATTGACCAAGTAATTGGTGCTTGCTTGGCAACTTTGATAATTCCTTTACTTTGTCGGCATCAATAAATTGACCCTCAAGTATTCCTCCAAAAATCTCAACTACTTCATGATTTTTTGCAAAGTTGGCAATAATTTGCGCTGGGGCAACCTCATCCTCGTTTCCAAGAACTGTTGCTATTCCACCTTGGAATGACTTTGTGTCAACATCAAATCCGGCGTCAGACAATGCTTTTTTGAGCAAAGTCTTTTTGTTTGCCACATAAGTAACATTTTTACCTCTGCAAATACCACGCAATTCTTCAGACTCTGATACTTTCAAACCCTGAAAATTAGCAAAAACGGCTGATTTTGCGTTTTTTAGTCCATCAGTAAGTGTTTGTACTGATTGTTCTTTTTGTTGTTTAGTTTTGGCCATAACAATCTAATAAAAAAACTGTGGTTTTTACCACAGACATAGGTTTATCCTCGACCTTAAATTTCTAAAAATAGAAGTAGGATTACCTCGGTAGCACATTAAGGGCTATAAACCCAGCTACTGTCTGCGGCTTGGCCCCGCTGTATTGCGGGGTTGTTTTATGGGCATATAGTATACCAATGCTCATATTTAGTCAATACCCCCTAATGTGGATAAATATTAGTACGGAGGGGTTGACAAAACACCAAAAATATGCTATGATGTATCGTGAGTCGAAAAATTCTAACCCTAACAAGGAGAAGGGGCCACGCCCCACAACAGAGGAATATCAACTCATTATAACCGACAAGAAGTATAACGCGTATATACGAAAAAACGCGTCCATACGGAACCCTCGAAAAACTCGCGACCCTACCACCTCGGAGGTAATGATGGAAATTCACATTTAGCGCCGAACTCTTCGGAGGGAGGCGCTACGGGCAGAGCCCGCCGTCGCACCAAAATGATGGGACTACCACAACAAGTAGTAGTCCCATCATCACAAAACCAAGAAATGAATGCATTTCTGAGTCTGCTGTTGAGATGAAACAGACCCCTTAAACGTGGGGCAACTGAAAATGATTCAAAAAACTAGTCAGCTCAACCAAACCAGGTGGTTACGGGAGGGGGGATAAGTAAGGCTTTGATTCTGATCAAATCAAGTCAACATTACTTCTCTACCCCCTCCCAAGACACTTTTTTAAATAAACGCCAACCACGGCGATTTTTTTATATATATCTTGACAAACGCATACATACAATGTATACTGCGTGTGCACAAATAAATCCTCGTAATAAAAATCACCGAGGAAGTAAGGGGGGGATGGTGCCTGACAACACCCGACCTGGTTGACCAGGGCAGGCGGAGACCAACAGTCTCCGCCCTTTTTTTTGCCACACACCTTGACAAAAAGAGAAAAATATGGTATATTAATTTTCCGTCCAAAGGAGAACGCATGAAGAACGTCAAGGTTGGATTTCTGTAGTTAATACTACAGCAGCCCCGATATTAGGTGGGGGTGAAAACACCTAATCTCACTGGGACTCCGCAATGCTGTAGATACAGCCACAACCATCGGAGGGGAGATGATGAAAGTCATCCAGTATTACGATCGGCACTAACCGTAATAAGTTAGTGCCCGGCCTGTTCTGGCGTTTTGGGGACGAAAGAGGAACGGGCTAGCCTGGGACGCGCAAGTACAACGCGTTCCAGGCATTTTTTTATCCCATGTCTTGACTAAAGAAGAAAAATATAATATAATCTTCTCGTTAATACAAACCACAAGCTACAAGCTAATATTATAATGGCCCTATCGTCTAGTGGTTAGGACATCAGGTTTTCATCCTGGTAACAGGGGTTCGATTCCCCTTAGGGCTACATAGCAACAATTAACAGTTGACTTTTGACAGTTGACTGTTTTTACTGAGAAAGTGGCAATTTAGCCACTTTTTTGCTACAATCAAATTACTATGATAATACTTGGAATAGAATCATCTTGCGACGACACTTCTGCCGCCATTATAAAAGCCCCGTCTTCGCCCTCTGGGCTGCACCGGGCAAGCTTTTCTATACTTGCAGAAAAAACGGCAAGTCAGATAGAAGTTCATAAAAAATATGGCGGTGTTGTGCCGGAAATTGCCGGACGCAAACATGCGGAAAATATCTTGCCGGTAATAGAAGAAGTGATAAAACATTCAAACATACAAACATCTAAACATCCAAACATAGACGCAATAGCCGTAACCGCGGGACCCGGATTGATAACCGGTTTGCTTGTTGGTGTGGAAGCAGCCAAAACTTTATCATATCTTTGGGACATACCTTTAATTGGAGTAAACCATATTGAAGGACATATTCATTCTGTTGAGCTCACAAAAGAAAATAATATAGAATTCCCTGCCCTATGCCTTATCGTTAGCGGCGGACATACTGAACTTGTATTAATGAAAGATCATGGCAAATATAAATTAATAGGCAAGACCAGAGATGATGCGGCCGGTGAAACATTTGATAAAATTGCCAAACTTATTGGTTTTGAGTACCCAGGCGGAGCAAAAATTTCTAAAACCGCGGAAGGTGGAAATACAAAAGCGATAGACTTTCCCCGCCCAATGATAAACGACAAATCTTATGACTTTAGTTTTTCGGGATTAAAAACTGCCGCGCTTTATTGGCTGCGCGATAACACAAAGCAAAAAAATATAAAAAACAACTCAAAACCTACAACCTACGAGCTACCAGCCACCGCCTTAAATGACTTCTGCGCCAGTTTTGAACAAGCAATTGTCGATGTTTTAGTAGCAAAAACAATTCGCGCTGTTAAGAAATACAAACCAAAAACAATTATCCTCTCCGGCGGAGTAAGCGCAAATAAAAAATTACGCGAAACACTAAAAGAAAAAAATCCCGGAACTGAGCTGCTGTTGCCGGAATTAAAATATACAATGGATAACGCCGCTATGATTGCGGTAGCCGGATATTACCATGCCCTAAAAAAAGAATTCACGAATTGGAAAGACATTGAAGCCTGCCCAAATTGGACAGTATATAGCTAAAACTTACACACTCACCCTGCCAACACCCAAAAGATCGCCAAGAGCTTTGTTTACTTCTTCATTCCAATCAATTTTGGTTTGCGTTCTAATGGCATTGCCGTCTATTTGCATATATAGATTATATGAGCCGGGATATAGTTCAAATATTTCTTTTAATCTATCGGTATGATTCCTCAACTCATCTTTACTAAGCCTAATTGTAATAAATTTTTCTTCATCTTTTACTTTTCTATCATCTTTAACTTTGCCGAGAGAAAATAATTGAGCAACCTCGTCAATATTATTTTTATCAAGAACATAAACTTTTTCAACAAACAATTTATTATCCCCAGTCTCTCTTGGCGTCTTTCCAACCACGCAGACAATATTTCCTTCCCTCCATTGGCTTTGTGTTTGTTCAAATGTTTTTGGGAAAACCAAAAGCTCCATAGTGCCGGACAAATCTTCTATTGTGGCAAACATCATAATACTCCCCTTTTTGGTTATTTTCTTTTTTAATTTATCGATAATACCACCCACCACCACCATTTTGTCTCTGCCATAATCCTCTATCTCGTTTAATGGAGTTAGCGAGCCTTCCATCTTTTCTTGAAAAAATACAAAAGGATGCGAAGAGACATAAAGCCCAAGCAAATTCTTTTCCCAAATTAACTTGTCATCCATTGTCGCGGGACTAGAGCTTTTCAAAACTACTTTATCATCCAGAGAAATACTTGTGCCAGCAAAAAGAGAATCTTGGTTAGAGGCGGATTTTTCTCTTGTGTTTCTTATAAAGAATAATATATTCTCAACATTTGCCAAAAGCACGCCTCTATCAATGCCAAAACAATCGAGGGCGCCGGATTGCGCCAAACTTTCAACTGATTTTTTATTTAAATCCTTGTCTGTTATTCTTCCCAAAAAATCTTCCAAGTTTTTGTATTGTCCGTTATCTTTTCTCTCCTTATAAATTACACCGCAAATATGCTCACCAACGTTTTTAATTGCTGACAATCCAAAACGAATTCTCCCTCTCTCCCCCGCTTTTGAAACCATAGCAAAATTAAGAAAACTTTCATTTACATCCGGCGGCAATACCTCAATATCAATTCTCTTGCACTCCTGCACAATTGCGGAAACTTTTTCAGCATCGCCTGATTCAGCCTGCAGTATAGCTGTCATATACTGAACCGGATAATGCGCCTTCATATAGGCAGTTTGATAAGCAACCACGCCATAACTGGCGGCATGCGCCTTATTAAAACCATACGAAGCAAACGGTTTTATACGTTCCCACAAATCATCTACAACTTTTTTAGGAATATTATTTTTTACACAACCATCTTTAAACTTTTTTTCTTGTTCCACCATTAATGCCGGAATCTTTTTCCCCATGGCCTTTCTAAATTTATCAGCCTCAAGCCAATCATAACCAGCCAGCTTAATAGCCGTCAACATAATATCATCTTGATAAATTAATAATCCCAAAGATGCTTCTAAAATTTCTTTAACATCCGGGTGGGGATAATCTATCGTCTCCGGATTGTGCTTCCTTTTGATATATTCCGGGATAAACTCCATCGGCCCCGGACGATAAAGCGCCACCATAGCCATGATATCATCTATTGTGGTTGGTTTGAGTTCTTTTACCCACCTAGTCATTCCGGGACTTGCCATTTGAAATACTCCCATAGTTTCTCCGCGCGCCAACATTTCAAATGTTTTTTTGTCATCCAATGGCAGTCTATAAATATCGATTTTATCTCCAATTGTTTTTTCCACAAATTCTACGGCGTTTCCTAAAATAGACAAATTGCGTATTCCTAAAAAATCATTCTTTAAAACACCGGCCGATTCAACATCGTACATACTATACTGCGTTATAATTCTATCTCCTCCGGTTTCATATTGAATCGGCATAAAATCCGTAAGCGGAGTTGGCGAGATTACCACGCCGGCAGCATGGATAGAAGTATGACGCACACACCCCTCTACTTTTTGCGCCAGATTAAGCAAGCGGTTTACATCGTCATTGGTATCATATAATTTTTTTAAATCCGGCTCTTCTTTTAGGGCGCGTTCAATTGTCATGGCAAAACCTTGTGACCCAAAAGGAATAAGTTTTGCGACTTGATCGCAAAAATTATACGAAAAACCAAGCGCGCGCCCAACATCGCGCACGCTCGCGCGAGCTGCCATTGTTCCAAAGGTAATAATTTGCGCAACTTTATCTTTGCCATATTTATCTGTGACATATTCTATCATTTCATCACGACGATCGTCGGCAAAATCCGTATCAACATCCGGCGGACTAGGCCGAAATGGATTTAAAAATCTTTCAAATGGAAGCCTGAATCTGATTGGATCAACAGTGGTAATTCCAATTATATATGAAACAAGCGAACCGGCGGCTGAACCACGGGTTGTCTCTACAATTCCATTGGATTTGGCATAAGCCACATAATCAGCAGCGCACAAAAAATATGGCGCGTATCCTTTTTTCCCTATAATGTCTAATTCATGATTAATCCTTTCTTCAATTTCTTTTGTCAAAGGCATAAACTTTTCCACACTACCATACACCATCTCGCGCAAGACCTGATCTTCTGTCTTGCCTTTTGGAATTTCAACAGGCGCAAAATGCCAATTATCCAGCTCTATCTTAATACTTACACGATCAGCAATTTTGCCGGTGTTCTCAATTGCTTCCATCACATGGCGAAAACGAGAAATTATATCCTCTGCGTTCTTTAGCGACCTGTCCACCTGCCTATAATCCTCGCGGTTTGGCTGCCCCACTCTCCAGCCATTGCTAATGCATGTCAAAATATCCTGCGCTTCTGCGTCAGCGGGATCAAGATAATGCACATCTCTAGTCACTACCATTGGTATCCCCAAATCCTTAGACAATTGAATCATCTTTGTATTGACGTCAATTTGTCCCTCAATCGCAGGATGATCTTGTAATTCCAAATAAAAATTATCTTTCCCAAAAATTTCATTGTATTCTTTTGCGGCCTTAGCCGCCTCGTCTAACTTTCCTTGTCTCAATAATTGCGGAACTTCTCCGCGGATATCCCCCGAGAGAGCAATAACATTTTTACTATATTGTTTTAATAATTTTTTATCTATGTTGGGCTTGCCATTAAAAAACCCCCTTGTCTGCCCTTGGGAGCAAAGTTTTATCAAATTACGATAACCATCATAATTTTCTGCCAAAAGAATCAGATGAAAAAAGTTCTCACCATCTTTATCTTCTATGCTTCCATTAATTATACGCGCCTCAAAACCAATAATTGGCTTAACACCTTCGGCTAAACATGTTTTGTAGAATTCAATTGCCCCATACATGACCCCTGAATCCGTAAGGGCGATTGCATCAAATCCCCTTTCTTTTGCAGTCTTAACCAGATGCTTAATCTTGGTTAAGCCATCCAACAGAGAATAATGGGAGTGAACATGTAAATGTGTAAAATTGGACATAGTGGATGTATATTAGCTAAATCGAACAGAAAAATCAAATAAAAAAATACCCTTGTAAGGTATATGCTTGCTCGCTCATGTTTACCAATAAAATTAGGGAAACATGAGTCGAGCAATAAACGCTATTAAACAGACTTACTTAATTTGCAGTATTATTAGTGTATTGCGTCCTCGGGCAAACATGCGTTTATTCCCAATTGAGCATCTACTGAGTTTGACGTACTGCCAACCCAAACACAATAATATGAATCATCAACTCTGCAATCATTGTCATTGCGACACAGGTCAAAGAGGAACATTTGATTCGTCGGCGAATACTGCAGACAAACTTTACTCCCCTCAAATCCGCCGATTTCTTCGCAATCTTCGGTACACATCCCATTAACAAACTCAATTGTTTTTGGATCTTTTTGGGCACCGTCATTTAGTTCGCGAAGACAAAATCCTGATCCACAATCGCTGTCATCCACACATGGAAACCCAACAAAACTACGCCCGTTACAACCAACCCACAAAAACACACTAGCAATGACGAAGAACAGTAAGTTTTTCATTCGTTCTATCCTTTGGTTTGTGGTTTTGAGTTACAAGAATCGTTGCAGTTACAGCCATGGCGACACACCCCGCAAGAGGGGCAATGATACTTGCCACATTGGCTGCATTTTTTTGGACTATACCTCTCATCTATCCTCTGATAGCACTTCCAACACGCAAACGCAAACCAAACTTTTCCACATTCACATTTGTTTGCCGGAAGACCATTTTTTAGCCCTGTTGGTCTGGCAACTTTTTTGCACACACATTGAAATTGTCTCAATCGCATACCTCCTCCTTTTCTTTTAGAGCATTTAAACACAAAAGGCAAAAAAAGTCAACTAAAAAGGCCCCTCCTTAGGGGCCTATATATTTTCTTTATTTTTTGGACTTTTTCTTCTTGCTTGTGCTTTTTTCTCGCTCTACCTCCTTTTTCTTAATTCTTTTTCCAAGCAATTTATCCACAAGAAATTTTTCCGCAAAACCGCCAACCATTTTATTCATCATCCCCATTCCGCTTGATAAGTGATCAACTTTGTCTTTTATCAAATGAACCGCGTCTGTTATTAATTCAAGTTTATCTCTAAGAGTCTCAATTATATCATTGGCATTGCGCAATACTCTGGCGGCCTGATACAGCAACCAGCACAAAAAAATTGTAAACCACAATATTGACAGTGCTAAAATTATATACAAAAGATCTTGGCTCGAGCTTAACATATTTGTCTCCTATTTCTATAAACAAATGACAGACAAGTTTATAGATATTTAAATATAAAAAAAGTATGGCATTATTATACCACACTTTTTTATTAACAACAAAATTATTTTCTAATTTCTGCGCCAAACTTTTTCTGAAGCAAATCTATTACCTTTAGATGCAGTCCGTCAACATCTTTTGATTCCAATGTTTTTACTTCCGACCGATAAATAATATGATAAGCCATGCTCTTTTTCCCCTTTTCAATCTGTTTGCCCTCATAGACATCAAACAGTTCCACATCTGCCACAAGCAAATCAATTTTTCTTACCGCCTCAACTATTTTTTCATGCTCAACTTCACGATTAACCAAAAAAGCCAAATCCCTATCAACACTTGGATAATTAGGCAATTTCTCATAATCAACCTCCTTATCAAAAAACGGCGCAAGCGCTTCTACTTTGAGTTCAAGTACCGCCGTCCTATATGGTATCCCAAGATTTTCTTGAACTGAGGGGTTTAATTCGCTTATAAATCCAACAGCACTATTATCAAAATAAATTTCCGCAAATCTTCCGCCATGAACCCAATTATTATTCTTTGGCAAAGCATTTCTTAATTTAACATCAATATTCAACCTATTCAAAGTTCCAATCATGGCTTCTGATAAAATGTAGAAAGGAATATTGATATCTTTTTGCGCATAAGCCATTCCAAGCACTAATTCTTGTTTTGGCAGTAATTCTCCACTGCCAAACTTAACCCGATCCCCCGCCTCTTCAATTATATAAGTTTTTCCTATTTCAAATAACCCAACCTCATCATAACGATGTAAATTGCTTTCTACATTTTGCAGCATATTTGCAATAATATGCCTGCGTATCATCGGCCTGTCTTTTGCTATTGGATTATCCAATTCTAAATAATTATCCAAGTTTTCACCCATTTTTTTTAATAAATCTTTTGAGACAAAAGAGTAATTATAAACTTCTGTAAAACCAAATTCATAAGCCAATAATTCTTTTAATTTTCTTTCTACAAACCTTGTTTTGTTTATTTCCGGAGGCGTAATTGGCAAATTTGGCAAGCTTGAGGGAATCAAATCATAGCCATACATTCTCACAATTTCTTCAACCAAATCCTCCGGGATTGAAATGTCTTTTGCGGAACGCCAGCTTGGGGGGACAACCAGTAATTCTTCATTTTTTGTATTTACCGCAAACCCTAATCTTTTTAAAATTTGTATTGAATCTTTTTTTGGAATCTGAATGCCTAATTTTTTATCAATTAAATCCAAAGGCAAAGCAATTGGCTTTCTGCTGGATTTAAAATTATTTTCATCCACAAGACTGCTTGCGACTCTTGCGTTTGGGACAATAGCCAAAATCAATTCTACCGCTCTTTGCATTGCCAGCATAGCCCCTTCCGGATCAAGGCTTTTTTCAAAACGAGATGATGAATCAGTCCTTAGCCCCAGCGCGATTGAAGTTTGTCTGACATTGGATGCATTAAAATTTGCCGATTCCAATATTATGGAAGTTGTATCTTCGTCTATCTCACTATTCTTTCCGCCCTTAACACCCGCGATAGCAATTGCTCTTGAATTATCCGCAATTACCAATGTTTCTGCGGACAAATCATATTCTTTGCCGCCTAGTGTCGTAAATTTCTCACCGCCTTTTGCTTTTCTTACAACAATGGTTTTTTTATTTTTGTTGTTTTCTGTTTTCTTATCACCGGAAAAAACCTTATCACTGTCAAAAGCATGCATTGGCTGGCCCAATTCGTGCATAACATAATTAGTAATATCAACAATGTTATTTATTGAACGAACGCCAACTGCCAATAATCTTTTTTGCATCCAAGCCGGAGATGGCTCTATTTTTATTCCCTCAATAACCAGGCCCACATACCTTGGACACAAATTTTTATCAATTACTTTGACAGAAAGATCCACGCTTTTTCCTCTTTTTATTTTAGCCGCCTTAATAACCTTTAGCTTATTTTTTGTAAAAGCAGAAATCTCTCTGGCAATTCCATAATGCCCCCACAAATCAGCTCGGTGCGTCATTGATTTATTGTCTATATCAAAAACAACGTCATCCAAATCAAGCGCATCCGCCAATGACGTTCCGGCAGGAGCATCTAAAAAACTCAAATCCAAAATTTCCTTTTCACTTTTTTTGGGGAACATATTTTCCAGCCCAATCTCATCGGAGGCGCAAATCATGCCACTGGACTCAACTCCCCTTATTTTTACTTTTGATAATTCCACCAATTCGCCCTCCCCATGCCAACGCACTTTTGCGCCGACATTGCCAAACGCAACCAGCATATCTTTTTGTAAATTTGAACCACCACACACAACCCGAACAATCTTGGCAGATTTGTTTTTTTTGTCTTCTTTTCCGATAGATACTTCGCAGACTTTTAGATTATCGGCGTCCGGATGATCCTCAACAGAACATATCTTGCCAACAATAATATTGTCCAAATCTTTTGATAAAACTTTTACGCTTTCAACCTCCACTGTTTTCATCGTTAAATACGTTGCAAGGTCCTCAGAATTCTCCGAAACATTTACAAAATCTTTTAACCAATTTTTACTTATTAACATAATATGTTCTTATGTTCTAATGTTATAATTGTTCAAAATGCCTGCCTGCCGGCAGGCAGGTTGTAATTGAATAAATTACTTTAATAAATATTTAGACAATCCTATAAGTTTAAAATACAATTCTTTTATTATTTTATCAAATCCGCCATATTTATCTTGTTCTAAATATTTTAATTCAATAGCTAATTTCACTGCACAATCTACTTCAACAAGCGATCCTGTTGACATCCTTACAAAACGATTAAACTCTTTCTTGCTTTTTTTGCTGCTGCCTTCCGCTATATTTAACAAAACTGATATTGATGCTCTTCTTATTTGACTTGTTAAGCCATAAATTTCCTCTTTCGGAAAATTTTCTGTTAATTTATATACTTCCTTAATAATTTGCTTTGATAATTTGGATACATCTAATTTTTCATAACTAAATTCCATAAGTCATCATCATTTACAACAAACGAAGTGATTAAACAATTAGAACATCTAAAACTGATTTAAAAACCTAAGATCGCCAGACTGAAAATTTCGTATATCCTCAATATTATATTTCAACATCACCAATCTATTTAAACCAAAGCCAAAAGCAAATCCTTGATAAATGTCCGGATTAATATTGCCTTCTTTTAAAACGCTTGGATGAATCATTCCGGCGCCAAAAATCTCAAGCCAGCCGGTATTCTTGCAAACTCGGCAGCCTTTTGACATACACAAAAAACAAGACACTTCTCCATTGACACCCGGTTCAACAAAAGGATAAAACTTTGGCCTTAATCTTATTTTTGAATTTTTTCCATACAAATGCTTGACTGTTGCCTCTAGTACGCCCTTCATATCCCCAAGCGACACATTTTTGTCCACGACAAATCCCTCCAATTGATAAAAAGTATGCTCATGCCTTGGGTCTGTGGCTTCGTTGCGGAAACAGCGTCCGGGTATGACTACACGCATTGGCGTATCTCGTTTTTGCATTGAACGCACTTGCATAGACGAGGTATGAGTGCGCATAACCCAATTGGAATGATCCTTTACATAAAAAGTATCCTGCATGTCGCGAGCCGGATGATCTTCCGGGATATTCATCGCTGAAAAGTTATAATAATCACTTTCTAATTCAGGTCCATCTTCCACTTCAAAGCCCATTGAAGTGAACAAATCTTCTAATTTGTTTTGGATTATGGTAATAGGATGCAAATGCCCGCCGAGATGCTTTGGTAGTTTTGGCTGAGTGACATCAATTGCTTCTGTTTCAGCCAGCTTATCTTTATCTTTGTTTTTGAGCCCAAATACTTTCGCGTCCAATAATTCTTGTAATTCTTTTTTTGCGTCATTGGCAAGTTTTCCCAATTCTTTTCTTTTTTCAGCAGACACTTCTTTTAAGCTTTTCATCAAAAGAGTAATCTCGCCGGATTTGCGAGAAAAAAACTTTTGCTCAAATTTATCCAAATCCAATAAATTGGAGACATTCTGTAATTCATCCACAAAATTCTTTTTTAAATTGGCTAGTTTTTCTTGCATAATTTTATCATGTAACATGTAGCATATAACACATATTATGTGGCTCTATATTATCATACGAATTAATACTTCGCAATATATAAAATATAAAAAAAATCCTCCGCACAGATTTTCATCTATGCGGAGGTGTGCTAACTAGAGGGTCCTAGTGTCCGAGGGTCTCCACCCCCAGAAGGAAAAAGCCGACACTGCCGTCGCGGTCGTCGTCCCACCAGTCGCCGCAGTAGAGGCCGCTCTCATCGAAGTACCCGGCATAGAGCCGGCTGCCATTCGCGTGGAGGGTATCTGACGCCGCGTAGTAGTCCTTCAACGGCACTCGCTCGCCTGTGCGCTTGAAGTGCGCCAAGATGAGGGCGAAGAGAAGTGCGATGGAGCCGAACTCAGTACAATGGCGCTCGGGAAAGTTGTAGCGCTTCTGCAACTCGGCGCGGTGTGCCTCCATCTGCTTGATGTTCTTGCTTGTGCTGTTTTCTACTAGACGCGGAATCCAGAACACGAGAGAGTTCTGGGTTGGTTCGTCATTGCGAAGCTGCCAGTTTTGGAGGTACTGAAGATTATCGTGGCAAGGCCCGGCCAACGAAGCATGGGTCTTGAGGGTGAATCCCTCTTTGACTTTCCAGGCCACCCGACCAGTGTACCCGCGGTCGTTGGCGTATTGGCGCCAAGCCGCTACTTTGGCTTTGGCTTCTTCCACGACCTTACCGCCATCCTGAATTACGAGAGAGCGGTAGGGGTTGCCACTGGTGACGAGAAGCTCGGAGTTGAGTGATTTATTTTTCACTTGCTTCACAAGAAGCTCAACGGCTTCGGTGTCGCTGATGGCTTCCACGAAGCTGGTAGATTCCACTATACTCGGCTCGACAACCAGTTGTTCGCGAGTTTCCGGCGGAAGTACCGCTTTTGGATTCTCGATAAACAGCTGAAGAAGTTTTCGAGTGATGACACCCTTATTGCTGAGTTGAATGACTTTGTCCAACTGCCCTAACGTGATTTTGCTCATCTCTTTTCCTTTCACCCAAGTGTATTCGACATAGCATAGCAGACAACTTATTTTGTCTAAACTACCCTATAATGCCGATTCGCACACAGGCAAACTTGGCTTAAAGTTATTCCCAGCCTTCTTTTTACTTTTTTAACCAAAACAAAGCAAAAAGAAAACCGGAATATTTAAAGAACTAATAGTAAATTATTAGCACATTTTGAAGATTTTGTCAAGTTAAGCCTTTAAAACAGCTTAAAAATATCTTTGACTGTAACCACTACCACCAAGATCATTAAGAGCACAAACCCAATTGTATGCGCCAATTGTTCGTATTTTATTGGGACCGGTCTTCTGATTATTTTTTCAACTATTATAAACAAAGCGCGGCCTCCATCCAAAGCCGGAATTGGCAAAATATTAATAACCGCCAAAGTAATAGACAACATAGCAGCGGTAGAAATCAAATAATTCATTCCCATTCTTGCGCTAGCTCCTATAACAGAAGCAATGCCTACCGGCCCGGAGACATCGTAAGCCAAGCCCTGCCCCATTATCAAATTTTTGATAAGAACCAAAAATAATCCAAATACAGTAACAAACCCAACAAACCCGGCCACAAACCCCTTGTACAGAGCTATATACCAAGGAAAACGAACAATCGCTACGTCCGCGGAAATTATTCCCAAACGATATATACCATCATCATGGTTATCCAGTAGTGCCGGCGTTGCTTTGAATTCCATCTCCTCATCTTCGCGATTAACCAAAATATTCATCTCAACTTCCCCACTCTCCTTAACATAAGAAACAAGCTCGTCTGTACTTTTAATTTCTTCACCATTTATAGACAAAATTTTATCCCCAAACTTTATACCTGCCTCGCCTGCCGGCGAACCATCCGAGACCTGTTGCACAATTAACATTGGATTTTCCACTACAGCTTTGACATCAATTCCATCTGACACATCTGTTGGCAGTCCAATCATAAACCCTATTCCCAAAAGCAACCCCGCCAAAAGAACATTCATTGTAACGCCGGCCACAATTACAATAAAACGCTTCCAAGCTTTGTGATACCCAAAGCTGTCCGGATCGTTTGGATTCTCGCCATTCTCTCCTTTAATTTTTACAAATCCCCCCAAAGGAAGCCAATTTACACTATACAAAGTATTGGGAAACTCCTCTTGCGTACCATCGCCTCCAATAGTTTCTTTTAGACTGCTTTTTCCTTTTCCGCGAACAAATACCCACTTGCCGGTCTTGGGATCTTTGTATATTCCAAATGCTCTTGGTGGAAAACCTAAGCCAAATTCATATACTTTCATCCCCGATTTGCGAGCGGTAATAAAATGACCAAACTCGTGAACCATGACCAAGACGCTCAAAATTACAACAAAGATAATAATGGTAAACATAATATATATTATTAGGTATTATTTATTAAGCTACAAATAACACAAATTATTTTAATATTGTCAGATATTGATTTAAGTAGTATTATAGTAGCATAGTATTTAACTATTGTCACATATCACGTAGCACGTAACACACAACAAATTGTTACATGGTATATGTTATATGTTATGTGATTTTTATTTTTAATAAAATAATATATGACACTCGTATATATTTTGGTGGGAGCCATAATTGTGCTGCTACTATGGGCAGTGCTGCTATATAATTCAATTGTACGCCTTCGAAACAGGACACAGGAGGGATGGAGCGATATAGATGTCCAACTCAAACGCCGTCATAATTTGATCCCAAACTTGGTGGAAAGCGTAAAAGGATATATGCAGCACGAAAGTGGCCTGCTTGAAAAAGTAACCCAATTACGCTCACAAGCAATCAGCGCGCAAAAAGCCGGCAACACCGCCGCTCTTGCTGAAGCAGAAAACATGCTTGGCGGTATGCTGGGAAAATTACAAATTGCGGTTGAAGCCTACCCGGATTTAAAAGCCAACCAAAATGTCGCGCAATTAATGGACGAATTGTCTGATACGGAAAACAAAATCCAAGCAGCCAGAAGGTTTTATAATGGACAAGCACGCGACTTTAATACAAAAATTGAAATGTTCCCAAATAATTTGTTCGCCAAACTATTAAATCTTGCAAAATTTGAATTCTTCGAAATAAAAGATGCAGCCGAACGCGAAAATGTTAGGGTTAAATTATAAAATTTAACACAAATACGCGGATTAACGCTGATTACGCTAATAACGCAGATAGTGTTTTAATTTATTTACTGCTAAAATAATCCGCATAATCCGCGACATTCGCGTTAATCCGCGTATCCGTGTCATTACGTATGTATAACCAAATTGACAGCAACAAAAGAAAGACCTGGCTTCTCATGAGTCTTTTTGTTGTCTTTATTATCGCTATTGGTTTTTCTTTGAGTTTTTATCTTGACGGAGCATATCAAATATTAATTGTGGCGATTATACTTTCTGTTTTTATGTCTACGTTTAGCTATTACAAAGCTGACAAAGTCGCACTATGGTCTACCGGAGCAAAAGAAATAAAAAAAGAAGACAATCCATATATATATCGCCTGGTAGAAAACCTATGTATTGCCTCCGGCATTACAACTCCAAAAGTACATATTATAAACTCATCGGCGCTAAATGCATTTGCCACCGGACGCGACCCCGAACACGCTTCTATCGCCCTAACGACCGGCCTAATTGAAGCCTTGGAGAACGAAGAACTGGAGGGCGTTATTGCGCACGAACTTTCCCATATAAAAAATTATGATATCCGCCTAATGACAGTGGTAGTCGTGCTAGTCGGAGCCATTGCAATCCTTGGCAATTTAATTTTTCGCATACAACTCTATGGTGGACACAGACGTTCTGGCAATCGCGACAGTGGAAACGCCGGACTAATCATCTTGATAATTAGCCTTGTCTTTTTAATTATATCACCCATCATCGCCGAGATAATTAAATTAGCAATTTCACGCAAGCGAGAATATTTGGCTGATGCGTCTGGGGCGCTACTTACTCGCTACCCAGAGGGGTTAGCGCGCGCTCTTGAAAAAATAAGCAAATCAGAAGTACCTTTCCAAAAAGCAAGCGCAGCCACTTCTCATCTTTTTATTTCCAACCCGCTAAAAAAGAAAGCCTTTTCTAAATTATTCTCTACTCACCCGCCTGTAGATGATAGAATTATGAGATTAAGACAAATGTAATAATGAACTTTATATTAAGTTACCGCCGTTAAACAAACCCATTTATGCACGAAACTACGAACAGTACGAAATAAACAAAACAAAAATTTTTCGTAATTTCGTAACTTTAGTAATTTCGCACATATAGTCATTGTCTTGAATTGATAACCGTTTTTTTTGACTAATTTAGTCGTTAAGTAATAACTGACTTGCTATTAGTCCAATATAAAATGCATAATATATTTATTTAGTGTATAATAAAATTACTAACAATAAATAAAAAATTATGAAAAAAATAATAGTCCTAACAAGCATACTATTGCTTACCGGTCTGGGCTGCTCAAAAGCAATTGAGAAAACGACTCCGGAGCAACCAGCAATGGAGGCGCCTGAACAGACAGTTGTACCGCCCCAAGAATCTTTTGAGTCTAATCTTTCAACCGAAGAGATTACAGAGTTAAATCAATTATTCACCTCAAAAAGCGAAGAAAGTGGAATAAAAACACACTACCCAACTTATATACCTGAGGGAATTGAATTTAATAAAGAAAATATCATAGTTTCCCAAACCGAAACTATTGGGAATGTTCTCACATACTCTATTGGCGGAGAACTTGATTCTGATTTACCCTGGATTATGGTTCAAGAACAAGCAGAAAATCCAGACAGCGGCGAACACATACCGGGACCAAACGAAACAAAAATACCAAATTTAAACGGCTACGGCGTTACTTCAAAAAATGAAGCCGGAACATTCAACCATGTTATTTTTACAACAGAAGATGGAACATTTGTAAAAATAACATCCAAATACTTTGATTTAACAACCCTCTCCAAAATTGCTAAATCAATGAAATAGCCTGACACGTAACACATACAACGTACCACATATCACATTATGAAGGTAAATTTTCACACCAAATTAAAAGAATTAATTAATGAATATATTTTACTAGGATATAAAGTATCAAAAAAATTTCCTAAAGAAGAATTATATGGTATGATTTCCCAGTGCAGAAGATCCTCACTATCAATTATGCTAAACTATATTGAAGGATACGCCCGCACAAAAAAGAAAGTGATGTTAAATTTTTATGAAACTTCCTATGGTTCCCTACAAGAATCATCATACATCTTCTACCTAGCTGTTAGGTTGGGTTATATAAAAATGAAAGAGTACAACAAATTATTTAGATATAAAGAAGAAATAAGCAAAATGCTCTGGTCAACAATAGAAGGAATAAAGAGAGATATTAAGTAATGTGATACGTGTTACGTGTTACATGATATATGTGTTAAGTTATGGCAAAATACAATCTGATCAATCCTGGAATCTTAGAAGTTATATGCGGCCCAATGTTTAGTGGAAAAACTTTTGAATTAATGCACCGTGTCGAAAAATTAAAATATTTGGAGGGGAGTAAATATCAATTTTTTAAACCGGCCAAAGACACCCGCACAGTAAATGTAAAAACCAGATTCAATGGAATAGAAATAGAATGCTTAAGCGTCAAAAAACCATCGGACATATTGGACAATTTGGAAAAAGGATGCCATTTGGTTGGCTTGGATGAAGCGCAGTTTTTCCAAAAAGAAATAATCCAAGTGGTGGATGAATTATTGAAAAATGACATAAATGTAATTGTAGCCGGGCTTGATTTGGATTATAGAGGCGAGCCTTTTAAGGTTATGTCTCAACTGCTTGCATTGGCTGACGATGTGGAAAAATTATTTGCCACTTGTTTTTTCCCACGCTGCTCAAAAAAAGCAACCAGAACCCAAAGATTAATAAATGGAAAAGATGCCCATTACAGCGAACCTGTAATCATAGTAGAAGGATCCGGAAAAGAAGTTTATGAGGCAAGATGCCTCAAACACCATGCTGTGCCGGGAAAACCACGAAAATAATTAAAGTTATATAAGCAATAGACCAAAGCTACAGCCCTTTCAATTAAAAAAATGTTAGTTTGCCTAACATTTTTTTTATTTTTATGAAGATATAAAATCTGAAATTTCTTTGATCTTTTCTCTCATCAACTCCTCCGTGTTCGCCTCCAAATTCAAGCGCAAAACCGGTTCTGTATTGCTTTTGCGCACATTAAACCACCAATCATCAAAGGCAATCTTAATCCCGTCCAATTGAGATGTTTCTTTGGCATCTTTTGAATATATTTCGTATATTTTGTTTATCATTGTATCCTTATCTTCTACCTCAAAATTTATCTCGCCAGAATGAAAATACTTGCTAAACTCCGCCACCAATTCCGATACTTTTTTGCCTGATTGGGAAATTAATTTTAAGATATATAACAATGTCAGATCCCCCGACTCAAAACCAAACAAGTCTTTGTAATAAAAATGCCCTGACAATTCCCCGCCAAAAGATGCATCTTCTTTGCGCATACTTTGGATAATTAAAGTACGCCCCACTCGAGATTCTATTGGCCGCCCACCGTTTTTAGAAGTTACTTCCGCAACTGACATTGTAGAACGCAAATCATACATAATTGAAGATTTTGGATATTTTTTTAACATTTCCGGAACAAGCAGGGCCGTTATTTTGTCCCCAGAGATTATACTTCCTTTCTCATCCACCAAACCAATGCGATCAGCATCAGCATCAAACGCAAACCCTATATCCGCACCAACCTCCAACACTTTACTCTGTAAATCCTTTAAATTCTCCGGTTTTATTGGATTGGGTTCGTGATTTGGAAAACTTCCATCAGGCTCTTTGAATAAATATTGCGATTCAATCGGCAATTTATCCATAAATCCATCTATAAAAAGCCCCTCGATACCATTGCCCATATCAATGACAACCTTCATAGGCTTAATTGTAGACGTGTCTAATAGAGAAAAGGTAAAGTCTATGTATTCTTGTTTCAAATTTTTTTCTGCAACAGTCCCCTTTTCCAAAGCATCTACAAAATCATATTTTTCCACCATGTCACGAATTTGATCCAAACCGCTATCCAACCCTATAGGCATCATTGTTGTCTTGTTTACAAACTTACACCCATTATATTCCGCCGGATTATGGGAGGCCGTAATCATAACGCCCAAATCAGCCGTTTCATCTTTGATAGTCATTATGTTTAACATTGGAGTACTAATTAAACCAATATCTGTAACATCTGCGCCCTGATCAACCAATCCTTTAATTAATGCGTTTTTAAATTCAACACTCGAATTTCGCATATCATACCCAACATAGACATGTTTTGCGCCAGTAAATACAACGGTGGCTCGTCCTATACGATAAAACAACTCCTCTGTCAATTCTGACCCAACAATACCCCTGATATCGTAAGCTTTAAAAATGTGGCTGGGAAACATAATCATTAAAACATTAAAATATTAAAACATTAAAATAAGCGTTTATAATTTATTTCAAATTGACTAAACATTAAAATAAGTGTACAATAAACCAGGATAAAAAGCCAGAAAATTTAAATCAAAAACCAAAAGACAGCAACATACTGTTATTGTTTTTATGTTTTTGTGTTTTAATGTTTTAATATAAACTATGCGTCCAGAAAAATTTATAGAAAACTTCTCTAGTCATCTAAAAAACGTAATTGCAAATTCAATATCCTTGGCAACCAGCTTTGAACATAATAGCGTAACACCTGCGCATATTTTATTTTCAATGACAGAAGAGTCCGGATCAGTGGCATCTGAGATATTGTTCCGCGTCAAAATTGAACCAAAAAATATTTTAAAAAAACTTGAACTATTGGATAGTCTAATAAATGATACAAAAACAACAATCATTCCAGAACTAGACAAATCTGCAAAAAAATCTCTAGAACGAGCAATGTTGATAGCTTATGAGCGCAGCCATAATTATATCGGCACAGAACATTTGTTGTACGGAATAATAAAATCTACAGACAAAGAAATCGCCGGCATTTTGAAAGAAAATAATATAGAAAAAAAATTAATCATAGACGAAATAGAAAATATAATGCACGGCACGACACATTTTCCGGATATGGAAAATGTAAAAGATGTAATGGATGAATTACAAGATATTGTGGGACAACAACCCGCCACCCTGCCAATGTCTGGATTATTCAAACCAAAAACATCAGGGAAATCTTCCGGCGCAGTTGAAATGTTTACCACAAACTTAACCGACAAAAATAATGCCAAAAAATTTGATCCTATCATTGGTCGTGAAAAAGAAATAGATAGGCTAATACACATATTATCAAGACGCACCAAAAATAACCCCGTTCTGGTTGGAGAACCAGGCGTTGGAAAAACCGCAATCGTAGAAGGTTTAGCCAAAAGAATTTCAGAAGGCAATGTGCCTGATATTTTAAAAAAGAAAAAGATTCTTTCCCTTGATTTAACGCTCCTTATTTCCGGAACCATTTATCGCGGCGAATTTGAGTCGCGTTTAAAACAAATTATTGATGAGGTATCAAGCAAGCCTGAATATATATTATTTATAGATGAATTACACAATATTATTGGAGCCGGATCAAACCAAGGTACAATGGATGCGGCAAACATCTTAAAACCCGCCCTATCTCGAGGGCTGCTTAGGTGCATAGGCGCCACTACCATCGATGAGTATAAAAAACACATTACGTCTGATCCAGCACTCGAAAGACGTTTTCAATCTATCCAAGTAGATGAGCCGAATCTTGAGGAAACCACACAAATACTAAAGGGAATAAAAAAATATTATGAAGATTTTCACAATGTTTTACTTACAGAAAACGCAATAGACTCCGCGGTAGAGTTAAGCCATAGATATATTCATGATAATTTTCTTCCCGACAAAGCAATAGACTTGATTGACGAGGCATCCGCATTGGTTCACACAAACCAAAAAACAAATCCTATACGGAAAAAATATGACGAGATAGAAAACAAATTAGAGTTATGTCGTGAACAAAAAGAAAAAGCAATATCACAAGAAAATTTTGATAATGCTTGCGTCCTAAAAGAAAAAGAAGAATCTCTTAGTAAGAAGCTTGACTTATTGAAGAAACAACTAAGTAAATCAAAAAAACCAGCGCGCAAAAAAGTAACCAACGAACACATTGCAAAAATATTAAGCAACCGAATAAATATTCCCACTGATTATTTATTAAGCAATGAATGGGATCGCCTGCACAGCTTGCCCGAAAACTTAAAAAAACATATCGTCGGACAAGATGCGGCAATTAACAAGCTCACACAGACACTCCGCCAATCATATCTGCGTCTTTCCAACAAAAATCGCCCCTTTGCCTCTTTTCTGTTTGTCGGACCAAGCGGAGTGGGCAAAACCGAACTCGCAAAAGTATTGGCTCGCGAGCTGTATCTAAACGAAAAATCATTAATAAAACTTGATATGAGCGAATTTGCCGAGCAACACAGCATATCTCGCCTACTTGGCTCCCCTGCCGGATACATTGGACACAAAGAACGCAATCGGTTTACAGACGAGCTAAAGAAAAAACCATATGCTGTATTATTATTTGATGAATTCGACAAAGCGCATAGTGATGTACAAAAACTTTTGCTCCAAATTTTAGATGAGGGTGAAATCACTGATAGTGCCGGGAAAAAAACTCATCTACATCATAGTATTGTTATTTTGACAACCAATCTTGGATCAGAACTGTATAAATCGTCCGGAATCGGCTTTGGAAAAACCGGAAAACAAAATGGCTTAAATGAAGAAATGCAAAATACAATAATTAGCAAACTAAAACAAGAATTAGGCACAGCGATTTTTAGCAGAATTCAAACGACCTGTCTGTTCTCTCCTCTTGCACATAATCATGTACAAGAAATTATACGAAAAAATATAAAAGGCTTAAATGAACAGCTCCACTTAAAACAAAAACTTAAAATCCTAGCAGATGATAAAGCCATAGATGATCTCGCTCTAAACGCCTACTCAGACGACACCGGCGTTCGCAATGCACAACAAGTAATTCAAGAAGTTATCCATGAGCTCATCATTAAGGTGTTACAAAAAAATAAGGCGACCGGTAAAGCCAGCAAAGATGCCCCCGGGCAAAAAAAGAAGGTGGAATATGTCCTAACTAAGGTGGCCGACACATACAAGCTTGTTTAAAGTGCTTCAAAAATAACTATTTTATGCCGGAGTCAACAGATAAAAATATATCCAACATTGAAAAAAGTATTGAGGCTCTTTTGGCTGAAGGCAAGGAAAAATCAAGAAAACAAATTGAAGAACAGCACGCCATAAATCTAAAAGGCGCGCTTCAAGCGCAGAGAAAAAGTTCCTTCAAAAAAAGACCGGCAGAAAGAAAGAAAAACTCTTTTAACCAAGATGGAGAAACACCGGAACAACAAGCTGTAGACTTACAACGCGCTCTCCAAGATCAAAGAAGACAAAGCGGCAAAGAGGAGGCTGACAAAGAGGCCGAGCCCGCAGATAAGGGAACACTTATCCCGACTGAAGTCGGGGGAAAAGACCGCGGACAAGGCATGCTGGAAGAAAATATTGACGAGGGAGAAAGGGAAAGTGAATTGGACAAAACAATAAATGATAGTCAGACGCCAAATGATACACCCCAACAAAAAGATGATGGAATTACAAAGGCAAATACAGACTCACAAACACAGAAAGAGGACACCCAAAAAAAACAAGCGGAACCATGGGGCAATGAGAGAAACAATGAAGAAGTAGAAAGAGAAGATCAAGAAGATCAAAGTCAAAATCAAAAAGAACGTTCGCTCCCAACACAAGCGGTAAACAGGATTAGGCACAGGAAACAAATAGGAAAAATAGACGCCAATATCCGCAACGAAAACAAAACCAAAAAAAAGTTGTCATCCCAAAGAGATGCCTTAAGAAGAAAAAATCGTCTTCCTTTGGCAAAAATAAAAACTTTGAGCGGGCTAATAAACCTCCTAAATGTGATAATATGCGGTGGTTGTTTTATTGGGGCTATTCTTATTGTAACTATTGTTTTGAGTGGCTTTGGATTAGCCATACTTCCAATTATGCTAGGAATACTCAAAATTACGTACTCATTAAAAGGCCTTAAAAAGAGAGAGGAAGAAAAAATAAAAACTGATCTGGATGATATAAAAAATAAAACCAAGGAAATTGCTGAAGCAACCAAAAAAATAAAAAAATTAGAAAAGGAAAGAAATAACTTAAAAAATGCCTCTTTACTATAAAAAACTTCAAAGAAACAAAGAAAGATGGTACAATACAATCATTAAAATATAAAAACACAAGAACATTAAAACAACTGGTAATTTGTAGTTTTACCAACTAATTAATGTTTACATTTTGTCTAAAATCCAAACCAAACTGTTTTAATGTTTTAATGCTTTAATGTTTTAATGTTTTCGTATGGACAAAAAAAGAATCGCCATAATAAGTGTGTTTGTACTAGTTGTACTAATACTTGGGTATGCTATATACAGATTATTTTTTACAGCCGAAAAAGAACCGGAAGGAATAGTCCTGCCATCAGGAGAAATAATACAACCGGGAGAATTTCCACCATCATTAATCGCTGAGCTAATCCGTTCTGGACAGCTAGAACCTGGTGCACTTCCCCCGTCAGCAGCCCGCCCTGGTGAAACTTTTAGAGCCGTGACAGATGTAGCCGAAAGAGAAGTAAAAATAGTAGAATCAAACATAATCGGTGCCACTGTCGACAAAAATGGAAATGCGCAATTCTACAATGAAAATGATGGAAAATTTTATCGTATGAATAGTGACGGCACCCTGCAATTACTAAGCGATAAAATTTTTTATAATGTGTCTAATGTCACATGGTCGCCAAACAATGACGAGTCAATCATAGAATACCCCGATGGATCAAATATTTATTTTAACTTCCAAACAGGTAGCCAAACCACTTTACCACAACACTGGGAAGAGTTTTCTTTTTCAAATGACGGGGATAGATTGGCATCAAAAAGTATTGCGCTGTCCACAGAAAACAAATGGTTAATCACATCAAACCCAGATGGAAAAAACGTACAGTTTATTGAGCCTATGGGTGAAAACGCCGACAGAGTAACAGTTGATTGGTCGCCAACAAAAAAAGTAGTGGCTCTTTCAAGGACAGGCCAGTCCCTTGGGGCTGACCGACAAGAAATTATCTTAGTAGGTCTTAACGGGGAGAATTTTAAACCGCTTACCGTTGAGGGAAGAGGATTGACAAGCCAATGGTCGCCTACCGGCCAACAACTTTTATACAGCGTATATAACGAACGAAGCGACTTTAAACCGGAATTATGGATAGCTAATGCCGATGGTGATAATATAGATACAAACAGAAGACCAATTTCTCTAAATACTTGGGCGGAAAAATGCGCTTTTGCAAACGAAAGATATGTTTATTGCGGAGTACCAGCCCAATTAGATACCGGGGCTGGTTTTGATCCTTCCATAGCAGATGGCACTCCAGATCAAATTTACAAAATAGATCTTCGCTCAGGCATCAAAACCATAATTGAAACCAATGGCAACCATGTTATTGATAAAATGTTTGTAAACGAAGACGGAAGCAAAATCCACTTTACTGACAAATCAGAACAAGGGTTATTTAGTATAGACATATAGAGATTATAAATAAGTTTGTTCTTGCGCAAACAAAGGCAAAAAACATACCACATATCAAGCATGTATGATATAATAAACTCAACGCCGCTTTGTGAATTTAATGAAAAAATATAAATATAATTTAAAACTAACCAAGCTCAAAAGTGGTACCGAATTTTGAAACTTACTATTAATATATGGTTAAACACAAAAATATAAAACTACTGATGCTGGCATCATTGTTTGGTTTTTTACTTGTTTTTCCTTTTTCTTCGGCAAACACAGCATTATTTGGAATATGCGGCAACGGAAACTTAGAATATTTTAATGGAGAAGACTGTGACGATGGTAACTCAATCAATGGTGACGGGTGTAATGTCTCGTGTTTTATTGAGGCCGGATTTGAGTGTACAAACATACCCTATAACATTAGTGTCTGCACACCTCTTTGCGGGAACGGAACCGTAAATCCTGGTGAACAATGCGACGATGGGAACGCAATAAACACCGATAGTTGTACAAACTCATGCCAAAACGCAATCTGCGGAGATGGCCTTATTCAGGCTTCAGCTGAACAATGCGATGATGGCAACTCAATAAACACTGACAGTTGTACTAATTCATGTTTGACAGCAGCATGCGGAGATGGGTATGTACAAGGCACTGAGCAATGCGACGATGGAAATGCAATAAACACTGATAGTTGTACAAACTCATGTTTAACAGCCACATGTGGCGATGGATTTGTACAGGGAACTGAGCAATGCGACGATGGAAATGGAATAAACACTGACAGTTGTACTAATTCATGTTTAACAGCAACATGCGGAGATGGGTATGTACAGGGCACTGAGCAATGCGACGATGGAAATGCAATAAATACTGACAGCTGTACAAATGCATGTTTGAACACAACATGCGGTGATGGATTTGTCCAAGGAACTGAGGAGTGTGATGATGGCAATGCCATAAACACCGACAGCTGTACAAACTCTTGTTTAATAGCCACATGTGGCGATGGATTCGTACAGGGAGCCGAGCAATGCGACGATGGCAATACCATAAACACAGATAGTTGTACAAACTCATGCCAAAACGCAATCTGCGGAGATGGGCTTATTCAGGCATCAGCTGAACAATGTGATGATGGCAACTCAATTACAGAAGCATGCGCTTATGGAGACGCATCTTGCACTGTTTGCGGATCATCCTGCCAACAAGTTCCCGGCACTACAACATTCTGTGGCGACAACATTTTAAACGGCCCTGAACAATGCGACGATGGAAATAATATAATTGAGGATTGTCCTTATGGAGACACACCATGCAATGTTTGCGGACCACTATGCCAAGAAATCGCCGGTACATTACATTTTTGCGGGGACGGCACAAAGGACGACCTCAATGGCGAACAATGTGATGATGGCAATACCATTACCGAAGAATGCGCCTACGGCCAAACATCCTGTAGTGTTTGCGGCGCAACCTGCTCAAGTGTGTCTGGCGCAACATCATTTTGCGGAGATCATATAGTAAACGGATTTGAAGAATGTGATTATGATACCAATCCCGGTTCCAATCAACCAAAAAATGGCGACGGATGCAGCTCTACATGCAAAAAAGAATCCGGCTACACCTGTTTTGGCACCCCAAACACCTGTGAATTTAATTGCGGCAATGAGACGGTCCAATCAGAAAGTCCATTTTTTGAACAATGTGACGAAGGAGTACCGGGTTATGCTGGAGCAACAGCACCATTCAATGGTGATGCCTGTGTTGTAAGTGTCTATGGCGACAGCTGCAATTGGTGCAATACCGGTTGCGAGCAAGAAACTGTCCGCGGCAAATACTGTGGAGATGGCGCGTTAGACGTTGGCAACAAAGGAGCGGCCTGCGCAGTTTCATCACAAAACACCGATTGTGATTCTAACATTTGTGATCCAACAACCAATACATGTACATCAGCAGAAGAATGTGATGATGGAAATTTGGACAATGCCGATGGGTGCAGTTCCTGCAATATTGATTCCGGCTACACCTGTGTAACAATCGCCGGCATATCTTCGTGTGCCACAGTTTGCGGTGATGGAGTATGTGCCCTTGGCTCTGAAAATTGCAATAGCTGTAATACGGATTGTGGAATCTGTCATATTAGCCCCCCAACTATTGCCGAAGAACATGACATAGGATTATTTGGCAGCCTACTAAACGGCGTGCGGGATACCCTAATAAGCCCAATTCTCAGAATCAAAATTCCCGGACTAGACTTTAGTCAGCCAGAGCCGGAAGTAATAGAAAAAGTAATGTTGTTTGACCACGGCATAACAACATTTGAATTTGGTGAAGACGTCTTTAATATAGACATTATAAACAAAACGGAAGATCTGCTCCCTGGAGAAGACTACGTTATATTCAAAATCTATTAATACACCCTCATCTATGAAAAGATACAGAAAAATAATCTTATTCTTAACTATTACACCCCTCATTATTTTTGTATTTTTCCCAACAATAAACGTAAATGCCCAAGGATCAACCCAGACTGTCCAAAAAGGTGGAGTAATCCAAGTGGGTGACGTATCGATGAAATATATAGGAATAGTTGATGGCAAGCGACAATTTCAAATGCTAAAGGCGACAGTCGATAAATCCGGCAGGTATTTGGACACTCCTTTTATCCCCCAGTATATATCCGCAATGTATAAATATGGCATTGTGGTAATTACAATCTTAGCTACTGTTATGATTATTGTCGCGGGATT
>Ga0066639_10000638_pt1 | contig 30677 bp, 46 predicted proteins | sample CryGeyCG2114_010_2_FD_59504 | JGI IMG/M metagenome (GOLD analysis project Ga0066639, IMG submission 59504) | Groundwater microbial communities from aquifer - Crystal Geyser CG10_big_fil_rev_8/21/14_0.10 | ecosystem: Environmental > Aquatic > Deep subsurface > Groundwater | place: USA: Utah...
TTTACTTATAATATTGCTCCGGCATTGGCCCGGGACACTCGATGACATCGCCGATGTGTTCCGTGTCGAGAACTTCAACGCAACCGGTCCCGTTCAAGTTTGTCTTGCCAACCCACGGGTTGGTTGCCTGTCCGGCGGCCCAAGTTGTCAACGTGACTGTTTCACCACCTATATTGTGTTGATACAAGGTTTCGGTTTCCAGGCATGCTTCGCGCCAGTAAAACGAGTTTCCCCGGAATGCGTCTGCGAAAGCGGCGCGATTACTTGTTTCCACGGCGTCGTGTTCGATTTCACCATCATGGTTGATATCAGCGTAGAAATGAACGGTTTGTATCCGCCCGTTCACCGATGATGCGAACAGAACAGGCTCTTGTTTGTTCGGGCCGTAGCTGGCGACATAGTATGGGTCGACCTCGTCTGGCAACCAGACCAGTTCTCCTTCCACCGGGAAACGCATCTGGATGGAGTATTTATGTTCCCATCCCTTCGTCCAGTGACAGAAATCCATGCCGTGGGTCTCCCGGCACCAGTGTATCCGAAACTCACGGTTGTCATCCTGCGCCAGTGCGGCTGGAACGACCAGAATTATAAAAACAAAAAGAGCAACCAAAGCAACTTGCTTCCTCACCAGGATTTCCTCCTTATCTAATTAAATGAAAGTTGCTTAAAACTGTCGATATTATACCCTATAATCTGCATTTTGTCGATAGGAAAATTAGTTTATGATATAATTTTCAACATGCCGCGTGAAAAGTTGACACTTCCAAGGGGTACAAAAATTCCTAATCATATAGCCATTATCCCAGATGGTAATAGACGTTGGGCTCGCGCTCGTGGAATACATACGCTTAAAGGCCACAAAGCTGGGTTTGATCGTGCAGTTGAGCTTGCCCGTGCTGCTCGTGAGCTTGGAGTCCACACAGTCACCTTGTGGGGATTTTCTACTGAGAATTGGGATAGAACTCCAGAAGAGGTTAATTACCTTATGAAGCTCTACGTCAAGCTCATAAATGACTACCTCAAAGAAGCCAAAAAAGATGGTGTCCGTCTGGTTCATTTAGGTAGAAGAGATAGATTACCCGGATTCCTCCTTAAAAAGATAGATGAGGCTGTCGAGGAGACAAAAAACAACAAAAACTACATTGCCAACCTCGCCATAGATTACGGTGGGCACGACGATATAATCCGAGCCACAAAGCAGATGATTAAGGATAAAGTTCCGGCTCGTCGTGTCAACAAAAAGCTGTTTGAGAAGTATCTAGATACAAAAGATCAGCCTTATCCATACGTGGATTTACTGATTCGAAGCTCAGGTGAGCAAAGAACGAGCGGGCTATTAATGTGGCAGATGGAGTACGCTGAAATGTTTTGGGAGAGTGATCATTTTCCAGATTTTACGCCCGATAAGCTCAAAGGGGCAATTTTAGACTATTCGAGGCGAAGAAGGCGATTTGGAGGTAATGATGTTGAAGAGCATTTTAAGTTCAAACCTGAGGTAGCTGCTAAGGTTGAGGTCAACTGGTGGAGGCTGGCCAATATTCCTGACGGAACGAGATTTAGAGACTATGCGATTGAGCATTTGAAGGAGCAATGGGGTTTAAGTAAATCACTCGCAAAAGACGCCGCTAAGCTCATGATTGCCGCTACAATCGAGGGGGAAAAGAGTAAGTGGGACAAGGCAGCCCTAAAGCTTAGAAAGTTTTATAGATTGATCAAGGATGAGGTGAAACTAGCGTTTGAGCCAAAAGTCGCTGCCTCACTTGAGGTTAATTTGTGGCAGAGAATAAAGTCATCTAGTGATGCTCAAGTTCAAGATGAGGTGGAGCAGTCAACAAAAAAGCTTCTAGCTGAAGTCTATAGAATTAGTGATTTCCAGGCTACCAAGGCGGCCCACTTGAGAGCTTTAGCTACGGTTGAGCGCCGTCGTGCTGAGCTCAATGGAAATGATGAGTTGCACTGGGCAAAAGCCGAGGATTATCTTCAAAAATATTACGCAGCACTCAAAGATCGTGTAGCCTAAATTTGTCATCCCGACCGAAGCGGAGGGACCCCTCGCGTATGCGAGTGGACTCGAAAAACCTCAAACGAGTTGAGGAGATCCTTCGGCAATGCTCAGGGTGACAACGTCCTATACACTCTCGAATTGTAAAATCAGTTCTCCATATAAATCCCTCCACGTTGGGTTATCTATATTAATTAGCCTAATTTTCCACCCCCTTTTCCATTTTTTTAAACGTCATCCCAATATATAAAGTTCCGTTCTTTTTACTGGCTAGTATATATACAGAATAATATTTCATTGTTATTTATATAGATCTCCGCTTTCGCGAGGATGACACTTTTGCATATTGACGTCGGTTGTTTCCCTTTGATATCTTGTGATTACGAAAGATTGCGCTTTACCTCAAAGGTATATAAAACCAGGTAAAAGCAGTTAACAAGATAACAACATGGCTGATAAAAAAGAAAAATTAGATATTAAAAACCTTCCAGATCTTCTAACAGTACGTGAGGTAGCAGAATTACTGAGAGTATCTCCATTAACCATTAAAAGATGGGGTAAACGAGGCAAACTTCCACCTATTCGAATCAATAGCCGAGGCGACAGGCGCTATAAAAAAGAGGCTGTGCTTTACCTTCTAGGCATTCAAACTAGCTAAGAACCTCCCATATTTAGTATAATAGCCTTTATGAGAGCGAAGATTACACTTGTCCTTATATTGACTTTGTTTTTTGGATTTTCTGTGGGCTCAATTTATGCGCAGAATAAAGATGAGGATAAAGTTGAAGCAACCACATCATCAGCATTAGAAACTGAGCCAACCCCTTCTCCAGAGCCCACTCCTGAGCCATCGCCAAGGCCAGATATCACTCAAAAAACTGAAGAGACAGTTGGCCCTTTGGAGCAATTGTTGGCTGATCAAAAACTGGGTCCAGTTTTCCCTTTTAATATTTTAAAATACTCAATTAGATCTTCTATCAGTGCTGGCGTACCGGCCAACACAATAGTATTGTTATTACTTTTGCCACTTGTGACTGCAATTATTGCTGCGACTAGGCACATTGTTGGTTTACGAGGTTTTGGAATCTTTTTACCGGCATCTTTGGCAATCGTCTTTTTGGCTATTGGGCCAGTCTTGGGAATTATTCTATTTATGGTGATCGTGTTTGTCTCAACCGTCGCCAGAATGGTTTTGAGGAAAGCCAAGATCAAACTTCAGTATTTACCGAGAATGTCTTTAATCTTACTATTGGTTGTTTTGGGAGTTTTGACAGTTTTATTTTCGGCACCACTGTTACGATATCCAGACTTAACAAATGTAAGTATTTTCCCGGTTCTTATATTGGTACTTTTGGCAGAGGATTTTTCTAAAGTTCAATTGGGGAAGAGTGCTCGTACTGCTGTTACATTAGCCATTGAAACAATTATCTTGTCACTCTTAACTTATGCGTTTTTAACATTAGAACCATTAAGAGCGTATGCGCTTCTTTACCCAGAAACTTTGTTAATAGGCGTGCTCTTGGCTAATTTCGTATTGGGTAAGTACACAGGATTGAGAGTATTGGAATACTGGAGGTACAGACAACTAATTAAAAGTTAACATGAGGGCATCAACTATTCTTGGATTAAATGCTCGAACGCAGCTATTTTCATATCGCTACAACAAGCCCCGTGCGAAGTTTATCGCCAGCACAAAACTCACTACAAAAAAATATTTAACGAAAGCTGGGATTCCAACCCCAAAAGTTTACAAAAAGTTGCGAAAGCCTACTGATGTATTGAGTTTTGATTGGGATTCGTTGCCTTCATCATTTGCGCTCAAACCCAGCCGTGGTCTTGGAGGAGACGGAATTATTATTGCAAAAAAACGTTCGCAAGACGGCAAAGGCTGGGTTACGACTGGAAGAAGGAAGGTTACACCTGACGATTTAAAGCTTCATGTACTTGATATTCTGGAAGGTGCATACAGTATGCATAATGTTCCGGACGTTGCATTCGTCGAAGAATACGTTGGTCGACATAAGGCTTTCCGTAAATATGCATATCGTGGAACTCCTGATATTCGCGTAATTGTCTTCAATAAAGTTCCTGTGATGGCCATGCTAAGGCTTCCTACACGCGACTCTGGTGGTAGGGCTAACTTGCATCAGGGGGCAATTGGGGTGGGAATCGATATTGCAACAGGGATTACTACAAAAGCCATTTGGTATGGTAAATACATTACTTACAAGCCTGGCACCAAGCGAAAACTTCATGGAATAAAGATTCCTACTTGGACGTCTATTCTAAAGATGGCTGTTGATTGCCAGGAGGCTGTAGACTTGGGATTCATGGGGGTTGATATTGTACTTCATCCAGAAAAAGGGCCAATGGTTTTAGAAATCAATTCGCAACCAGGATTTCAGATACAATTAGCCAACAAAGCAGGATTAAAAAAGCGACTGGAAAGGGTTGAAGATTTGACAGTTCGGGATGCTGAGCATGGAGTGAAGATAGCCAAAGCGCTCTTCATGGCAAGCTTTGCAGATCGAGTCAAAGCAGAAGATGGAGTTACAACTATTTCGGCAATTCAAGAAATTACAATTAAGGGAATAAACAAGCGTAAGAAAAAAGTTTTGGCCAAAATCGATACTGGAGCATGGAGGACCTCAATTAGTCAGAAACTTGCCGAAGAGTTGGGTCTTTTGGAAAAGAATAACGTTCTTTGGACGAAACGATTTAGAAGCTCGCTTGGAATGGAAGAGCGCCCGGTAATTAGCTTGACCTTCAGGTTGGCCGGCAAAAAAATTAATACCCCTGCATCGGTTGCAAAGCGTATGGCATTGAAATATCCTGTTATAGTGGGTCGAAAGAATTTGAAGGGACTTTTGGTTGACCCTCATATTAAGCCAAAAGAAGTGCGAGAGCTGAAAGAGAAACACGAAAACAAAAAATGAAAGTAGCGTTAATTACAACCCATCCAGGTTTAATTGAAAACAAGCGCATTGAAGACGAAGTCAAAGCACTTGGGCATGAATTTCAATTAGTCGACTTAACTGATTTTCAATATGAGATAAATAAAGGAAAGCTGAGTGTGCCAGGGATAACTGATTTAGAGGCAGATGTCGCAGTCTTCAGAGGAATTTTCATTTCACTGAAAGCGATTTCGGCTGTTGCCGAAGAATTAACTAAAAAGGGCATTAGAATGTTTGATAATTCGCTGCTAGTTCATCAGTATTCGATCAATAAAATTACTGACACGATTAAGCTGGCCAGCAACAACATTCCAGTTGCAGAGACTTACTACAGTAGAAACTTTGATAATTATTTGAATAAAGCCAAGGAGTTAGGGTACCCGGTTGTAGTTAAATTAACTCGAGCCGGCAAAGGAGCTGGGATTTACAAATTTAACGACGAAGATGAGCTTAAAGCGTTCATTTCAGATGTTGAAGAAAATGGTTACAAAGGTGCAAGCTATTTGATGCAAGAATTTTTTGATTACAAACATGATCTGCGAGTTTTAGTTATTGGCGGCAAGATATATGCTATGAAGAGAATCCCCAGAGAAGGCGATTTCAGGGCAAACTTTTCTCTCGGCGGAACAGTTGAAATTTTCGAGCCTGATGAGGAAACCCAGCAATTGGCATTAGACGCACTAAAATCAATTGATATGAGTGTGGGTGGAGTTGATGTTTTAATTGGCAAAGACCTGCCTGCCGGCAAGGCAGGTGGCCGAAAAATAATTTTAGAAGTTAATCATACGCCTGGGTTTGTGGGCATGGAGGAGGCAACTAATGAGAACATAACCAGAAAATATGTTGAGCATGTTATTGAGAAGGCTAAATGAATATTTTAATCGTTGGTGTAAAAAATAATCCCCAGCTCGATCGCCTTGTTGAGGAAGGTGAAAAAAGGGGACACAAAGTAACAGGTTGCTTATCTTCAGAGTTAACTATAATTGCACAAAATGATAAATTTGAGGCAACACTTCGGGAAAAACCACTCACGGAATATGACCTTTTTTATCTTTGGGCTTATAGCAAAAGACGATGGGAATGGTTAACTGCACTTGATTACTTAAAACGTAAAAACAAATTTGTTGTTGTTAATCAAAAAGTATTAGACCCCAGCTATTTATATTTATTGTCACCTGCTGCTGATTATCTAAAGCAATATGATGACAAATTACCTTTTCCAAAATCTGCCATTCTGTCTTCTCCTAAGTCTGTAAGCTCGGTTTTATCTAATTTTGAATTTCCGTTAATTGTTAAGCGTGCGGCAGGCAGGCAAGGGAAAGGCGTTTTTAAAGTGGAAAGCAAAGAAGGTTTGATTAAATCCTTGGAAGATTTACCTCAAGGAAACCCAAATTTTGTTATTCGAGAATTTATTCCAAACGACGGCGATATTAGAGTGTTTACTGTTGGGTATAAGGCAATTGGCGCTATGAAGCGAACTCCAAAAGAAGGGGACTTTAGAAGTAATATCAGCCAAGGTGGAAGTGGGGCTAAGTTTGACCTTGAAAGTAATCCAGAGGTTCGAAAACTAGCGGAGCATTTAAGTGAAGTAACTAGGACTGAGGTTGCTGGGGTAGACATAATTTTACATTCAAAAACCAAAAAGCCTTATATTTTAGAAATTAACCCAGGCCCTCAGTTCACTGGTTTTGAGGAATATACAGGGGGTAATGCTGCAGGAGAGATAATCAAATACTTCGAAACACTTCTTTAAATTATCCCATAATATGGTATAATGCTTTCTAGTTTTACGTTTATCTGTTGGATAGTGTAGGAGAAGCCGAAAATGGCTGAAGCAGATCTTAGTGCGTTACAGGCAGAGTTGGTAGCTCTTCGCAAGAGCTATATTACGTTAACAAGAAACTATGTGCGCGCCACTGTAGGCGAGATCTTTGGCGATCTGGCCTCAATTAGTGAGGACGAAGATGGGATGGTGATTGTCGCGCCAGTAGGAAAGAGTGAGGAAGCTTTGATGCTGACTCAGTGGTTGGCAATCTTGCCAAAAAGCGGTTTCCTTGTGGTCACTGGGCGCACTCATGAAAGGTTCATGTTAACGATCAGCTTTGTAGCAACCGTAGTTGCCTGATCGTATGTTTCGTCGCCCGCAGTGGTTATTCATTACCCTGCGGGTTTTTTGTGCGAATAAACCCATAATGTTATAATTGCTTGCACCTTTTTAATAAACATATTTGGAGGAATTGATGACCGTTCAATTGGTTGATGCATCTGTTCAGAAATGGTACGCCCATCTAAGATGGCAGTTGCTCGTGTCTAACGATCAAAGCCCGTTGGTTTTGATACCGTTTGCGGATTTTGCAGAGCTTCGATTAATGCTGCCTATTGTTTTTCGAGACAAACTCGAAAGTATGCACGTGATCGATGAAATGATTGAAGCCGAGGAAGACATAGAAGATAAAGATCGCACGCGCGATGAGATTATCACAATGCTTCTAGGTGAAGATGTTCTCGAGTCATTCAAGGGTAATGGTAGGAAGGCCGTGCGAGCTGCCTTGATTTCACTTTTGAGTGGTTTACAGTATGGTGATCTTCAAGAAGGGCACGAAGTTTGCAATGTTCGCCTAGCAATAAGGGCTGCAAAGTGGATTATTGAGCACGATATCAGAGAAGTCTATGAGACTCGTGAATTGGATTATCCCAAAAAGGCGATATCAATTAATCCTTATGCCATGCATGAGGCACGCAAAATCTTACTCGAAAACGCACGAATATCTTAACTTAGGAGGAAAAGAATGAGGATTGGTTATTCAAACAATAGAAGTTTGGCCGAGAAATTAATTAGTCAAGGTCAACGTGATGCTGTGTTGGTAAAATGGGTATCCGGCATAACGGCAGTTTTTTGTAGGGCCGACGAAGTGGAAGAGGTTAGGAAGAAATTGAATGTAGCCAACCTATCGGTGCAACGCCAGCCTGTATATATTTCCGAGCATGTCCGTGCAGTTCTGGTGGACTCAAGTAGTCAAACCAAAATTCGTGAGGCGCTATTGAAAGAAGAAGAATAACTTGTGATTTGAAAACAAAAAACCTGCCGGTTGGTATTATATTTTACCTTCCGACAGGTTGATTCTTTACTCTACTTTTGTTCCAAGGTTTCTAATCAGGGCTTCTACGTGGCTTACTGCAGCTTCACCCTGGAATTGCCCGTCGAGAAATACTGGTTGCTGAGAAGGTACAAGGTATAATTCGTCGTTTGATATCCCCAGTAACAGGGTACCATTTATTTTGTTTTCCCCTAGCAGCTTAATCGCGCCAGGCATTTGGGTTTCCACATATTCGTATACCTCACGCCAATCATTCTTAGCAATTGGTTTAAACCCTGGTGGAAAATTAGACATAGCAATCTCCTTTTTATCAACGTACCGAAAAAAACTAGCACAAGAATTATACACCTGTAGTATAATGACCTCAAACTCTTTTGAAGTTTTTTGCACATTCGGAGGTGAGATAATGAAAATTGGGCATGCTCCAAATGGTTTGTCGGCGATAATGCTGCTTAATAGGCACAGCTTTGATGTGGTGATAGTCCCGCCGTACGAAACTTTCACCAGATGGCAACTATATATGAGCAAAGAACCTGAGGTTCAAAGGGAAGTTAAAGCAAAATCGGGGATTAAAACGATTGTTGTAAGAGATGGCTGTGCAATACTTGAAGTTGAAGGGGAAATGTCAATTGAAAAGTTAGCTGGTATGCTGGTTACGGAAGTGAACGATATTTATATTGGTTAATAATAACCCTACCGGTTTGAGGTGAATTGTTCACTAAGGCTGGTAGGGTTATTTAAATTCTTGATTTTAATAGAGACTTTTGGTTAAAATGCCGTAATGGCTGAAGAAGCTCCATACTTAGGAGAAGGAAGACTAGTAGAGGATAGTGCGAGGCTAGAAAGTGTACCTTATGATGAGGAGATTGTTGTAAATAACTTGAATAAATTGAATAACGGCATGTTAACGGCTATTCAGGGTATGTCTTTTGTCTGGGAAACGGTATCTGCAGAAGCCTATATAAATCCTCAAGATGGGACAATTGTTGGTATTCGTGGAGCACCAGACTTTTCAGAAGAAGGGCTGAATAATAAGAAAGAAATTACGTTGGAGGTGCAAGTGAACCTCCCCTCGGCAAGTGGGACAAAAGAAGGAGTTATGGATGCCATGAAGAAAATGGACAGGGAAAGCTTTTACTCTGAAATAGTAGGGTGTGGAGGGCTTGATTCTACGGTCACACCCAAGGCTAAGGCTAACATAGAGGAACCGATTAGGCGGTTTAATCTGTTAAGAAAGATGAAAAAAAGCGATGATAAAATTAAACTTGAGAGAGGGAAATAGGTTCTTGAGAGCACAAGTCAAACCAAAAAACCCACAAATAAATGTGGGTGATTTGGTAAGTAGTAAAGCTTTTATTTTGTTTCAACTGTTGCTCCAGCAGCCTTTAGCTTTTCAGCGGCTTCTTTAACAACTTCAGCTTTCTCGTCTTTTAGAATTTCAGCAGGAACTTGTTCGGTCATATCTTTGGCCTCTTTAAGTCCCCAGTTTTGATTGATTTCTCTTAAAGCTTTAATTACTGCAATTTTCTGGCTCCCCGCAGCGGTCATAACTAATGTTTGGTTAGCTCCGGCTGCTGCCTCTCCCTCGGCTTCGGCTGCTTCACCAGATGCTGGTGCGGCTGCGGCTGCCATGGGCATAGCTGACACTCCCAATTCTTCCTGGAGAGTGTTAACTAATTCAGAAAGCTCCAAAACTGTGAGTTTTTTTACTTCCTCAACCAATTTTTCTACTGATTTACTTGTTTTTGTATCTTTTTTCTCTTCTGCCATAAAACTCACCTCCTTAGCTAGCTTGTTTTTCTGATGCTTCTTTCAATATATAAACTAGCTTCTGTAAATTCGCATTTAGAACTCCAACAATTCCATACATAGGTCCACCAACCGCACCGACCACCTGTGCGTAAAGTTGTTCTTTGTTTGGTAATTTTGAGATTTTAATAACTCCATCTTTATCTTGAAAAGACCCTTCGACAACTCCAGCTTTAATTTGAGGAGCTTCGTTTTCTTTTACAAATTTTCCGAGGACTTGAATAGGGGAAACAGAGTCGTCAAGGCCAAATACTATTGCTGTTTGACCAGTTAAAATGCTATCTTCGCGAGATTCTGCGGGAAGCCCAGCTTTCTCAGAAGCGATTTTCATCAGCGTATTTTTGGCGATAAATATGCTTCCGCCAGCCTCTCTGATTTTGTTGCGAAGATCATCCTGTGAGCTCATATCCATACCTGCATAGTCCACAAAAACCACAGATTTAGCGGATTCAAATTTCTCAGTTAAATCTTTAACTGTCTCTTTTTTTTCTGGTGTAATATTTTTTGATGTCATTATACAAAAAAACACGCCCAAAGAGGCGCGTTATTCAATTCACCTCGGTGCGACTTACTTTTATGCACACTGTCTTGGGTACAAGTAATATAACACCTTTAGTTGCATAAGGCAAATTAGATTGATAAACTGACTTTATGTCGGAAGATCAAGAGATGAACATTGCTCCAGAACATCAACAAATTGCTAATAGCATTGCTAAGGATAGAGGTTTGGGTGAAACAGGCAAAGAAGTGCTAAAAAAAGGTATGGAAGGTCGTTTTCCTAAACACGTAAGAGAAGAAGTTGAGGAAAAAATGGCAAAGAGTGAATCTCCCGATCAATCTTCAGAAGAACAGGTTGTGGAGCCTGAGGAAGTTAAAAAAGCTGCTTAATTAGCTAACTTCGAGCTTAATACTTGGGCTCATTGTGGAGCAAATATAAGCCTTTACAATTTGCCTTTTACCAACTCCGTTTAGAATGCTTTCGATATTTTCTTCTAAGAATTTCTCTGATTGATCAAGTTTACCGGCGACAGTATGAATAACCGGAGCCTTTCGTTCAGTTTTTACTGTAATTGAACTGGTTGAAAACTTTTTAGCATCGGCGTTTGTTTTAATCAGTGTGTGATTTTTTGGATTTGGCATTAATCCTTTTGGCCCTAAAATTCTTGCAAATGGAACAAGCTTTGGCATCATGTCTGGTGTTGCCAAAAGCACATCAAAATCAACTTTGTTTTTCTTTAATTTTTCAACTGTTTTGTCATCTGCAACTTCTACTTTTTTCTCTTTGCCTGTTCCATGGGGGAGATTAACGTTTGCACTAATTCCTTCCTTTCTAACAACCAAATGTAGCTCAACTGAGCCGTTAAACTTTGTATATGAAGTTTCTTTTAACAGCTTAATGGCATCTTTAATTGGATAAAGTTTTGTGCGATCAATCTTGGTTTTGGTGTCATTATATTTTTTACCTCGAACCCTGATTCTACGCCTAGAACTTGAAGTTTCGTTTTCTTTGCTTGTTTCAATTTCAGGCAAATCTCCACCAATAGAAACTACACGCTCGCCACCCTTTAACCCTGGTGCACGCACGTCTTTTTTAGCTTCCTTTTTCTTGTCTTTGTTTTTGTTTTCGGCTAAATCTTCACCGATAAATGCTGTTTTAGTTTTCCCCATACTGTGCTATTTTTCTATTTTTACTCCCATTGATCGGGCACTACCTGCAACAATTTTTTTAGCAGCTTCCAAATCGTTAGTGTTTAAATCTTTCATTTTATCGGTTGCAATTTCGGCTAAATCTTTTTGAGATAGAGTACCAGCAACTTCGCGGGGTGCAGCACCCGAGCCCTTTTGAATTTTTAGTTTCTTTTTGATCAAGTCGCTTACTGGAGCTAATTTAGTAATAAAATCGAATGATCTGTCTTCATAGATAGTGATAACAGCGGGGACGATGTTGCCTTTCATGTCTTTTGTTTCGTCGTTGTAGGCTTTGACGAAATCCATAATAGCCACTCCATGTTGACCAAGAATTGGTCCCAAAGGGGGAGCCGGAGATGCTTCTCCAGCAGGCAAATTAACTTTAACTGTGGTTTTAATTACTTTTGCGGCCATTAGCCTCCCTCTGTTCTGAGGTAGGGGAATTGTAGCATAAAAATATTTTCTAAGCAAAAAACAGGTGAGCCTGACTTGGATCACCTGTTGCACATTGTTATTTAGGCATCCAATCTGTCGTAACTGATATTTTTGGAATGCCTAGCCTTAGCTTGAGTATCTCTTTGAGTAAGCCTATCTTCTCATCTTGATAAGTTCCTCTTATCTTGACGTCGACACCTGGTTTTGCCCTTTTGTCTCGTGTCATGTACACATATTCTTTTTGGATTCCGAATATTGCCTCCAGATAGTGGTAAATGATTACTTTGCATTCGTCTGTTGTTTGAATCAACAAACCTTTTATTGTAACCGAGACCACTGCTTCATCTTCCGTCATTTGTATTATAGCAAAAAAAGGCGGGTAAGCCTGTGTAGGTTCACCCGCATACGCACTGCTGTTATTCCTCGCTATCTTGGTCTTGGATGATAGTTATATTTTGTATTAACTGAATTACCTTCAGATGGTTTTTAAGGCCATCCATTATCTCGTCAGGTGTGTCTTCGGGCACTGTAATTTCGACATCCACTTCACCAGGATTTTCGATGTTTCGTTGATGCTCAAAGGTCGCTTTCTTCGGATCTATCCCGAAACTGGCAAGACGGTGACTTATTAATGTCTTTCTGAAAAAGAAATCTGCTTCGCGTCCACCCTTAACAACAACTGTTATGTGTTCCACTTGAACTTCTCCTTAGATCTTAGTGTAAACGGTGGGGAATTATACCTTTTGAACTTGCAAGAAGTCCAATTCGACTGGGGTTTCGCGGCCGAAGATACTTACTAATACTTTTACTTTTCCTTTTGTCTCATCAACTTCATTAACTGTGCCCAAGAAATCTGAGAACGGGCCATCTGTGATTTTAACAGCTTCACCAACAGAAAGCCTGGTTTTGAATCTTGGAGCTGGTGAACTTACAAACTTTTGGATGTTAATAACTTCTTTTTCTGATAGTGGGGTGGGCTTATTACCAACTCCAACGAATCCCGTGATTCCAGGAGTAGTTCTAACTGCTAACCAAGTGTTGTCTTCTAAGATCATTTTTACGAGTAAATATCCCGGGAAAATTTTTTCTTTCACTGTAGCTTTTTTACCACCACGAATAATTACACGATCCTGAGTGGGGACTAATAGCTCAAAAACTTTGTCTTCCAAGCCCATTGTTTCAACTCTTTGTCTTAAAGTTTCTGAAACACGAGCTTCATGTCCACTAGAAGTGTGAACAACATACCAATTTGCTTTGTCGTCATCTTTTTTGTTGATGATAATGTGGCCGGGGATTTTTTTACTCCCGGTTCCACGCTCGTCGACTCCACTATCATTATGATTTTTTTTGTCTTTTGGCATATTATTTAGTTAGAACAATTTCCAAAGCCTTAGTAAACAAATAATCAAGGCCCCCCAAATAAACTCCGATTATTGCAGCAATTATTATAACTGTTGCAGTCAAGCGAATGACTTCCTCTCGCTTTGGCCAAATTACTTTTTGTAATTCACCGCGAACTTCATTCAAGTAACTTGTAACGGGATTCATGGGACTGATCGGTATTTTAACACATTAGGCTTGAATCTAGCAAACATTTGTATAATGATTTAATAAATCGGGTTAGTGAGGTTTTTACTCATGCTAAGAGATCTGAAGATTTTGATTTGTCTAATCATTGGTATTCCGATTTACATTGGAATTATGATCTACTTTTTTTATTTAGATCATAAGAAACAAAAAACTAAAAAACATAAAAGAAAGACTTGCGATCGGCAACTTGACCCGTCAAGGTAGTTTAAAACTTTGGCGGGTTTTTGATATTATTTCATATGCCAGATTTTAAATACGAGCAGGAATTTTGGGAAAAAGAAAAGATTGTCGCAGGTGCCGATGAGGTTGGGAGAGGAGCATTCGCAGGGCCAGTGGTTGCAGCCGCCGTGATTCTGCCTCAAAATATAACTCCGGAAGTGGTAATAAATGATTCAAAGAAGCTCACAATAGCTCAACGAGAGTGTGCAAATGTGTGGATTAGAAATAATGCAGTAGGATATGGGATAGGGTCAGGGAGTGTTAAAATGATCAATTCTGCGGGAATTATGAGTGCGGTTCACTTCGCATATCGTTCGGCAATTTACAACCTTCAAATTAGCATGAATTCTAGAGTACAATTTTTACTCGTTGATGCATTTTATATACCGAGAATTAGGGGAATCCCAAAGTCAAATCAGACCCCCATTATTAGGGGTGATAGTGCATCCATAAGTATAGCTGCCGCTTCAATCATAGCAAAAGTTTATAGAGATGATTTGATGATTAGTCTCGGGAGTATTATAAAAAACAAGCCATATAAATGGCATAAAAACAAGGGTTATGGCACAAAAGAACATCGAGAGGTAATAGCTCAAATTGGATCAACCATTCACCACAGAACGCAGTATTTAAAGACTTCTTTTCTTCTCTAATTCTATTTGATATTTAAGGCGATACTTTTTTTCTTTCCTTTTTTCGGAGTCTTTTTTAAATCTTTCTTTGTCTCTATATTCCAATAGAACCCCAGAGGAAATGACTTTTTTCCTGAAACGCGAAATTAATTTGTCGTCTGATTCGCCTTTTTGTTTTTTTACTAGCACCATAAATTATCGCCTCCTCTCTTGAATTGCCAAATTGATGCTGAAATTTTACTATCATAATTCAAACACCTCAAGTATAGTATACCAGATTCTACAAATGGCTTAGTTTGGGGTAAAACGGTCGGTTTAGTGCTTACGAAAAAGTCAAGATGACTAGATAAGCAATTACCCCAATAGATATTGTGACGCGGATAAAATCCCAAAGTGGTTTTGGGAGTTTAAAGACAAGTCGAAACACCACATCGGTACGGGTCAATCCCAAAAGGATCGTTGCTACACCTAGCGTGATCCCGATTCGATCGTCTAAAAACCAAAGCCCTGACAAGGTGGACAGAAATAGTGTCGTTGCCACTATTCCAACTCCGGTTATTATGAAGACATCATACTCTTCTCCAAGTATCGGGAACGTGTACAAGTTTTTTGGAGAAAGTTTTTTATATCGATATGGATCGGGCATTAGTGATGTCAGTAGTAGGGCCATCAACACGAGAATGCTACTAAATCCGCACATGATTTTTAGGAATATCAACATGAGAATCCCTTTCGTTTGATTTTAAAACCGACCGTTTTAACGTGCTTAGGGTAGGATTATATCATTTGTTGGTTGCCTTGGAACGTTTGAAGACTAAATAAGCACCAATAATGAAGAATAAAACAAATGCATAGCCAAAACGTTCAATGTATGATGAAAAGTTTTCCCATCTATTTCCAAAATATTTTCCAATAATAATTAATCCTGTTGCCCAAACTGTTGTGGCAAGTGCCACTTGGCCAATGAAATCTTTGTATTTCATTCCCATGATTCCGGCTACAAGAGAGATGATAACTCGCATTCCCGGTAGAAATCTTCCGAAAAGCACAGCATCATGGCTATGGCGATGAAAAAACTTTTCAATTTTTTGCAACCGTTTTTTGGGAAACAGCACATATTTGCCAAATTTATATATGATAGGGCGACCGATGTGCCTTGAAATTGTAAACAAAAACGTTGAACCCAATACCGCGCCAATAAGAACTCCGATAAAAGTTGAGATGATTTCGAATATACTTATCAAAACACTGCCAGAATAGAGAATTAAGAAATCGCCAGGAATGGGCATGGGAACTCCTGATTCTTCGATCAGTAAAATTAAAAACAAGGCAAGACCTCTTGTTTCATTAATGAAGGTAAAGACGTTTCCGTTAAATGGAATTAAAACTTGTTCCATTTAATCAGTTTACACGAATCAACTTAATTATTCTTCACAATTTTGTAAGCCACGGAACCATCAGGGTATAAAATTTCATCAATTAATTCTAGATTGTGGCTTTTGATTTGGTCATCCGAAATAGCAAGCTCATCGCCAACAAGATACGCTTCTTGGTTTAAATCTGTTTCCCAATTAATATGCTTTGTGGTAATGTTTCCAATTTTTCTAACATCTAAACGATTCATGTTTGAATAGTAGTCGCTATTACTAACCTCAAAATTTTCATTTTGATATTGGATTGGATCAAATTTTTTGAAAAAAAGAATTTGAATATAGGGCTCGTTTCGAGCGATATCGATTATCACAGGAACTTTTGGATCAAGAGAATCAAGTGCTTTGACAACTTCTTCCCATCCGTAATTCCAATCTCTCGCACGATAGTATTCGTTAAGAATGATCACAGAACTGTAAAGTTTAAGAAGCGAATAAATTATTAATGCAACTGCAGATAAATAAAATGTGAACATAAATAATTTTTTGTTTTTAATAAATTTATAAAAATAAATTATTCCTATCGATATACAAATCGTTTGTGGGATGACTAGTTGCAAAGAGCGAATTGATGAATATGGATCACGAGTAACTGCGGCTGGTAAAGGTCCGATTAATAAAAAGGCAATTGTAAAGAATCTTAGTTCTTTGAGATTTTTGTCTTTTATCAAAATATATAGACCATAAATATAAAACGGAAATTGCCAGACGAAAAAAGTAGTAAGCCCTGGAAAAGAACTTCTTGGGTCGTAGTCTCCCAAGAGAAACATATTTCTGGGTGAAAAGTAAGAAGCATAAAGAGATGAAAATTCACGAGTAGCCAAAAATATTTTTGAATTTAACAAAAAGGCCAAAGGCCTGTTGTAATCTATAATACCCACCGCACCTCTGGAAAAAATATTTAAGCCAGATGCTCTTGCTAGAAACCCGGGAGTGGTAGCCACGGACAATGTTGGCAGGCTGATAATTAGAGCCAGTAATCCGCCTATCAAAATATAATTTTTATTAGATTTAGTAAAGATTTTTTGTCGATATCTAATTAACAACATCAAACCCATTAATGGTGTGACTAATCTTTGCGCATGATACGAAGGAATTGCAATTGCAAATAAAACACCGGCTAGGATTAACAATTTTTTGTTATTGAAAGATGTATAAAAAGCTAAACATCCGGCTAAAAAGAAAAACAAAGCTACATTACATTCAAAATTAGTTCTACCGAATAAAATATGCCAAGGAGAAATCGATAACAAAAGTGCTGTTGTTGCAGCTAGTTTTCTGGCATATTTTTTTGGAGTAATTTCTATGATCAGAAAATATAAAACAGGAAGCGTTAAAATACTAAAGAAAAAAGATGGGAATCTGACAGTGAATTTTGTTAATCCGAAAAGAGGAATCAGTGGGGTAATCAAGTAAATGTAGACTGGTGTCTTAAAATCTGTGAACGACCTAAAAACAAAAGGATAAGGCATTCCAAATTCATCCTTTCCAGTTAATAAAAGTGAATACGCACTGTAGCCTTGCCCAGCTTCATCCAAGTAAAGCCCATGCGGCGCTTCACCCAATAAATAAAATCGAGTAATTATTGCAAGCAAAATTGCGATTGCTAATATGAAATAAGAATTCTTAAGCATTGTATTAACGAAAAAATAATAAAAATTAGGTTGTAAAATTTATTATTAAATTTTTGTAATCCTGTAAATATTAATAATGAAATTGGTATCCATAAAATATAGTCATGTCGGTCAAAATTGATTATTATCGAAAGATTTAAAATGAGTGCAGCACTTAAAACTAAAACTTCTTTATACTTATAAATATTTTTAAAATTTAATAAACCGATTAATAAAAACGGCAATGCAAAAATTGGAAATTTTGTTAAGTTTTGGTTTGTAACAATAATCTGCCTTGGAGCAAATGCAAAGAAATAATTGTTTGGGTCGGTTAGTGCAAAGAAATTTCCATGGAATTTACTGATTATTACTAAAAGCTTATTTTGAAAGAGTCTGGCTAAAAAAACGGTTGGGTAAAGCGTAATGTTTTTTAATACTTCTTGTTGAGCTTGGTAATCTGGTACGAAAATAGATTGACCGTAAAAGTCTTTCCAAAAAATAAAAAGCGGAATTAATGAAATAACTGAATGCTTTAAATTTAGAGAAAATAACGAATAAAGTAATGGTAGTATCGCAAATTTTGGCTCAATAACAGTAATCAAAATTAAAATAAGCAATTTATAGTTTGTATTTTTTAGTTTCAGAAACGGGACAATCAGTATTGCCGGAAAGAAATACTGTAAAAAATCTGATGGGGTATTGGCAAGATATAAACTAAGCGGCCAGAAAAGTAATATCAAGAAAATTACAAACTTTCTCATTGAAGCTATTGTATCAAGATTCAGTTACAAAGCGAGAGAGATATTCTTGTAAGAAGTCTATAATTCCATCTGTTGGTGGTCCTAAATCTACTGAATCTCTTTTGTAATGTTGGTTTTCAATTTCCATCACACCTCCGCCAGCGTTTTGCATAGTAGAAATAAATGGATTTTCTTCTACTATAGATGCGTGTTTGATCGCAAAGTACGAGATGTAATCGTGGCTCGGGCCTTTATTGACATGGTCTGCACCTTCGATAATAATGACTTGCGTTCCGGCTGTATCTTTAGGCTGTAGTACTGAAAAATAAATATATTGAGCATCCCGGTGAGGGTTCATTTGTTTGAAGCTAGGGAAGATTATATATTCAACGAATGTGGGAGATTTTTCTCTCTCTTTCATCTACCCAAAGGTGAAAGCGAAGGCTTGGGTTCCATCTTCTAAGAATTCTAGTTTTATAGTGTGTTTTCCTGGCTCATCTAGGTTTACTAACTCATACAACTTATCTTCATTGACGGTAATGGTTTTTACTTCTTCTCCATCTAAGTAAACTTTCACTTGAGTTTCACTGTCAGAGCGCATGACAAGAAAAACATTCTTTGATTCAAAATCGAGAGTTAGAGCGTTTCCAGATTTTGATTCTACATATTCTTCAGTGCTAACCCAATCGCCATTAAGATCTACATACCCAAAACCGTTAAACCTACTTGTTCCAAGATATGTTTCTGGAGTGCGAGAGTAGATTTCATAATCTGGATTATCAATCTCTGCCGTTACAGTAGTTCCCATTTCACCCAATAGCTCTTGAATTTTTTGCTCTGTTTCGTTGTAATCTCCTTCGCCAAAATGGGTATATCGAATTTTCCCATCTTTATCGATTAAGTATTTTGCAGGCCAATAATGGTTTTTATAAGCTCTCCAGGTGTCAAAATTATTGTCTTGTACCACTGGATAGGTCGTGTTGTATTTTTGTCCGAAATCTTTAAGTGCGCTTTGCAAATTAGTTACAGATTTTTCAAATTCGAATTCAGGACTATGGACGCCAATTATTACAAATCCATCATCTTTATATTTACCCCACCAATCACCGAGGTAGGGAAGAGTTCTAATACAGTTAATACAGCTATATGTCCAAAAGTCTATCAAGACTACTTTGCCTCTTAATTCTGATAGGGTTAGAACCTGCCTGCCGGCAGGCAGGTTAAGCCATTCACCACCGGGAATAATTTCTGGAGCCGTAGGATAAGTTTGATCAATGATTTCATTCATCGGCTTTCCCATATCTTCTTTTGGTAAGCCATTACCATTTAAATCTTCCAACGCGCTTTTAACAACATCGTTATCTTCTAATTTTGTAAGTCCGGCTCCATACTGTGGGAATTTTTCCAAGACATAATTTTGGAATTGTCTGTCGACATTTTGGCTAATTCCGATGGCAGTTAAAATCATTAATATCCCAAATGCTTTTTGGATTTTTCCAGTATTTGCAACCAACCAAGGGACTTTTTGCAGGGCTTTTGATCCTGTCCAGATTAAGATAAACATGGGGATCGCAGTGCCTGCAGAATAGGCAAGTGTGATAAAAACCGCTTGCCCAGTGACTGAGCCCGAGATGGCCAAAGAAATTACTCCTGCCAAGATCGGCCCCACACATGGAGTCCAAAGAAGCCCGAGGGAAATCCCAATAACAAGCCCTCCCATGAATCCTGTTTTATTTTGCGATTGTGGAGCATATCGGGATAATTTTGCGAATAATCCCTCAAGTATCACTTGAAATTTAGGAACCAATAAGGATAATCCAAATGCTGCAATGATTACAATCGATAAACTTCGCAATGTATTTGAAGGAATTCCGGTGGCTTTAACAATAGTCGCTAAAAATAGAGTAAAGAAAGTGAAACTGATAATAAAACCAGTGATTACACCAAGCGGACGTCTTCTTCCACCGCCAGCAGAGGAAGTTAAGATAATAGGCAATACCGGTAAGATGCATGGCGACAACACAGTCACCACGCCACCAATAAAAGCAAAAGCTAACAATAGAATCATTTGATTACTTTAAGTTTGACAACAATTGTGCCGTTTGTCCACCATTCCATTTTGTGACTTCCTGCTCGTCTGCGTCAACTTGTATAAAAGTGTGTTGGTATGTAACGCCGTATTTTTCGGCCAATGCTTTTTCAATGGCGTCTGTGTCAGTGTCATTGTAATTGACTCGAAACACTACAACATCTTCTGGAAATTGACTTGCCTTCGCTTGAAAGTCAGCATCTGCTGGTCTACAAGTAGGACACCAATTAGCATAGAAAAACAAAACACGTCGCATTCCTGCGGCTGCAGCAAATGCTGCATCTGAGTATTCAATGTATTGTCCACTGCCCATCTGGTCATTCATCGTTTTGTCACTCTCCATCGTTTCTTTGTCGTTCACCATTGTGTCCTCTGTGCGATTTGGATTCAAAGTGGGTAACGGCGTGGATTTTGATGATTTTTGGCTCAGATAAAAATATCCGCCAACTCCGGATGCTGCCAAAACCAAAACAACTACGACTAAAATTAAGCTATTTTTTATGAATATCACTCCCTTTCTGTTACCTGAAAGACTTCGTTCTCACTACTAGGTTCTATTACTTCAAAGTTAAGGTCTTTTAAAGTGGGCCTTAAAGTTCCTTTGTGGCTGAAACCATTCTCATCTGTTTTATCAGCTAAGCTTGAATTCATAAATCTCGCAGCTGAATTAGCAAATAATTTGCGATTTGTTATGTCAGTTTTTCTAACATATTGTCTGTTTACAACTTTCAGTAGTGCTGTTGCAGAATTCGTTGCATCGTCTAAATTTGCATCGTCTTCATTTTCTTGCCAAGCTTCAGCAACCATGCCAATCAGTTCTCGCTTGTCTGGTTCGTCGATGTTGTCTAGAAGTTCTGGGCTATTGTTTTGAATATTGTTTTCTATTTGCTGAATTTCTTTTTGTACGTCAAAGCTTTCTGATAGTGTGTCTTCTTCCATTCAATCAGTATAAACGATTGAGTGTAAAAATAAAAAAGGTGTTTACCTTTTGAGGGGATAAACACCTTGTCATAAATATTTACTAAAAACCTAATTCGAGTCTGATCTGTTCTTCAGTCTTTCCCTCGTCCTCTGCAATAATTTTGACGATCCTTCGTCGATTCTCATCTGTGTCTACGATTATAATTTGCGCTGTGATTGGTGACTGTGTGAATCCAGTAATCGACGAGTGATCATTTGTATCTACTGCTTTCGTCTTTGACACAACAAAAATCTCCTCGAAATTTTTTGGACTGGAGTATTATACCAGATTGTTAACCGAATTGATAAATTCTTTGACTAATTCTTTAGAATCTTTAGAAATATTATATTTTTTTACTTCTTTCTTAGAAACCCATTTGAAATCAATATGTTCATCGCTTAATTTTATTTCTCCTGAAATATATTCGCATAGATATCCAATCGTAATGAATTCTATCTCCATTGCTCGGCCGTCGCGAAATTTAAAATTTGGATGAGTGAACTGAGACACTGCTATTGGATGTTTAATTTTTACCTTTAGTTTTCCTGTTTCTTCTTCAATTTCTCTCAGGAGTCCATCTTGTAAGGTTTCATTTAATTCAAGTATTCCGCCCGGGAGAGTCCATTTTTTACTCCAATCATAATTTTTATATTGTGGATTCTGAAGAATCAAAAATTTATTTTGTTTGATTATAAAAGCTTTTTGAGTAACCAAAAAAGCTTCATTTTTCTTAATGTCAATATATTCCACAAGAGGAATTATAACAGTAAATTGGTATAATCCTAAAAATGTTTAAGGAAGTTGAAAACAGGGCTAATTTATTAGGGGAAGGTTTATCAAGGCGTGGAATTGTTGTGGTTCTTTTTGATTTGGACGATACTTTACTGGATACAAATAAAGTTTTTAGAGACCAGAGAGATAAATTTGTCGACGCTTTGGATCGAAAATTTTCGAATCTTACGAAAGAAGATATTGGCAGGAGCCTGACAAATGCTAATAATGCTGCATATTACACTCATTCTGTGAGTCCGACTCGCTGGGACGAGGTGGCAAAAAGTATGTCGGAAGAATTAGCACTGCCATTTGAGGGTATCTCTGCAGAGCTGCCAATTTTAAGACAGATATATAAAACTGCTCCAGAACTTCATGAAGGTGCGCTTGAGACATTGCAAGTGTTTCTAGCAACAGGTGTGCAAATGGGCTTGGTAACGCACGCCAGTCAGGAATGGACACAAATAAAACTAGAGGCTCACAATTTATTTCCTTTTTTTGATGAAATTGTGGTTGTTGATGAAAATATTTTTAAAGGCCCAGAACATTGGCTGGAGGCTATAAACAGATTCAACGTTTTACCAGAACAGGTTATGAGTATGGGAGATAATTTGGGAGGGGACATTAGGGCAACTGCTGAATTGGGTGTTAAACACAGAATTTATTTGCCTGGCAAGTGGAGTATTTATAGCGACGGTGAAATTCCTGAAGGGACGATTGTTGTTGAGGAAGGAATTAAAAAAGTGGTAGATAGTTTGTTGTGATAAGCTTTATTGAAAGCGAGGTGATAGAAAATGAAAAAATGTGAAAGTTGTGGGATGCCCTTGGAAGATGGTACAACCTCAATATTTGATAACGTATATTGTATTTATTGTCAGGACCAAGAGACTGGGAAATTAAAATCTTATGATGAGGTAAAAGAAGGCAGTATAAATGCAGCCGTAGAAATGATGGGAAAAAGCGAAGAGGAGGCAGAGAAAATGGCAAATGAAATGTTGCCTCAATTGCCTAGATGGAAGAAGTAAAACTTGTTTAATTCATTTTTTTGTCTTTATTCCAATAATCCAAATGTGGAGATTACGTCTGAATTTCCGTCTTCTGCGGTGTAGTCCGTAACGGAGATTACATTCGTGTCGGTTTCATTAACAGTTACTTCGAAATTCTCAGTATCAGGGTGATTGCTTTCGTATTCATCCATGTTATTCCAAACTTCAATAACTATGTCGTAAGCTTGTCCACCGTTATAAAGAAGTGCTACGGCATGTGGCCACCCATACAAATCATTTTCGCTTGCTAAGAGATCGTAATTATCCGGATATGAAATTTGGAATCCATAATCTTCATTTGTATAAGTCTGCCAACCTGAGTGCGGGTCCGCAGTGGGTGATGGATTCGTCGAAGGTGCTGCTGATGGTTGTGTAGATGCTGTTGGTGATGGTGACGGGGAAATCGGAGGCGATGGTTTAATTGTAATGTAGACAACAACTCCGAGTAAAATTAGGATTATAAGAACTAAAAACACCAGAATTGCCGAAAATCCTTTCTGCTTCATAAGAAGATTATAAAGTATTTAATACTACTTTTTCCAATTGCATTACTTCTATTTTTGAAACCCTTGCTTTCCAGGCTGGATCTTCATCTAAATTAGTGGAAATTGGATTTAGGGCGATAACCCTGACGCCGTTAGCAAGTGCGAAACCAATTTCAAAAGCGACCATGTCTCCCACATATCCGTCTGGGTTGACAACATAAACAAAATCAGACTTTGTAATGCATCTTAAAAACTCATCTTCAACTTGTCCTGGGTTCATACTAACTTCACTTGGTAAAGGTCGAAACTGTCTATCTTCTGGAAGAATTACTCTTTGTGGAGGTTTATAAAGCCAGCCTTTTTCTGGAGCCAGCACGGTTACACCAAGATCTGTAAGCTCTTCAATCGCTAGATCAATTTCTGGTTTGGCTTTGGAAAAGCTTCCTGATACGACGCACTTTAACTCTGATTCTATTGGTGCCATTTAGGATTATATAGAATGTATATTCTGAATTTGCAATGGTACAATTGTGATCATGACTGACATCCTCGAATCAGAGCTGGTTGATGTTGAAAGAGAAGTGGCAGAAAAGAAAGAAACAATCTCTCGCGATACAAAAGGATATATTCTTGATGCAACAATAAAAGCGATGGGTGGTGATCTTACTCAACGGGCTAGGAAATCCACTACTCAGCTTGAAAGAACACCTAATTTTAAGTCGTACTTGGAGAAAGCTACCACACAAAGGGACTTCGCTTTGGCGCTTAATATTGCCCGCCAACTAGACACAGACTTTAGTAAGCTTTCTGAAATTCAGAAGAAAACGGTTGAAAGATATCCAGAACTAAGTATATTTTTATTAGGGCCAGTTTCAGTTTTAACACTCAATGATCTTGGTAGGCATTGCAGGGGGGAAGCACCTCCATCAATCGATGATGTTGCTGGCAGACCGGAACAAGATGCCAAATTCGGACTTGACTTTGTTCAATATGCAGGAGAAAGAAATGGAAAGAAAGTTTACAATTTGGTCCAAATAAAAACCACCAGTGAAGGTTATATGGATATTATGGAGATTGACGGAGACCACAACGATTATTTGGGGGTTGGCTTCGGGTCAGCACACCAACTTCTGAATACTGCGAAAGAGTGGAGTGATAAATATGACGAAGAATATCGAGCATTTGTAGTTTTAGTCCCAGCTTATGATTCTAATAGAATAAATAACATTTATGGTATAATACAGGACGCAACTTTATACGATGAATTTAAGGAAGTAGCCCAGAAAACGGGCTATTTTTTGCCAGAGGAGGATGAAAAAAGATGACGAAAACGTTTCTTTCCGAGAGTGATCTTGCTCCTTTTGCAGACATTGACTTGTCAATAATGACGGATGAAGACATTGCGAAAGTTGTAGGTGACAGATTGGGTTTTTTGGTCGTCGAAGAACAGGAAATTATTATTCAACGACTGATTGAAGAGAGAGACAGAGAGGGTTGAAGCTTAAGGGTTTAGAATCAAAAAACTGGTTCTAGCCCTTTTTTATTTTTTTTACAACTACTTATTTTTGCTTTCTTAAAAATCTCCTTCGATCAATTTCGGTTAAGTGCTTTTTTCTAAGCCTTAAGTTTTGTGGAGTAATTTCCAATAGTTCATCTTTTTCCAAAAAGTCCAAGCTTCGCTCAAGATTCAAGTCAACCGGAGGAGCCAGCTGGATAACTCCATCAGAGGATTTTGACCTCATATTTGTTAATTTTTTCCCTTTACAAACATTAATTGCAATATCTTCATCTCTTGAATTTTTACCAACAATCATGCCTTCATAAACTGTTGTCCCTGGCGCAATAAATGTAAGACCGCGTTCTTGAGCAGCTCTTAGTCCGTAAGAAAGCGCGTCTCCACTTTGTGAAGCAATCAAAACTCCGGTTCTCATTTTTGGAATTTCTTTTCCAAGCGGTTTGTAGTCAATCACTTGAGAGCTAAAAAGTATTGTGCCTCTTGTAGCTGTCATTAAAATACTTCGTAAGCCAATTAATGCTCTTGTTGGGATTTGATAAATAAACTCTACCTCTTTTTCATTTATCAGCTCTGAACTAATTAGTGTTGCATATCTTTTGCCTAGTTCCTGGTTTATCACGCCGACGTGCTCTTGTGGGACGATGATGTTGACTTCCTCCAAAGGCTCCATTTTTTTGCCATCAATTTCCTTGACAATAACTTCAGGTTTTTCAACTTCCATTTCGTATCCTTCTCGTCTTAGATTTTCTAAAAATATTGCAAGATGAAGCTCACCTCTGCCGGAAACTTCAAATTTACCATCATTTCTTTTTTTGATTCTTAAACTTAAGTTTTTTTCAATTTCTTTATTCAATCTTTCTTCCAATTGCCTGTTGGTTGAGAATTTTCCTTCTCTTCCAGAAAACGGGGAAGTATTCGGGCTGATTGTGATATTGATGGTTGGCTCACCAATTTTGATTCCTGGTAAAGATTCATGATCAGCGGGGTCTGAAATCGTATCTCCAATGTTTGCATTTTTTGCACCAGCAAAAGAAATTATGTCTCCGCATTCTGCATTTTCTACTTCTTTTCTATCTAAGCCTTCTGATACAAAAAGTTTTTCAACCGTAAAAATCTCATTTGGCTTAGTGGTATCAATTAATTTTTTGCCAGTTTCTATATGGCCTTGGTGAATTTTTCCGATAACAATTCTTCCCAAATGAGAATCATGGTCAAAAGAAGAAACAAGCATTTTAAATGGTTTATCGTTTTCAATCGTAGGAGCCGGGATTGACTTAATAATTTCATCCAAAAGGGGAGTTACGTCCGAAGGCGCATCAAAGTCGCTTGGTAATTCTTTAAACACTTTTCCATCACGTCCAATTGCATAAAGAATCGGAAAATTGAGCTGTGACTCGTCGGTTGCAAGTTGTAAAAATAAGCTTTCTGTTTTATCGATCACATAGGGGATGCGAGTATATCTTTTGTCAATTTTGTTAATTAAGACGATTGGCTTTAATCCCAATTCCAAGGCCTTTCTTAGAACAAACCGTGTCTGTGGCATTGGGCCTTCTTGGGCATCGATAATTAGAACCGCACCCTCTGCCATTCCAAGAGTTCTTTCAACTTCTCCTGAAAAATCAGCGTGCCCCGGAGTATCAATAATATTGATTTTTGTGTCTTTATAATGAATGGCACAGTTTTTGGCCAAAATTGTGATTCCACGCTCACGCTCTAGGTCATTGCTGTCAAGAATACGCTCAGTACCCATCTCTTCCTGGTTATCGCGGAAGGTGTGAGTTTGCTTGAGTAACGCATCAATTAAAGTTGTTTTACCGTGGTCGACATGGGCAATTACAGCCACGTTTCGTATTGAATTCATAAATATTTTTGCAACAAAAAAACCCGTCCAACTTTGTTGAAATCGGGAAGACCCAATTATAACAGAGTTTCGAAGATAATAATACCAATTATGCCAATTTCATTCCTTTGTATGCTTGACGAAGCATCCAATTGGTTAGCGATACTGCAAATCCACTAGCTATTGCCCAAGTGAAATTAACAATCCCAAATCCACTTATTTCGGCAACGCGGGCGACAACCCAGACACCTGCACTTGCAGCTCCCCAGTAATAAGCAAACATAATTATTCTTCCCTGTACTTTGAACATTTTGCTTCTAGCCAAGCCTTTTGCCAGAACAAGTAACGCGGTCAAAAGAAAACCAGAGAAAACTGCGGCAAGAGGAGTGTTAAGATACGCATTTCCTAGCTCGAATGAGCCTGGGAAAAAAGTGTTTGCCAGTGCCAACACCAAAGTGTTAACTACCCAATATCCTACAAATTTGTATGCGAACTTTTTATCCATAATAAAAATCACCCCCTTTGTGAATATTTATTATTTCCAGAATAGAAGAGTTTGAAATATCTTGTCAAACGTTGGTTTTGTGTAAGCAATTGAGATATTATGTTTATAATGAAAAAACCGAATTATTTACTTTTCGCAATCTTCGTGTTTGGTCTTATTTTAAGGCTTTTTTATTTTCCGAATAATGTCTACTTTTCAAATGACCAGGCGAGAGATGCTTATTATTCCTATGAAATTGTGCATGGGGATTTTAAGGTGATTGGTCCGGGAGCTTCCTTCAGTTCATATATTCATCATGGAGTTTTGTACTACTACATCATGGGCCCGATTTATTTTTTGGCTCAAGGAAGTCCGTATATTCCAGCTTTATTAATTAATATATTAAATGCAATTGGCATATTTGTCGTTTTTTTAATTACAAAAAAGATCTTTAATAAAAGAGTTGGTTTAATTGCTGCCTTCCTTTTTGCAATATCTTTTGAACAGACTCAATATGCTTTATTTTTCAGCCATCCTGGTTTAGCGCCGATTTTTGTTTTGCTTTACTACTTAGGCTTAACATTATTAATATTCGAAGACAATCCGAAAGGTTTAGTTTTGTCAGCTTTTTGTGCAGGTATTGCTACGCAGTTTCATTTTTCTTTAATAATCTTAGTACTCATCTTGCCAATTTTCGTATTAATCAAACCTAAAAAAACCAAACTAAAAAGAAAGGATTTTGTGTTAGCTGTTCTGGCTCTGGCGTTAAGTAGCTCAACTTATATTGTCGCTGAAATAAAATTTGGACAATTGCGATCGTTTATCGCAAGTTTAGGAGGATCTGGAGGCTCGATGTTTAGTCTTAACTTTGACAATTTTTTGTTTGCTATTAACAGGTATGTGTTTAATAATTTGGTAATTGCACCTTGGAAACCGGTGTTTGGATTATTATTAGTAACGTTTATTTTTTGGTACTTTATCAAAAATAAAAAAGAAAGAACTACTGGATTATTTTTGTTAATTTGGTTTTTGGCCGGGAGTGTTTTGTACATTCTGACTTCTTCAACTACGTTTTACTATGGAATGGAAGGATCTGTTGCTTTACTTATAGCCGTGGCAGCGATAGGAAATGCAATTTATAAAAAGAACAAGTTATTAGCAGTTGTTTTGTTGGCAATAGTAGCAATCTCCAATTTTCATCAAATATTTACAATTAATCGGAAAGGGCCGGTCGATGCAGTTATGGCCCCTGCAGAAATGCTGTTGTCGGATGAGCAAAGGGCGATTGATTATATTTATACACAGGCTGGGGATGATGAGTTTTCGATTCACGGTTTAACAATTCCGTATAACGTAAAGTCTACATGGGACTATCTTTTTAATTGGTATGGTATGCAAAAATATGGATTTGTTCCTGTGTGGGGTGGTGAGGATGCTTTGGGTAGTGAAGGAACACTAGAGGTTGTAAGAGCCAGGTCCTCATTGCCTTCGAAACAATTTTTAATCGTAGAGCCATTGGAAGGGCTTGAGAGCCGGGTTATAGAGGATTTTTTTAAGGAGGAAAGCTATTTTACCAATTTAATATCTGAGAAAAAGTTCGGAGCGATTACTGTACAAACCAGAGAGAAATATTAGAAATGTGCTGTGCAGGCCCGGAGGGAGTCGAACCCCCGCCAACGGTTTTGGAGACCGCTATTCTACCACTAAACTACGGGCCTTAGAATTTTTTAATTATACCTTAAATACTTTTTTTGCCAAAAAAAAGAGGCCCAAGCTCACGAGTTGATTTGTGTGAGTAGGCCTCAATGTTATAGAAGAGGTTCGGACCTTTGGCGCGGTGCAATGCGATTTTTTATGTTATCCCATTCGCGGTAATGTTTATCGCAAAGCGGTTCTGTACAACCAATGCCACACAGAACTTTTTTATCACAGCCCTTAGCCGAACATTCTTTATATACTGCTTGACTTTGCCCCTGTTGCACGCTTTTTGGGTTTAAAACCTCAAGATGTGTGCTTTCAGTGGCATCGTCGACTTTGGACAGAGTATTAAAAAGTGCCACTTGCAACTCTCCTTTCATACTATCTAACTATAAGAGCCAAACCTTTGAGGCTTGTGCAACTACTATATTGTATCACGTTGAGGCAAAAAAATGGGGCTTAGGCCAAAAGATTGGACAGCTAAGCCCTTATTGAAACGATGATAGTTAGATCCTCGGACCAAACCGGTCTTTGGTGCGCACTTTGTATTCGACATAGTTTACAGGGGCGGTCTCGCCACCTGTAGCGACCATTTCTATTTCTTCCTCGGGCATTCCCTGTGTGTATGTGCAGAGGTGGCAAAGACGAGCATCTTCGGGGTATGAAATACCCACCAAGACATTTGTTCCACAGCAGGGGCATGGAACTGTTTTATAGACTTTGCCTTCTAGTTTACGAGATCCCTGAGGATCACCCTTCACCATTACTGTTGCCATAGTACGCTCCTGTGAATGTTAATTATGCTTGAACGAATAGGGAATTATCTCAGAATGGGGGAGTTAAAGCAAATTTGGAGCAAAAATTAAGGGCTACCTTTTAAACTGACTTAGTTGTCAGGGGTAGCCCTATGGCACTGGATGATTTAAATACGATTGCCGTTTTCTTGGTTCAGCGCGGAATCTCCGGCGCGAACTTTTTCCAACTCCTGTTCGTCAGCGGCTTCTGGGCGGCGTTCGAAATCGGTGCTGGATGGGCAATTAACGCATTCGTCTTGCTGCTTCATTTCAAATTCTCCCGTAAATGTGCCTTAAAAAATTAAGTCCGATTTTGGACTATGAAGAGAATTATACCCTATAATTCGTATTTTGTCAATATAGGAGTGAGGCTGATTTGAGGCTAACTATTTTAGCTTGGCACGCTCTTTGTGGAGTGTCATTTTCTTACACCTTTTACAAAACTTCTTAAGCTCAAGTTTTGAGCCCGACTCTGATTTTGTTTCAAGGTTAACCTTATTTCTTGTTGTGATGTAGTTTTGAGATTTGCAGTCCTTGCAAACTAGGGCCACAATCTCTCTTCCTGCTTTTGCCATAGACGGTATTTTAACACACCCTTGATTTTTTTTACAAACTTTCTATGCTGTTAATAGTCTGCAAGTTATGAAGATTACGATTTTGGGATACAGAACATCAGGGCTTGATGGGGTTTCACTGGAAACAAATCATTGGGTAAATATTCTGGAGAATATGGGGCACAAGGTTACACTTGTTGCCGGAGAGCTTGACCAAAAAGGAATCGT
>Ga0066639_10000640_pt1 | contig 30613 bp, 50 predicted proteins | sample CryGeyCG2114_010_2_FD_59504 | JGI IMG/M metagenome (GOLD analysis project Ga0066639, IMG submission 59504) | Groundwater microbial communities from aquifer - Crystal Geyser CG10_big_fil_rev_8/21/14_0.10 | ecosystem: Environmental > Aquatic > Deep subsurface > Groundwater | place: USA: Utah...
ACATTTACACAACCTCTTTTTCAGTTGAAAATAACTCAAACAGAAGATTTTATATCGAAGGAATTGACTTTGAAGAAAACAGTCCTTATCTGAATTTCAGGAATTATAACAATGAATTCACAGTTTATGCCAATTCAGAAAAAAGCGTTTCATTTACTGCTGAAACAGAAAACATCAGTTCAACCCAAAACATTACTTCTTATTTTAAAGTAAAAGGAAGATTTGAAAATGGAGAAACATGCAGTTTTACTGATACAAGAAAAGGATTTAATGTAAAAATAAATAATTCAGGTTCTCTTTCAAGCAACTGCAATGAAATAGATGTAATAACCAAAACAATCAGCTTAAAAAAAGGAGAAACAAAAGACTTTGAATTCACAATAGAAAACAACGAAAACAGAAAATTTTATTTAGATGAAATAAATATTTATGACAATGCTTCAGGAATTGACACAAAAGAATATAATTATCCTTCAGTTATTTATCCAAATAACAGCGAAACAATCACAGCAAGAATTACAGCAAAAGAAACAGGAACAGCAACAGTATATATAGAAATAAAAGGACATTATGAAAACGGAGAAAGCTGTTCTGCTTCACAAATAGGAAAAGAAAATTTTAGTGTAAAAGTTGAAGGGACAACAGATTCCTGTTCAAACTTTTATTTAGATGTTCCAAGTATTAAAAGTGTTTTAGGAGCAGAAGATATTGTATTAAATATAAATAATCCTACAAGCAAAACAGGAACAATAAAAATAAGCGGAACAAATTTATCAGTTTCACCTTATTTAATTGATGTTTCAGCAAACCGTTCATTTAGTAAAACAATTGAAATGGAACTGCTTGAAGGAAAAGAAAGCTATTTAGTTTATGATATTTCTTTAAGCGGATGCAATATAACTTCAAAAACAACAAAAATAGTTTCTGCAACAGAATCATTTGAAATACTGAATTATTCTTCAAACAAAACCATTTCATTAAACGACAGCATTTCATTTACAATAAAAAACAATTATTCTTCAAGCAAGGAATTCTATGCTACTTTACAGGAAATTCCTTCTGGATGGAAAGTAAATGAAAAGATTGTTGTACTGCCTGCAAACTCAGACAGAACAATAAATCTTGAAATTCAGGCAGAAGAAACAGGAACATATAATGTATTACTTGTGGTTCAGTCAGGAACAAGAAAAATAGAAAAAAACATTCAGTTAACAGTGGAAGAAAAAGAAATAAAGGTTTCAGCAGAAATAACCTCAGGAATATTAAACGAAAAAGAACTAAAAATAATAATTGAAAACAATACTTCAGAAGAAATTAATGGAAATGCAGTAATTGATTTACCGGAAAACTGGACAATGCAAGCCAACACAAAAATAAGTGTTGAACCAGAAACAAAAAAAGAAATCAGTTTTAAACTAAACACAGACGGAACAGAACAGGAAATTCCAGTCACAATAGAATTAGACAATGGAAAAAAATTAGTTACAACAGCAAAACAGACTTCAACAGGAATGACAACAGCATTGGCTTCATTAGCACAAAATGCAGGATTGGCATTAGGATTGCTGGCAATAATAATTATAGTGGTAATATTACTTGTAAGAAGGCAATAGAAAGCTTTAAATATATTTTACAAAAGAAAATAGTATTACTACTTTAATATAGTAGACTGTGTTTCGCAAGGAACATAAATGCTAAAAAATGCATTGCAAAAATAACAGCATAAACTGTTTTTTTAAAGCAAATATTTTTGGCTTAAGTTTCGTCATTCTATATGATTGAAACAAAAAGTGATTAAATGGGAAAAAAACATAAACCGCACTCAGGGTCAATGGCGTATTACCCGCGAAAAAAAGCAAAAAAAGAAACACCTAGTTTTAACACATTCCCAGAAATAAAAGAAGGAACAAAACCACTGAATTTTCTTGGATACAAAGCAGGAGTAATATCAGTCACTGCAAAAAATGACCAGAAAAAATCAATTGGTTTTGGGCAGGAAGTAGTTTATCCGGCAACAGTAATTGAATGTCCGGAACTGCATGTTTTTGGAATAAGATTATACAAAAAAACAACTCAGGGAAAAAAAGTTTTAGGCGAAATAATAGAAGAAAAAACAAGAAAAAATTTAAGCAGAAAAATTAAAGGCATCCAGAAAAAAAAGAAAAAACATTCAGTGCAGGAACTTGAAAAAAGATTAAATGAAGCAGAATATGTTGTATTGCTTGTTCATACAAAACCAGATGAAACAGGAATGGGAAAGAAAAAACCTGATGTAAGCGAAATAAGATTATCAGGAGAAAAAGAAAAACAATTTGAATTTGCAAAAGAAAAAATAGGAAAAGAATTAAAGTTTAAAGAAGTGTTTAGTGCAACACAATTTGTCGATGTTAAAGCAGTAACAAAAGGAAAAGGAATGCAGGGAGTAATTAAAAGATTTGGCGTAAAAATGGGAAGACCAAAAGCAAAAAAAAGAAGAATTGTAGGATGTATTTCCCCATGGACTCCATCAACAATAATGTATACAGTGGCAAGACCAGGACAAATGGGCTACCACACAAGAACAGAATACAACAAAAAAATCCTGTTAACAGGAGAAGGAAAAGAAATAAATCAATTAAAAAATTATGGAAAAATAAAAAATGATTTTGTGCTACTTGCAGGGTCAGTACCAGGAACAGAAAAAAGATGCATTGCATTAAGACACCCAATAAGAAAAACAGAAGACAAAAAAATAAACTTGGTTGATGTAAAAATTATAAAGTGATTAAATGAAAGCAAATATACTGTCAGTTGAAGGAAAAAAAATCAGGGAAATTGAATTGCCAAAAGCATTTAATACAGAATATGTTCCGGGATTAATTAAAAGAGCAGTTTTGTCAGCTGAATCAAATGCATTCCAAAAAAAAGGCGGGGATATCAGAGCAGGAAGAAAAACAACCGCAATATATATTGGAGCAAGAGCTTATCCTGCATCAAAAAGAAGTATTAACACAGGAAGAGCAAGAAGACCAAGAACAAAAAACAGAAGATATTTATTAAGTGGAAGAGTAGCCGGAATTTCAGGAGCAGTAGGAGGCCCAAAAGCATTTCCTCCAATGGTAGAAAAAGTCATCAGAGAAAAAATAAACAAAAAAGAAAAGAAAAAAGCATTAGAATCAGCAATAGCTGCAACAGCATCAAAAGAACTGGCAGAAAAAAAAGGACACAAAATAGAAGGAATAGAATTTCCATTAATAATTGAAAATGCATTTGAAAAAATAACTAAAACAAAAGAAGTAAACGAAATACTAAAAAAATTAAAATTAGATAAAGATATTGAAAGAGCAAAAAAAAGAAAAATAATAAGAGCAGGAAAAGGAAAAAAAAGAGGAAGAAAATACAAAAGAGCAAAAAGTGTATTAATAGTAACAGGAGAAAAAAGTTCTTTATTAAAATCCTCAAAAAACATTGAAGGGATTGATGTTACTAATGCAAGAAATTTAAATACAAAACTGCTTGCCCCAGGGGCAATCGCAGGAAGACTTACTTTATGGACAGAAAACGCAATAAAAGAATTAAATGAGAAGGAATCCAAATGAACAAACTAAAAGATTATGAAATAATTATTCATCCATTAATATCAGAAAAAGCAGTTAATATGATTGAAGCAGAAAATAAAATCTGTTTTATAGTAAATGACAAAGCAAACAAACACGACATAAAAAAAACAATTGAAGAGGCATATAAAATAAAAATAGAAAGCGTCAGGATTTTAAGAGACAGAAAAGGAAGAAAAAAAGCAATAGTAAAACTGACTAAAGAATTTAAAGCAGGAGATATTGCAATCAAACTTGGAGTATTATAGGGGATAAAATGGGAAAAAGAATAAAAGTACAAAGATCAGGAAAAGGATCCCCAAGATTTAGAGCAACACACAGGGCAAAATACAAAATAAAATATATTAGTTATGATGAAAAACAAAAAAAAGATAAAATACAGGGGGAAATAACAAGCATATTAAGAGACAGAGGAAAAACAGGAATTTTAGCAGAAATAACTTTTGAAGATAATTCACTGGAAGTAGTTTATGCAGCAGAAGGAGCAATAACAGGACAATTAATTGAATACGGAAAAAAAGCAGAAATAGGTCTTGGAAATGTACTTCCATTAAAAGAATTACCAGAAGGATGCCCAATATTTAATCTTGAATTAACCCCAGGAGACGGAGGGAAATTAATCAGAAGTGCAGGATCTTATGCAATAATATTAACAAAAGACACAAAAAACATTTATTTAAAACTTCCATCAGGGAAAAAAATTTCTTTTTTGCCTGAATGCAGAGCCACAATAGGTTGTGTAGCAGGAGGAGGCAGAAAAGAAAAACCATTTGTTAAAGCAGGAAATGCATTCCATTTAATGAAATCAAAAAGAAAACCATACCCAATAGTAAGAGGAGTTGCAATGAATCCAAACAGCCATCCATTTGGTGGAGGACAACACCACGCAGGAAAAAGTAAAAGCACCTCAAGAAACGCACCTCCGGGAAGAAAAGTAGGAGCAATTGCATCATCAAGAACAGGGAGAAAGAAAAAGTAGGGAGAAAATTAAAATGATGATGATTAATTTTTTTAGAATAGTTTTTGCGCAGCAAAAACCGTTTTTGGCAACTTGCCTTTTTTTGAAAAAGGCAGAGGTGGATTAAATGGCAAAAGAATTTATATTTAAAGGAAAAACAATTGAAGAACTAAAAAAAATAAGTATTGAAGACTTTGCCAAAATAGTTGATTCAAGAATAAGAAGAAGTTTAAAAAGAAATCAAAACAAAACACTAAACAAAAAAATATTAAAAGCAACCAAAATCAAAGAAACAGGAAAAGAACCAAAACCAATCAAAACACATTTAAGAGACACAATAGTAATACCAAATATGGTTGGATTAAGATTTGCAATATATAACGGAAAAGAATTCCAGACAATAGAAATACTGCCTGAAATGTTAGGGCATTACTTTGGAGAAGTAGTCCTAACAAGAAAAAGATTAATGCACGGAAAAGCAGGAATAGGGGCAACAAAATCAAGCACAGCAATAACAGCAAGAAAGTGATAAAATGGCTAAAAAAAATTACAACATACAAAAAAAAATAAAAGAAAAAATTACGGCAAAAGGAATTAAAAAGAACGCCAATATATCAGTTAAATATTCAACAGAAATAGTAAGGGAATTAACAGGAATGAAAGTAAAAAGAGCAGAAGAATTCCTGCAAAACATTATTGACAAAAAAGAATTCCTGCCATTAAGAAAATATGTAAAAAAGATTGGTCATAGAAAAGGAGATGCTAAATCAAAAACAAAAACAGGAAGATATCCAAAAAAAGTAGCAAAAGCATTCCTTGAATTAATCCAAAGCATAAAAGCAAACGCAGACTACAAAGGACTAAACATAGAAAATTTGTTTGTAAAGCACGCTTTTGCATCAATGGGATATTCAAGAAAAGGACACCAACCAAAAGGGAAAATAGGCGGAAAACCAAGAAACAAAAAATCAACACATATTGAAATAATACTCCAAGAGGGAAAATAAATGATTGAAAGAACATTTATAAAACAAGGAATAAAAAAAATAGAAATGGAAGATTACCTGAAAAAAGAACTAGAAAAAGCAGGATTTACAAAACTTGAAATAGTAAAAACTCCATTAGTTACAAGAATAGTATTAAATGTAACTAAACCAGGATTAGCAATAGGAAAAGGCGGAACAAACATAAAAAAATTAACAACCATATTAGAAAAAAAATTCAAGATTGAAAACCCTCAGATTGAAATAAAAGAAATAACTGTCCCAGAATTAGATGCCCAAGCAACAGCAGATAAAATATCAGCATTAATTGGAAGAGGATTTAGCTGGAGAAGCGTAGTTTACAGAACGCTAAGAGATATCAGAGCAGCAGGAGCACAAGGAGCAGAAATAGTATTATCAGGAGCATTAGGCGGAAAAGGAGTAAGAAAAAGAAAACAAAGAATAGCAGAAGGCCATATGAAAAAAATAGGAGAACAAGCAAAATTAGTTGATTATGGACACGCACCAGCAAAAGCAAAATTTGGGACAATAGGGGTAAAAGTAAGAATAGTTAAACCAGGAACAATATTCCCGGATAAAATAAACATAAAAGAAATATTTGACAATAGAAGAAAAACAACAGAAACAGAGAAAGAAGAAAAAACAAAAACAGAAAACATAGAAAATAAAACAAAAGAAGAAAAGAAAGAAACAAAAAAAATATCTAAAACAGAAAAAAAAGAAAGTAAAAAAGAAGAACTACCAAAAGAAAAAAAGAAACCAGAAGATAAAAAAGAAGTTAAAGAAAAAACTGAAGAAAAGAAAGAAATTAAAAAAGAGGCTAAAGAAGAAAAAAAACACGAGGAAGAAGCAAAAGAAACAAAAAAAGAAAAAAAAGAGCATAAAGAAGAAGGGGAAAAAGAAGACAAAAAATAGTGTGTGATTAAATGGCAACAATAAAAGCAAAAGAATTAAGAGAACTCCCAATAGAAGAATTGGAAGCCAAAATTAGTTCAATGAAAAATGATTTATCAAAAGAAAAAGCACAAATAAGTTCAGGAACCAAAGCAGAAAACCCAGGGAAAATAAAAAAAATAAGAAGAGAAATAGCAAGAACATTTACAATAATAAACGAAAAAAAAACTAAAAAGGAGGTAAACAAAAAAAATGAATGAAGTTTGTCCAACATGCGGTCTCCAGAAAAACCTTTGTGTTTGTCAAGAGATAGCAAAAGAAAATCAAAGAATCCAAATAACAGTTAGAAAGATAAAATTCAGGAAATGGGTTACAAAAATTCAAGGATTAGAAAGCAATGAAATAGCAAAAAACCTTGAAAAAATACTTAAAAAGAAATTTGCCTGTGGAGGCACAGTAAAAGGAACCATAATAGAATTACAAGGAGACCACAAAAAAAATATTAAAAAAGTATTATTAGAACAAGGGTATAAAGAGGAATTAATTGATGTTTGAAAAAAAATATGGCATTACAGAAAAAAACATCAGGGCTCATGAACTAAACGGCCTGAACACAAAAATAATAAAAAGCACAGATAAAAAAAAAGAAAAAATTACAGGAAAAATAATAAAAGAAACAAAAAATTTGCTTGTATTAGAAACAAAAAAAGGGGAAAAAAAAATACCAAAAAAAGAAGTTGAAATAGAATTAAAAGTAAAAGGGAAAAAAATAAAAATTGAAGGAAAAAAAATTTTGTTTAAACCAGAAGATAGGATAAAAATGTTTTGGAGGAAAAAAAATGACTGAATGCAAAGACAAAAAATGCGCAATACACGGCAATGTCAAGGTAAGAGGAAACATATTCAGTGGAATAGTAAAAAGCAGCAAACCAAACAAAACAGTCATAATTGAAAGGATAATTACAAAAAAAGTACCAAAATATGAAAGATACAAAAAAACAAAATCAAGAATAGCAGCACACAACCCAGAATGTATTAACGCAAAAGAAAAAGACATGGTAAAAATAGGGGAAACAAGAAAACTAAGCAAAACAAAAAGTTTTGTAGTATTAGAGGTAGAAAACAATGAAAGCCATTAATGCATCACCAACAAAGTGTTTAACACAAAAATCAAGGTGTGTTTGTGCAGACAACAGTGGAGCCAAAATAGTGGAAATAATTACAGCATTTAAATTCAAATCAAGAAAAAAAATGTCACAAAAAGCAGGAATTGCAGATATGGTTAATGTAGTGGTAAAAAAAGGAAAACCAGAAATAAGAAAAAAAGTTGAAAGAGCAGTAATAATAAGAGTCAGAAAAGAATACAGAAGAAAAGACGGAACAAGAATAAAATTTGAAGATAATGCTGTTGTGTTAGTTGATGAAAAAGGACTGCCAAAAGCCTCAGAAATAAAAGGAGTTGTAGCAAAAGAAGTTGGAGAAAGATGGCCTAAAATAGCTGGAATAGCGCAAGGAATTGTATAAAAGTGATAAAATGAAAACAAAAAAACCCTCAAAACAAAGAAAAAGACTATGCCAAGGAAAACTGCATACAAGAAAAGCAGTATTAAATGCACACTTAAGCCCAGAACTAAGAAAAGAAATGAAAGGAAAAAGAAGTTTAATGATTAAAAAAGGCGACAAAGTAAAAATAATGAGAGGAAAAAACAAGAAAAAAGAAGGGAAAATAGTTAACGTTGATCACAAAAAAGCAAAAGTTTTCATAGAAAAAATAACAAGAAAAAAAGCAGACGGAACAGAAAAATTAATTCCAATAAAAGCAAGCAATTTATTAATAATAGAACTGGAGCAAAAAGACGAAAAAAGAATTAAAACAGGAAAAGCAACAGGAAAAAAAGAAGAAACAAAAGTGGACAAAAAAGTTCCAAAAAAAGAAACTAAAGAAACCAAAACAAAAGAAGCAAAAGACAATAAAAAAGAAGAAATTGAAGATAAAAAAGAAACAGTTAAAGAAAAAAAAGAAATTAAAGAAGAATTGAATAAAGAAAAAACTGAGGAAAAAAAGGAGGGGCTGTAAATGGGAAAAAAAGGAGCTCCAAAAAAAGAAAAAATGCTGTCAGTTCATAAAACAAGAACAGTTAAAAGAAAAGAAAATACTTTTACAATAAAAACAAGCCCAGGCCCACACAATTCAACACAATCAATCCCATTAGGATTTCTGATAAGAAACCTTTTAGGCATTACTTCAAACACAAGAGAAACAAAAAGAATACTTAACCAAGGAAAAATAAAAATAGATGGAAAAACAAGAAAATCAATTAAATTTCCTGTTGGATTATTTGATTTTGTTTCAGTTGAAGGCGGGGAAAATTTCAGAATGATTATTGATTCAAAAGGAAGACTTAAAGCAACAAAAACAGAAGAAAAAAAACCAACAAAATTATGCAAAATAACAGGAAAAAAAGCAAAAGGAAAACAATTTGAATTAAACACAAACGACGGAAGAACATTTATTGAAAAGAAAACAGAATTAAAAATAGGGGACACAATAAAAATTTCTTTGCCTGAACAAAAAATAATTCAGGAATTAACTGAAAAAAAAGGGAATCTTGTTTATGTAATAGGCGGAAGCCACTCAGGAAAAACAGCAGAAATACAGGAAATAGAAAAAGGAGCAATAAACAGAGAAAAAGCAGTAAAACTTAAATCAAAAGAAAAAGAATTCAAAACAATAGAAAAAAATGTATTTGTTATAGGGGAAAAGAAATCAGGAATAGAATTATAGGTGAAAAATAATGGAAAACCCAAATAAATCAGTCAGAATAGAAAAAGTGGTAATAAACATGGGTGTTGGCCAACCAGGGGACGAACTAAAAAAAGGACAAAAAATAATAGAAAAAATAACCGGAAGAAAAAGCATCCAGACAAAAGCAAAAGTAAAACTTCCTTTATGGGGGATAAGGCCAGGATTACCAATAGGAGCCAAAGTAACACTAAGAAAAGAAAAAGCAAAAGAATTCCTAGAAACAGCATTAAAAGCAAAAGAAAACACACTAAAAAGAAAAAATTTTGATTTTATGGGAAATTTTGGTTTTGGAATAAAAGAATATATTGATTTACCAGGAACAAAATATGACCCAAACTTAGGAATAAAAGGATTTAATGTATTAGTAAGCTTAGAAAAAAAAGGATACAGAATTAAAAGAAGAAAAATTGACACAAAAAAAATCCCAAAAAAACTAAGAGTAACAAAAGAAGAAGCAATAAACTTCATGAAAAAAGAATTTGGAGTGACAATAGATGGTTGACAAAAGAGAAGTAAACTGCAAAGTATGCGGAAGCAGAAGAGGAGTAATAAGAAAATATGGAATGCAAATTTGCAGAAGGTGCTTTAAAGAAAGAGCTCCAAAAATGGGGTTTAAAAAATATAATTAAAGGTGGAAATATGAGTTTAACAGATCCAGTATCAGATGCATTAATAAACCTGAAAAACCATGAGAGTGCCTCAAAAAAAGAGTGCACATTTAAACCAGCCTCAAAATTAATTGCAGAAATACTCAAAATCTTAATGAAAAAAGGATTTATAGCAAAATATGAATTGATTGACGATGGAAGAGACGGAATGTTCAAAGTAGAATTAAATGGAAAAATAAACCAATGCAAAACAATAAAACCAAGATATGCAGTAAAGAAAAATGAATATGAAAAATACGAAAAAAGATTCCTTCCATCAAAAGATATTGGGATACTTATTGTTTCAACATCACAAGGGGTAATGACCCATAAAGAAGCAAAAAGCAAAGAAATCGGGGGAAGATTAGTTGCTTTTGTATACTAAGGTGTAAAAAATGAAAACAGACGGAAAAACAATTGAACTGCCAGAAGGAGTAAAAGCAGAAATACAGGGAAATAAACTAAAGATAACAGGAAAAAAAGGAATCATTGAAAGAGATTTTACACACAACAAAGTCAAAATAGAAGTAAAAAAAAATAAAATAGTTATAACAGGAAACAAACCAACAAAAAGAACAAAAGCAATGATAAACACTGTCAATGCACATATAAAAAATATTGTTGAAGGAACAACAAAAGGATATGTATACAAAATGCAAATAGTATTCTCACACTTTCCAATAAATGTTTCAGCAAAAGGAAACATTATAGAAATAAACAATTTCACCGGAGAAAAAAATCCAAGAAAAGCAAAAATAGTAGGAAAAACAAAAGTTGAAATAAAAGGAAAAGAAATAACAGTAAAAGGAATAAACAAAGAAGAAGTAGGACAAACAACAGCAAACTTAGAAAAAGCAACAAAAATAAAAAACAGAGACCAAAGAGTTTTCCAAGACGGAATATATTTAATAGAAAAAAAGGTTGATGAATAATGACAGAACAAACAGTGACAAAAAAAGAACAAAAAACAGAAGAAATGCCTAAAGAAACAAAAGTTGCAAAAGAAACACCTAAAGCAGAAGCTAAAAAAGAAGTTGCTGAAGAAACACCAAAAAAAGAAGTTAAAGATGTAAAAGCAGGAAAAAAAGATTTAAAAGACGATAAAAAAGCAGACTCAAAAAAAGTTGAAAAAAAGAAAGAAATAAAAAAAGTTGTTCAAAAACCAAAAGAAAAAAAGAAACCAAAAGCAGTAAACAAAATAGAAAAAACAAAAGAACAAAAAAAATTACAGGAAAAAATAAAACTAAAAAAAGTCCCGACAATAAGAGGAAACTTTGGAAAAGCATGGTTAAGAAGAAAAGCAATAAAAAAATGGCAAAAATGGCACAAAGCAAGAGGAATAGACTTCCTTGCAAAAAAAGAAGACGGAGCAAAACCAAAAGCAGGATACAGAACAAGCAAAGAAATAAGAGGATTACACCCTTCAGGATTACCAGAAATTTATATAAGAAATTTAGATGAATTAAAAAAACTAAAAGAAAAAAACGTTGTAATAAGAATAAACGGAAAAATAGGAAAAAAAACCAAAAAAGAAATGCTAAAAACAGCAAAAGAAAAAAAAATAAGAATACTTAATTAAAGTGATAAAAAATGCAATTAAACAAAATAAGAAGAATGGCGGCAGAAATACTAAAAACAGGAAAAACAAAAATAGTTTTTTCAGAAAAAGACAAAAATAAAATAGCAGAAAGTATGACAAAAGAAGATGTAAGAAAATTAATCAAAGAAGGAATAGTAAAAAAAAGAAAAGATAATTACCAAAGCAAAGCAGGAGCAAGAAAACTAAAAGAAAAGAAAAAAAAAGGAAGAAAAAGAGGGAAAGGAAAAAGAAAAGGAACAATAAAAGCCAGAACAAACAAAAAAAGAGCATGGATAACAAAAGTCAGAGCACAAAGAAAAAAACTAAAAGAACTAAAAAAAGAAGTTAAAATGGAAAAAGGCCAATATGGAAAAATTTACAGAATGGTAAAAGGAAACTATTTCAAAGGAAAAAAATATATTGAAACAATGGTAAAAGGTGATAAAAAGTGAGCCAAAACCCAACTTATGAAGTTAAATTCAGACGAAGAAGACAAAACACAGATTACAAAAAAAGGCTTGCTTTACTTAAAGGGAATAAACCAAGGCTTGTAATAAGAAAAAGTAATAAAACAATAACCGCACAATTAATAGAATACAAAAAAGAAGGAGACAAAATATTATCTCATACAAACTCAAATGAATTGAAAAAATTTGGATGGAAACTAAACACAAAAAATATCCCATCAGCATACTTAACTGGATTTTTATGTGCAGTTAAAGCAAAAAATGTAAAAGAAGCAGTGTTAGATATTGGAAGACACACCCCAGTACATGGTTCAATAGTTTTTGCCGCATTAAAAGGAGCAATTGACGCAAAACTAAATATTCCATTTGAAGAAACAGCTTTACCAAAAGAAGAAAAAATAAACGGAAAAACAATTGAAAAATATTTAAGCTCAATAGACGAAGAAAAATATAAGAAACAATTTGCAGAATATGAAAAAAAAGGAATAGAAAAAAACAAAATAAATGAACATTTTAACAATACACTAAATGAAATAAAGAAAAAATACGGTGAAAATAAATGAGAAGAAAAGAACAAGGCAGAGAAAACAGAGAAAAAAGAAAACCAGAAGAAGCTGAATGGATTCCAAAAACAATACTTGGAAAAAAAGTTAAAAGCGGGGAAATTACATCAATAAATGAAGTAATGGAAGGCAAACTACCTTTGCTTGAACCACAAATAATTGATTTTTTGTTCCCTGACTTAGAAGAAAAAATGGTTGATTTCAAAAAAACAACAAAAGTAAGAAGATCAGGAAGACAATTTTCTTTCAGAGCAACAGTATTAATAGGAGACAAAAATCAATTCATTGGAATAGGAACAGGAAAACACAAAGAAAAATGGCCTGCAGTAAGAAAAGCCACAAGAAAAGCAAAATTAAATTTAATAAAAGTAAGAAAAGGATGCGGTTCATGGGAATGCACCTGCGGAACAAATCACTCAATTCCATTTAAAGTAACAGGAAAAAAAGGATCAGTAAAAGTTGAATTAATGCCTGCGCCAAAAGGAACAGGATTAGTTGTGGGAAACAACATAAAAGAAGTGTTTGATTTTGTTGGAATAAAAGATATTTGGAGTAAAACAAGAGGCGCAACAGACACAAAACTAAACTTTATCAGAGCAACAATAGACGCTCTAGGAAAAACAACTTCAAAAAAAATGTCAGACGAAATAAGAAAAAAGGTTTCAAAGTGATAAAAAATGTTTGCAGTAATTAGAGTAAGAGGAAGTATAAGACTAAAAAAAGAAATGAACGACACAATGAAAATGCTCAGATTATTCAGAGTAAATCACATGGTGTTAGTTCCAGAAAACAATCAATCAAAAAAAATGGTTGAAAAAGTAAAAAGTTATGTTACATTTGGAGAAATAAACAAAGAAATATTAGAAAAAGTTTTAGGAAAAAGAGGATTGATTACAGGAAACAAAAAAATATCAATTGAAGTTTTGAAAGAAATGAAAATGAATTCATTCAGCGAATTAACAGAAAAAATTCTCTCAGAAGAAATTAAATTAAAAGAAACAAAAATAAAACCTGTATTCAGATTAAGACCGCCAAGAAAAGGATTTGAAAGAGCAGGAATAAAAAAATCATTTACTGTCGGTGGAGCATTAGGATACAGAGGAAAAGAAATCAATGAATTAATCAACAAAATGATTTAAGGTGTTTAAATGGTTGTAAGAAAAAGAAAAAAAACAAACAAATTAAGAGGCAAAAGATACCATGGAAAAGGAAACACAAAAAACGCCAGAGGATCAGGAACAAGAGGCGGAGTAGGAAAAGCAGGAAGCCACAAACACAAATTCAGCAAATACTATGTTGACTTTGGGGTAAAAATAAGACTTAAACCAAAAGAAAAAGGAGACAGAATAAACTTATCAGAAATAGAAAAATACTTAAACGAAAAACTGGAAAAAAAATTAATTGAAAAAAACAACGATGTTTTTATAGTTAATGGAAAAAAATGTGGGTTAAGCAAAATTCTCGGAAGAGGAAACACTTCAATTAAAATTGAAGCAACAAATATAAGTGTAACACAAGAAGCAAGAACAAAGATTGAAGCAATTGGGGGAAAAATTGAATGAGTATACTTGATGTATTAGAACCAATATACAAATTGCTTCCAGAAGTTAAAGTACCAGAAGTAGCCCCTCCATTAAAAAAGAAATTAATGTGGAGCGGCCTTGCATTAATACTTTTCTTTGTAATGGGAAATATCACTGTAATAGGTTTAAGTAGTTCATCAGCAGGAGCTTTAACTAATTTACAGGTAATTCTTGCATCAAAAATAGGTTCATTAATTACTGCAGGGATTGGACCAGTTGTATTAGCATCCATTATTCTGCAATTACTTGTAGGCGGAAAAATAATTAACATTGACTTAAGTGATCCAAAAGACAAAGCAAGATTTTCAGGATTACAAAAACTTTTTGCAATAATATTATGCTTTTTTGAAGCAGGGGTATATGCTATTTCAGGAATGCTTCAACCATCAGCAGGAATGCTTGTTCCAATAATACTGCAAGTATCATTAGGTTCAATTATTTTATTATATTTAGATGAAGTTGTATCAAAATATGGAATAGGATCAGGAATAGGATTATTTATTGCAGGAGGAGTATCAGAAACAATCTTCTGGAGATTATTTGGTTTTCAAGTATTAGAAACACAATGGCTTGGAATAGGAATAGTATGGCAATTTGTTGAATCATTTTCAACAGGAATAAACTTCTTGTTATTACTGCCAGTATTATCCACTTTAATTGTATTTTTTGTAGTTGTTTATGCAGAAGGAATGCATGTAAATATTCCAATCACAATGGGGAGAAAAGGAACAGGAGGAAGATTTCCGGTTAAACTGCTTTATGTTTCAAACATTCCAGTAATATTGGCAGTAGCATTATTTGCAAACATTCAGTTATGGGCAATGATTTCGCCAGGAATTCCATTAATTGGAGAATTTTTAGCTCCAATAATGAATGGACTGGCATTTCTTGTAACTGCGCCATTTGACTTAATAGACAAACTGGCAATAAACATAGGGACATTTGGATTTATTACAGGAATACAAGCAGTATGGTTTGACATATTACACGCATTAGCTTACTTAATTATTTTAGTCGGAGCATGCATAGTATTTGGAAAATTCTGGGTAGAAATGGGAGGACAAGGACCAGAAGCAGTAAGCAACCAGTTAAGCAATTCAGGAATGTATATTCCAGGATTTAGAAGAGACCCAAGAATTATCAGAGGAATACTAGAAAGATATATTCCCCCAATAACCATTTTAGGATCAGCTTTTGTAGGAATACTGGCAGGAATGGCAGACCTAACACACGCATTAGGATCAGGAACAGGAATATTGCTGACAGTAGGAATAGTATATAGATTATATGAAGAACTCGCAAAACAACAATTAATGGAAACAAATCCATTAATGAAAAGATTATTTGGTGGATAAAAAAATGAATCTTAAAAAAGGAGGTATCGGAACCATTGGTTCCGATTAAAACAAGGTTTAAAATCATGATGTTAAACAAAATAATACAGAACATAAACCTTTTTTTAATATTTTAGGGGAATTTAAACATGGCAGTATTTAGTGCAGTAATAGATGTAAGTTTGTTTGCAATAGTTGTAGGCATAATCTCACAAATACTGCAAAGAAAATTAATGGACAAAAAAGGACAGAAAGCAAAACAACAAGCAATGAAAGAAAAACAAGCAAAATTAAAAGAATTAATGAAAAACAATGACGAAAAATCAAGACAAGAAGCAGAAAAATTAAACTCAGAATTAATGACAGACATGAAAGAAATGTTCAAAGGAATGCAAAAATTTATGATTGCATCATTAGTAGTAATAATGCCAATATTTTATTTAGGAGTAAGCAATTATGCAAAAGAAATATTTATTGTATTTGGATGGGAAGTACCGCAATTTATTTTCCCGCCATATATTGTATGGTATATGATTTCAAGCATTGCATTTAGCTTAATATTCAGTACAATAATGAAAGTAGTAGAACCAGCATTAGAAAAAAGAAAAACAAAAACTGAGCGAGTGATTTTATGACAAAACCAAGCGACAAAACAAAAAAAAAGAAATTCAGAAGAAGCGTCAGAGGAAAAAGCAAAGTTTACTATGACAAAACAAAACCAGCAAAACACAAATGCGCATTATGTAAAAAAGTATTGCATGGAACACCACATTCAAAAACAACAGGAAAAATAACAAAACTAAGCAAAACACAAAAAAGACCTTCAGTCCCATTTGGCGGAGTTCTTTGCGGGCAATGCAGAACAAAAATAATTGACGAAGCAGCAAAAGTTATAACAAAAACAAAAAAAGAAACAGAACTGGAAATGAAATCAAAAAAATATGTAAAACAAATGATTCAAAGGATGATGAAATGATTATAACAATAACAAGCTATCCAGGAACAGAAACAAAAGAACTAAGCAAATTACTTGCATTACAAGCAGGATTAAGATATTTTTCAGCAAACGAAATAAAAAAAAGAATAGCAATAGAAACAAATATGCCAATAGAAAAAATACAAGAAGAAGAATTCACAGAAAAAATAAAACAAATAATAGAACAAGAAGCAAAAAAGAACGACATAATAATAGACCACGCATTAGCAGCATGGACAATAAATAATGCAGACTTAAAAGTTTTCTTAAAATCATACAGCAAAGTAAGAGCAAAAATAATGTCAGAAAAAGAAAAAATCCCGATGGGGGATTCAATGGAACAAATTGAACTGAAAGAAAAAGAACAAGAAAAAAATTTCTTAAACAATTATGGAATAAACATTTACGATTTACAGGTATATGATTTAGTAATAAACATAGACAAATTAGATCAGGACAGAGTAATAGGAATAATAAAAAAATACTTGGAAAAAATGCATAAGGAGTAAAAAAATGGCTGCAATAGAAACAGGAACAATCTGCATTAAAAGAAAAGGAAGAGAAGCAGGAAAAAAAGTAGTGGTAACTTCAGTCAAAGGAAATTATGCTTATATTGAAGGAAAAGATGTAAAAAAAAGAAGATGCAACATAACCCATTTATATCCAACTAAAGAAAAGAAAAAGGTGTAATTAAATGACAGAATTAAGATTAATTGTAAGAATAGCAGGCAAAGACTTAAATGGAAAATCAAGAATTCCAAAAGCTTTAATGGAACTAAAAGGAATAAGCCACAGAATGGCAAAAATGATGGCAAAAAAAGTTGAACAAGAAACAGGAATTAAATGGGATTCAAAAATGGGGGAAGTACCAGAAGACAAAGACAAAAAAATAGAAGAAATAGTATTAAATCCAAAAAAATTTAATATCCCAGTATGGAGTTTAAACAAACAAAAAGAATATGAAACAGGAGAAAACAAGCATTTAATAATGGCAGAACTTGATTTTGAACTAAGGAAAAACTTACAAAGATTAAGCAAAATAAAAAGTTACAGAGGACTAAGATTAGGATGGGGCTTAACAGTAAGAGGACAAAAAACAAAATCAACACACAGAGGAAAAGGGCCAGTAGTAGGAGTAGTCAAAAAAGACACAAAAAAGTAAATAAAGGTGAATTAAAGTGGGAGACCCAAAAAAAATAAAAAAGAAATATTTAAGACCCAGAAAACCATGGGATAAAAAAAGATTAGATGAAGAAAGAATACTAAAAGAAACCTATGGACTAAAAAACAAAAAAGAATTATGGGTAACAGAAAAAATGCTAAAAAACAAAAGACAAAACGCAAGAAAATTACTGGCGTTAGAATTAGAAAAAAGAATACAAAGAGAAAAAGAATTAATGAACAGCCTAAAAACAATAGGATTACTAAAAGAAAACGCAACAATGGACGACACACTTGGATTAAAAATAGAAGAATTCCTTGAAAGAAGACTACAAACAGTTGTCTGGAGAAAAGGACTGGCAAACACAGCAAAACAAGCAAGGCAATTTATTGTTCATGGGCACATAGCAATAAACGGAAAAAAAGTAAACATTCCGTCATATTTAGTTAAAGCAGATGAAGAAAACAAAATCACATTTTACAAAAAAGAACTCATATTAAAACCAGAAACAAAGAAAAAAGAAGCAACAAAAAAAGCATTTGAAGAATTTGAAGAAATAATAGAAGAAAACACAGAAGAAGAAAAAGACACAAAAAAAGATAAAAAAGAAGTAAAAAAAGAAAAAGCAAAAGACGATAAAAACGAAGACAAAGAAAAAAAGGAAAAAAATGAAGACAAAAAAGAAACAAAAAAAGAAGACACAACAAAAGAAACTAAAGAAATCAAAACAAAAGAAGAAAAAGACGATAAAAAAGAAAATAAAAAGGAAGAAAAGAAAGAAGAAGTAAAGGAAAATACAAAAAAAGAACCAGTAAAAGAAAAAGAAGAAAAAGGCGATAAAAAATGAGTAAACAAGGAATAATTCATATTTATGCATCACACAACAACACAATAATTATATTAACAGACATTACAGGACAAGAAACAATAGCAAAATGCTCTGGCGGGGTAGTAATAAAAGCACAACACAAAGAAGGGTCCCCTTATGCAGCAATGAAAGTAGCAGAAATAGTGGCAGAAAAAGCAAAAGAAAAAGGAATAACTGAAATTACAGTAAAAGTAAGAGGCCAAGGGGGAATAAGATCAAAAAACCCAGGACAAGGAGCAGAAGCTGCAATAAGAAGCCTGACAAGAGCAGGGTTAAGAATAAGAAATATTGAAAATGTAACACCAGTTCCTCATAATGGATGCAGGAAAAAAAAGAAATTTAGAGGAAAGAAAAAATAAGGTGATTAAATGGAAATAAAAAAAATAGAAAAAGGAGACAGAAACATAAAATTCTCATTAAAAGGAACAGACCCTGCATTTGTAAACGCAATAAGAAGAACAATAAAAACAAGCGTAAAAACGTTTGCAGTTGACACAGTAAATATATATGCAAACACTTCAGTTATGTTCAACGAAATGTTAGCACAAAGATTAGGAATGCTTCCAATCCAAACAGACACAAAAACATACAAAAAAAAGGACAAAGTAACACTAATGGTAGAAAAAGAAGGGCCATGCACAGTTTACTCAAAAGACATAAGAAGCACTGACCCAAAAATAGAAGTAGTAGACAAAAGAATACCAATAGTAAAATTAGGAAAAAATCAAAAACTTAAAGTAGAAATGGACGCAGTAGTTAACTCAGGAAAAGAACACAGTAAATGGATTCCTGGAATAATGAGCTACAGCTACAACAAAGACATATTTATAATAAATCTTGAATCATTCGGGGGAATGGACCCAAAAGAAATACTTGAACAAGCAGCAGAAGAAATGAAACAAAAAACAGAAGAACTAAAAAAAGCATTAAACAATATTAAATAAAAAAAGGAAAATGAGCAGGAGTACCCAAGCGGCCAAAGGGGCAGGACTTAAGAAAAAATATTCAAAAAAAAAGAAGTTTATTAGGAGATCCTGTGACTTAGTGTCTTCGGGGGTTCGAATCCTCCCTCCTGCATAAACACTTAAAAAAAATAAAAAAAAGTGAAAAAAAATGAAAAGAACCGGACCAACAAAAGAAAAAACAAAAAAATTACTTTCTTTACTAAGAAAAGAAGGAAAAACCAAAATATGGAAAAGCATAACAAAAAGTATTTCAACCCCAAGAAGAAAAAGAGCAACAGTAAATTTATGGGAATTAGAAAAACTTTCAAACAAATTCCAGAACAAAACCTTCTTAATAGCAGGAAAAGTATTAGGCAAAGGAGAAATAACAAAAGCAATAAACATTGCAGCATTAGAATTCTCTGACACAGCAAAAGAAAAAATAAATGAAAAAAAAGGAAAAACACTTAATTTAGAAGAAGCAATAAAAATCAAAGCAAATGAATTAATGATTGTAAAATAAAACGGTGAAAAAATGATAATAAACGCAAAAGGACTTATAATGGGAAGACTTGCATCAAAAGTAAGCGAAAAATTACTAAAAGAAGAAACAATAGACATAGTTAATGCAGAAGAAGTATTAATCACAGGAACAAAAGAATTTGTTTTAAGCAGATACGCCCAAAAAAGAGATGCTTCAGTTAAATCAAATCCATTATATGGGCCAAAATACCCAAGAAAACCAGATGCATTATTAAAAAAAGCAATAATAGGAATGCTCCCAAGAAAAACAAAAAGAGGAAGAGAAGCAGAAAAAAGACTAAAAATCCACATCGGGGAACCAAAAGAATTCAACAAAGAAAACTTTGTTTCAATAAAAGAAGCAGAAAGCAAAACAAACAGAAAAACAGTAAGATTAGGGGAAATAAGCAAACTTCTCGGAGCAAAATGGTGATTAAATGACAGAAACAGAAAAAAAAGCAAAAGAAGAAATAAAAACTGAAAAAGAAATAAAAGAAGAAAAAAAAGCTCAAGACAAAAAAGTTGATTCAAAAAAAGAAGAATCACCAAAAAAAGAAATTAAAGAAATAAAAAAAGAAGAAAAAGAAGTTCCAAAACAAGAAAAAAAAGAAGAAGTAAAAAAAGCATTTGAAGAAATAAAAGAACAAGGAGAAACAGAAGACGAAAAAGACATAACAAAAAAAGGCAAGAAAAAGAAAGTAAAAAGAAGCAAAAAATATGGAATGTTAGTTAAATCAAAAAAGAAAGAAGCAATTGCAAGAGCAGTAATAAAAACAGGAAAAGGAAGAATAACACTAAACAAAAAAAACATTGAATTTATTGAACCAGAATATGTAAGAGAAATGATTTATGAACCAATAAAACTCGCCCCAGAAATAATAAAAGAAATAGACATAAAAATAATTACAAACGGCGGGGGATTTATGGGACAAGCAGTTGCAGCAAGAAGCGCAATAGCAAAAGCAATAGTTGAATACACAAACGACAAAAAATTAAAAGAAAAATTTATTAAATATGACAGGCTTTTAATGGTGGATGACCACAGAAGAGTCGAACCAAAAAAACCATTAGGAAAAAAAGCAAGAAAAAAGAAACAGAGTTCAAAGAGGTGAATGAAAAAATGATGATTCCAGTTAGATGTTTTTCATGCGGAAAAGTAATAGGAGAATACTACGAAGAATTCTCAAAAAGAATAACAAAAGGAGAATCAGCAGAAAAAGTAATGGATGAATTAGGAATAAACAGATATTGCTGCAGAAGAATGCTATTAAGCCACGTAGAATTAATTGATGATATAATAAAATACAGTCCTTAAGGAGAGAAATTAAATGAATGAACCAACAACAAACCCTGAAACAGAAAGATATCTTAAAACAGGCGCACACATAGGAACAAAATACAAAACAGGGGGAATGAAAAAATACATCTACAAAAGAAGAGATGATGGACTAAAAGTAATGGATATTAAAACCTTAGACGAAAGAATAAACTTAGCGGCAAAATTAATTGCAAGATATGAAAAAGAAAAAGTAGTGGCTGTATCCAGAAAATTATACGGAAAAACAGCAATAAAAGAATTTGCAAAAACAACAGGAGCAAAAGCAATCAGTTCAAGATTTATTCCAGGAACTTTTACTAACCCAGAAGCAAAAGAATTCACTGAATTAGAATTATTAATTGTAACAGAACCAGACTCAGATTTCCAAGCAATAAAAGAAGCCAAAACATTAAAAGTTCCAATAATTGCATTATGTTCAACAAACAATTCAACAAAAGACATTGATTTAATTATCCCAGTAAACAACAAAGGACGAAAAAGTCTTGCATTAGTTTATTATTTAATTACAAAAAAAATATTAGTAGAAAGAAAAGAAATAAAAAAGGAAGAAGAATTCAAAAAAGACATTGAAGACTTTGAATACAAACTAAAAGAAGGCAAAGACGAACTAATGAAAGAAAAAAGAAACTCAGAAAGAAAAAGAACAGACACAAAAAGGAAATGGAAAGGGAGAAGAGAATGAAAAGAAAAGCTATCCTAAAAGGAAGCTTTTACCCAACAACAGAAAAAGAAATAAAAAACCAACTAAAAGAATTCTTTTCAAATACAAAACCACATAAAAAAACTGATTATATAATTTCACCACACGCAGGAACAATTTATTCAGGGCAAACTGCCTCTTATTCTATTGCTCTGCTAAAAGAGCCAGAAACAATAATTATTCTGTCACCAAACCATACAGGATATGGAGAAGAAATATCAATTTATCCAAAAGGAAAATGGGAAACCCCGATAGGAGAAACTGAAATTGACGCAGAGGCGGTTGAAAAAATAACTGAATTTTTCCCCAAAGCAGAAAAAGACAAAATAGCTCATTTACAGGAGCATTCAATTGAAATTCAATTGATTTTTTTGCAGTATTTGTTTAAAAACTTTAAAATTGTGCCGATAACTTTAATGACAGAAAATTCACTGGATTTAGAAAAATTGGCTGAAGCACTGATTAAAGCAGAAAAAAGTCTTGGAAAAAAATTCACAGTTATTGCTTCAAGCGATTTCTCTCATTTTTTGCCTGCAGAAAACGCAAAAGAAAAAGATTTCAGGGCAATTGAACTAATCAAAAAAATGGATATAAAAGGATTCCATGAATTAGTGGAAAAGGAAAGAATTAGCATCTGCGGGCACTCAGCAATAGAAGTATTGATGAATTACTGCAAAAAGAAAAACATAATAAAAACAGAATTAATTAATTATAGTAATTCAGGCGATGCAACAGGCGATTACTCAGGCATTGTAACTTATGCAGCAATAGGGTTCTTCAAGTGAAAAAGGGTTTTGTAGAAATCAGTTATAAAAGACTGAAATTCAATTCATAAAACTAATTTATTCTCTTATTTAAAGCAATTTAAATTCAATTTTGATGATTTCTACACACCGGCCAGACAACAAACATTAAATAGAACTAATTCTTAATAATACTTAAAATGAAAAAACTTGGATTAATAATTTTGATTGTGTTTACAATAGTTTTTTCAGGATGTACTGAAACCTGCACAAAAAGAGGATACTGTTCAGATTCTATTTATCAAAAATGCCATGGCATTGGAGAAAATAAAGAATTATGTGAAGAAACACAATATTGTGCATGGTGTAATGCAGAATATCAGTCATGTGATGCCAATTTTGAGAACTGTGAAAATAAACAAGGAAAATGCACAAGTATATCAGACATTTGCGCTGAACAAACAGAACATTAATTTAATAACATTACTTATTATACTTATTTAAGGTGATTTTATGGTTAATATGACAATGGCGATTCCTGATGAACTGCATACTAAAATGAAAAAACACTCTGAAATTAAATGGACTGAAGTTGCAAGAGAAGCATTCCAAAGAAAGTTAACTTTGCTTGAAACAGAAAAAGATCCACTAAGACTTTATGCATACAAAAGATGGGCAGAAGAAGGAGAAGAAGCACATGAACTCTTTAAGTTTTGAACAAGGAGAAATAGTGGTTGCACAAATTCTCTTTTCAGAACAAATTGGAATCAAAACCAGACCAGCGCTTGTAATAAGCAACAACAAATTCAACAAAAAATCAGAAGATTTAATTCTGTTAAAGATAACCTCAAATTCAAAAAAAACTGAATATGATATAAAATTAACTAACAACGACATAGAAGAAGGCGAACTGAAAACAGAAAGCCAAATAATGATTGACAACCCAGTAACAACATACAAAGGAATGATCAAAAATAAAATCGGAAAAATTTCAAATCAGAAACTAAAAGAAGTAAAACAAAAAATAAAAAAGTTGTATAATTTATGAAAACAGGAAAAAGAAAAAATCTGCATATAGAAATCGCAATGCAGAAAAAAAGCCAGTTCAGGAAAACTACTTTGTTAGAAGAAGTTGAACTTATACATAATCCTTTAGTTGATTTTGAACTAAATGAAATTGATTTAAAAACAAATTTTTTAGGAAAAAAATTTTCTTTTCCTTTGAGTATAAGGCCTATTACTGGCGGAACAGAAAAATCTTTTGAATTAAATAAAAACATTGCTTTGGCATGCGAAAAAAAAGGGGTTGGATTTTCTTTGGGTTCAATGAGGGCTGGCTTAGAAAATAAGGGGAAAACAAAATATTTCAAATTGAGAAAATACTGCCCTTCTGTTTTGATTGAAGCAAATATTGGGGCATTAGAGCTGGCAAAATATCCAACAAAAAACATTGATGGATTTGTTTCTGAAATTAAAGCTGATGCTATTTCGGTTCATCTGAATTCAGCGCAGGAATTAATGCAGGACACCAAAACAAAAGGGTTTTCAAAAGAATTTGATAACATAAAAAAATTTGCTGAAGAAAGTGATTTTCCTGTTATAGTAAAAGAAGTAGGTAATGGAATTTCTTTTGAAACAGCAAAAAAGCTGGATAAAACTAAAATCAAGGCAATTGATGTTGCAGGCAAAGGAGGCACTTCTTTTGTTAAAATTGATTCAATCCTGCATAACAGGAAAAGATTAGGGCAAGTGTTTGGGGAGTTTGGAATTCCTACTAGCGCAAGCATTTTAATGACAAGGAAAGCATCAGACAAGCAAATAATTGCTTCCGGAGGCATCAAAAATGGATTGAATATTGCCAAAAGCCTTGTTTTAGGAGCAGATTTAGCAGGAATTGCAGGAAGTGCATTAAAGAATGCAGGAAATGAAAAAAAAATAAAAGGGCTGCTTGATTCAATGGAACAGGAATTAAGGATTTCAATGTTTTTAATTGGAGCAAAAAACATTAAAGAATTAAAGAAAAAGAAATTTGTTTTACAGAATAATCTAATTGAATGGAATAACCTAATTCTTTCACTCTAATAAGTAAATTTATATAGTGGTTTATGCATCTATTAGATTGATTTAAATGGATGCTGAAAAAACAAATCATTTTATTTCTCTTGGGTTAACTGAATATGAATCAAAAGCAATCCTTGAATTAACTCAAAAAGGATCTCTTGAAGCACCGGAAATAAGCAGGAATTCAACAATACCAAAAACAAGAGTTTATGATGTATTAGAAAAACTGGAATCAAAAGGATTGGTTATTTCATTAGAAGGAAGACCAAAAAAATATCAGGCAATAGAAACAGAAAAAATAATTGAAAAACTAATTGACTTAAAAAAACAGGAATTTAATTCAATAGAAAAAAATGCAGTTAAACTAAAAGAAATGCTTAATTCAGAAGAAATAACAGAAGAAAAAGAAAACATTCTGAAAATAAAGCATTTAAACGATTTTGACAGAATTCTTGGACAAGAAATACTTAAAGCAAAAAAATCAATTATCGGATTTACTGAAATAAAAGAAAAAAAAGAATTAAAACAGGCATTAATTAAAGCAGTGGAAAAAAATGTTTCAGTTAAATTGATTTCAAACAAAAAAGAAATTGAATCAATAAAAGAAATAGCAATAAAAAATTCAGTTCATTCACTTAATGCATTTGTAATTGACGAAAAAAAAGTTGTTCTTGGACTGGATAACTTCAATGAAAAAAAACCAAATTACCATTTTGCAATCCTGCACAACAAAAGCCTAGCAAAAGCAATCACAAGCCATTTCAACGAAAAATGGGAAAGCGCTCTGTAGAAATTCTTTATAAAAAACAAAAATTCACTTAATAAAACCTGTTTATTTGTATATTCAAAGCAATTTAAAAATCAAGTTCAGGGATTTATACACCGCAATGGGAAAGATAATCATTAAATACAGAAAAAACTATTATTAATTCATGGAACCAGCAGATTACTTAAGCAAGCTGAAACAGCAAATAGAAAAAGGCGCAGTAAAAGAATACGGAACATTTGTGTTGATTATACTAATGATGGTTTTTTTCATTAATTTAGGGTTAGATAATCCAATAGGGCATGCAATAGAACCGGAAAAAACCTGTGAAGAAATAAAAGGCGTTTGTTCAGAAAATGCCTGCGTGGAAGGATTCACTGAAAAAGAAAATTACTGCCCAAATAATAAATACTGCTGCAAAAAAACAGAACAATAGAATTAAAACTAATTTTGATAAATATATTGTCTGAAAAGTGAATATAAATGGATGAAAAATTAAAGGAAATGGCATTAAAATATGCAGTGAAAAATGCATTTGAATACAATGGAAAAGCAGACTTAAAAGCAGTAATAGGAAAACTTGTTTCAATAGACAAAGAACTAGGAAAAAATTTAGGGAAACACATCAAAGAAATAACTGAAGCAATAGAAACAGTCAATTCAATGGAAAAAAAAGAATTAAAAAAAAAATACAATTCACTTGAATTCACTGAACTCCCTGAAAGAAAACAAAAAGAAGAAATGAAATTAGACTGGGCAGAAAAAGAAAAAGTAGTAACAAGATATGCGCCAAACCCAAACGGGCCATTTCATTTAGGAAACGCAAGAGCAATAATCAATTCATATGAATATGCAAAAAAATACAACGGAAAATTCATTTTAAGGTTTGATGACACTGATCCAAAAGTAAAAAGACCAATGGAAAACGCAGAAACAGTATTTAAAAAAGACTTGAAATGGCTTGGAATAGAAGTGGACGAAACCTTTTTTGCCTCAGACAGAATGGAAATATACTATAATTATATGAAAAAAGTTATTTCAAAAGGAAAAGCATATGTATGCAAATGCAACAAAGAAGACTGGAAAAAATTAATTGACGAAAACAAAGGATGCAAATGCAGAACAAAAAAACCAAAAGAACAGCTAAAAGAATTTGAAAAAATGCTTTCAAATGAACTAAAAGAAGGACAAGCAGTATTAAGGATTAAAACTGATTTAAAGGCAAAAGACCCTTCTTTAAGAGACTGGTGGGCAGCAAAAATAGTTGATAATCCAGAACATCCAAGAGCTGGAAGTAAATATCATGTATGGCCTTCATATAATTTTGCTTCGGCAATAGACGACCATGAAATGAACATTACATTAATTATCAGAGGACAGGAACATGCACAAAACACAGAAAAACAAAAATTTTTGTATGAATATTTCAAATGGGTTTATCCTCATGCACTGCATACAGGAAGAATTAAATTAAATGAAATGGTTTTAAGCACTTCAAAAATAAAAGAAGGAATAGAAAAAAAAGAATTTATTGGCTGGGATGACCCAAGGTTAGGAACAATACAAGCATTAAAAAGAAGAGGATTTCATCCAGAAACAATAAAAGAAATAATAAAAGAAATCGGCGCAAAAAGCTCTGATGTAACAATTGACTTTAACAGAATGATTGACATAAACAAGAAATTTATTGACAAAAAAGCAGACAGATATTATTTCATTGAAGAACCAGTTAAATTAGATATTAATTTTGTTCCTGAATTAGAAATAGAAAAACCAGTTCATCCGGATTTTCCTGACCAGACAAAAACATACAGATTAAAAGAAGGCTCGCAAGCTTTTTTAGTTTCAAAAAAAGACTTAGAAAAAATGGAAAAAGGAAAAATTGCAAGATTAAAACATGCATTAAACTTCAGATTAACTGACAAGAACGAAATGAATGCATCAGGGGAATTCATTGGAACACAAAAACTTGAAACAAAACAATTAATTCAATGGATTTTAACCGAAACAACAGCAGAAATAATGATGCCAAATGCAACAAAAAAATATGGTGCAATAGAAAAAGAAATACTCAAAGAAGCAGAGAGTAACTGGGTTCAGTTAGAAAACTTTGGTTATGCAAAAATTGACGAAATAAAAGAAAACAAAGTAATTCTGTGGTTTACACACAAATAAATTATTTCTTTCTTCTTTTCGGATGGCCTTCAGTGGAATAAAATTCACCACTACTTTTTTTTGCTGCCTGGCTTTTTTCCCATTCAGCAAGCTTTGCATTACTGTCTCTCTTTTTTGTTCTTGGAATTAAAGGCAAATCTGTTTTGCTTGTTTTTGGAACCAAAGGATTAATCAAAACAAAACCAAATCTTCCGTTTTTTGATGATTCAACAACAAGATTTCTGTATTCAAAATCAAAACCAAAATCTGTCGGCAACCCTCTTTTATTTGTATTAACTTTAAATTTTTTTCCGGCTTGTCTCAAAAAACGAATTGCTTGTTGGCTTGCAGAATCTAATTGAATTCTAAATTGTTCCTTAAGTTCAGGCGAAGTCATTAATCTGTTTAAATCATTTTCTTCAATAAAAGCAGCACACCATTTATCAACTTTTTCGCCTTTTCCTGAAAATCCTTTTGCAACAAAATTATCTAAATCCTCGACAGTTGGTTTTCTTAATAATTCCATTAAAATAAAGTTTTTTTTAGGATTTGTTCTGCTTACGGCAACCCTCAAAAGTTTAGGTCCTCTTAAAGAAAAAGACCTTTTGACAGTTGAATTCCCTGCTTGTCTATTAAATTCTTTTAAAACACCATTCAAAAGAATTGATTCACCAACAGTCATTCTTCTTGCAATATCTGCATCACGAACAAACCCTTCAAAAGGTTTTTTATCCTGCTTAAGATAAGTTCTAATTGGAATTTTCCTATAAAAAGTTCCAGAATTAGAAACAATTGTTCCTGTTGGCTCTGAAGGAATCGCAACCCTTTCTATTGGAAAAACCTTTGAATGAAACCTCTGTTTTTTCTTAATAGAAGTTCTTCTGGCTTTAGTTCTGGTCATACAAAAAACAGACTAAAATACCTTTAAAAAGGTTTATTTACACGATTATTTAACTTGTTTTGCCGATGACAATGAACAGCCATAAATGGCTGCAAGGAGGTCGATTTTAAATGGCAGAATTCATACGGTTCAGCGTAGGCAAAGAACTAAAAGAAAAACAATTAGAATTAATAGAAAAAGTAAAAGCTAGTGGAAAAATAAAAATAGGCGTAAATGAAACAACCAAAGCAGTGGAAAGAGGAAGCGCAAAAATAATTTTCATTGCAGAAGATGTTTCACCACAAGAATTAGTAATGCATTTGCCTTTATTGTGCGAAGAAAAAAAAATCCCATATAGTTATATTTCAACTAAAAAAGAATTAGGAGAAAAAACAGGGATTAATGTAGGAACTGCTTCAATTGCATTAATTGAAGAAGGCAATGCAAAAAAAGAACTAGAAGACATAATAAAAAAAGTAAGCGAATTGAAAAAGGTGTGATTAAATGATTGGAAGAGGAACACCAGCTGAAGTAGTTGAAGTAATACAAAGAACAGGCGTTCACGGCGAAATAATACAGGTATTATGCAAAATACTTGAAGGACCGGAACAAGGAAGAGTAAAAAGAAGAAATGTAAAAGGAAACCTCAAAAAAGGGGATGTAATAATACTGCTTTCAACTGAAAGAGAAGCAAAAGAAATCAAGGCATAGGAGGAAAAAAAATGAATTGCAGTTTTTGCGGAAAAGAAATGAAAAAAGGAACCGGCCTGCTTTATGTAAAAAAAGACGGCACAACCTTCAGGTTTTGTTCCTCCAAATGCGAAAAAAATCTCCTTAAACTAAAAAGGAATCCAAGAAACATTAAATGGACAAAAGAACACCACAAACAAAAAAAGAAATAAAGGTGATTAAATGGAAAGAACATTAATTTTAATAAAACACGATGGAGTCCAAAGAGGATTATCAGGAGAAATAATAAAAAGATTTGAACAAAAAGGGCTGAAAATTGCAGGAATAAAAATGGTTCAGGCAACAAAAGAAACAGCAGACAAACATTATGTAATAACCCCAGAATGGACAAAAAAATTAGGAGAAAACTCAAGAAAATCAGCAGAAAAAAAAGGAATCAAAGTAACTGAAACAGACGAAGAAATAGCAAAAAGAATCCATTCACAGAACTCAGAGTACCTAACTGAAGGGCCAATAATAGCAATAGTGTTTGAGGGCTACCATTCAATAGAAACAGGAAGAAAATTAATAGGGAACACCGAAGCAAGAAAAGCAGACATAGGGACAATAAGAGGAGACTTTACAGTTGACTCATACGATTTAGCAGAAGAAAAAAAAAGATCAGTAAGAAATTTAATTCATGCATCAGAAGACAAAGAACAAGCAGACCGGGAAATCAGTTTGTGGTTCAAGAAAGAAGAACTGCATGATTACACAAAAAAAGAATGGGAAATAATGCATAAGTGAATTAAATGAAAGTACAAATAAAAAAATTAAATAAAGAAGTAAAATTAGAGCCTGCACACAAAGGAGACGCAGGCATTGATTTATATGCATCAGAAACAACAGAAATACTTCCAACAGAAATAAAATTAGTTAAAACAGGAATAATGGTTGCAATACCAGAAGGATTTGAAGGGCAAGTAAGACCAAAATCAGGTCTTGCATTAAATAAAGGAATAACTGTCTTAAATACCCCAGGAACAATTGATGCAGGATATAGAGGGGAAATAGGGGTAATAATAATAAACCATGGAAAAGAAAAATTCACTGCAGAAAAAGGAAAAAAAATCGCTCAATTAGTATTTAACAAAATAGAAACACCAGAAATAGAAATAGTAAAAGAACTGGATCAAACCACAAGAGGAGAAGGCGGATTTGGTTCAACCGGATTGTGAAAATAAATGATTAGAAAGCCAATAATCACTGTATTAGGACATGTTGATTCAGGAAAAACAAGTTTCCTTGACAGAATTAGAGGCACAAAAATTGTTTCACAAGAAGCAGGAGCAATAACACAACACATTGGGGCAACAGAAGTTCCAATAGAAGTAGTAA
>Ga0066639_10000641_pt1 | contig 30551 bp, 34 predicted proteins | sample CryGeyCG2114_010_2_FD_59504 | JGI IMG/M metagenome (GOLD analysis project Ga0066639, IMG submission 59504) | Groundwater microbial communities from aquifer - Crystal Geyser CG10_big_fil_rev_8/21/14_0.10 | ecosystem: Environmental > Aquatic > Deep subsurface > Groundwater | place: USA: Utah...
GCCACGGCATCTGCCGATGCACGGCAGTGGTATGTGTCAGAGGAAATGTTTGCCACAATAGTACAATTTTTACAGGACAATGGATACACAGCCATATTTGTGTCTGAACTACTCGATCAATTGGAACAAGGGATAATAGAAGAGAAATCTGTGATTCTTTCTTTTGATGATGGGGCAGCAGATTTTTATACCACTGCGTTTCCGCTTCTCAAAACATTTCATATGAAGTCTGTGATGCATATCATGACAAGCGTGAAAAGTGATAATTGGTTAACGGCCGAGAACATCAAAGAATTAGATGACACCGGCCTGGTAGAATTTGGCTCACATACCAAGTACCATGCGTATTTAACCCGTGGATCTCTTGAGGAAGCACGAGTCGAGATGGAAGACAGCAAGGCATATTTAGAACAGCTTTTGGGAAAGCCTGTGTACTCCATTGCGTATCCATTTGGGGTATATAATCAAGAGATACAGGCCTTGGCAGAGGAACTGGGGTATGCCGTGGGGATGAGTCTCCGGGGTGGAGCGGAACAGGATACAAGTGAACTATATGAGTTACGTCGAATCATTATCACGAATGGAACGACTATTGCAGAGGTCCTCAATAGTCAGTGAGGGCTTGCTTTTTTGGGAGGTTGGTGTATACTTTTTTTATATTCATCGCTGTGCAAATGGTGTTCGTTGTAGGCTGGTTTTACCTCATGCTTGCTCCAGGCAAGGGTGACGTTACTGTTCTACAACGTCCGTTTTCTTCAAAGAAATATCTATTTGTACAAGCAACGTACGCGTTAAGCTTTTTTTTGTATGGCGGAGAAAAGATTTTTTACCTCAGAGTCTGTCACTGAGGGGCATCCAGATAAAATCTGTGATCAGATTTCTGATGCAATTTTGGATGCAGTCCTCAGGGATGATCCAGATGGTGCGTGTTGTTGTGAAGTGTTTACGACTACAGGGCTTGTTGTGGTGGGTGGAGAAATTACCACGAGTACGTATGTAGATATTTCTTCAATTGTAAGAAATACACTCAAAGAAATTGGATACACTGATCCGGGCTTTGGCATTGACTACAAAAGTTGTGGTGTCATTGTCGCCGTGGATGAACAAAGTCCTGAAATTGCCCAGGGAGAAAAAGAAACAGAAGGACACCCACACAAGGCACAAGGGGCAGGGGACCAGGGGATGATGTTTGGATATGCAAGCAAGGAAACACCAGAACTGATGCCACTGCCTATTATGTTGGCGCATGGGTTGACAAGAAAGTTATCCGAACTTCGAAAAAATGGAACAATTCCATACTTGCGCCCGGATGGGAAAAGTCAAGTTACCGTGGAGTACGAGGATGGTGTTCCAAAGCGTGTAGATGCGGTTGTTGTGGCGGCACAACACAATCCAGATATTACTCCAGAACAAATTCGGAAAGATATTATTGAAAACATAATTACACCTGTCTGTGGGGCCTATCTGGATGACAAGACCAAATTTTTTATTAATGAAACGGGGGCCTTTGTTATTGGTGGCCCCAATGGTGACACGGGTTTGACAGGTCGTAAAATCATCGTGGATACCTATGGTGGAAAAGGACGTCATGGAGGCGGGGCCTTTTCTGGAAAGGTACCAAATAAGCAAGATAGATCAGGTGCCTATATGGCACGCTACGTGGCAAAAAATATTATTGCTGCCGACCTTGCTGACGAATGTGAAGTACAACTTTCCTACGCGATTGGGTATCCAGAACCAGTGAGCGTGTTGGTGGATACATTTGGCACTGGAAAGGTGGACACAGAAGTATTAGAGGCTGCGGTTCGACGTGTATTTGATCTGACACCTGCTGGAATTATTTCAGAACTTGATTTGAAACGCCCAATTTATCTCGCAACCGCCGCGTATGGACATTTTGGAAGGAATGAGTTTCCATGGGAGCAAACCAATAAAGTTGATGCGCTCAAGGCCGCTATTTCTGCCTAGTTGAAAAAAAATACAATATAGGGTAAGCTCCAGATACTCCGTAGAGATATCTGGAGTTTTTTTACCCCTAATACGAGACGTCTGATGGAACAGAATACCCCAACATTAAAACAAGGACTTGCCAAAATGATGAAAGGTGGCGTGATTATGGATGTGGTAAATGCCGAGCAGGCAAAAGTTGCCGAGGATGCTGGCGCGGTGGCAGTTATGGCACTAGAGCGTGTGCCGTCAGACATCCGGAAAGACGGTGGTGTGGCGCGCATGAGTGATCCAAAGATGATCAAGGAAATTATGGCTGCAGTCAGTATTCCCGTAATGGCAAAAGTACGTATTGGGCATTTTGTGGAAGCACAGATTTTGGAAGCACTTGCAGTTGACTACATTGACGAAAGTGAAGTGTTGACCCCTGCTGACAACACGTATCATATTGATAAAAGCAAATTTAGTATCCCTTTTGTGTGCGGATCACGAAACCTGGGCGAAGCTATGCGTCGTATCAGTGAGGGGGCTGCCATGATCCGAACAAAAGGGGAAGCCGGTACGGGAAATGTGGTACAAGCAGTGCACCATATGCAAACACTTCTTGAAGAAATTTCTTTACTAGAGAATATGAATGAAGATCAATTAGCGGTATATGCAAAAGCCCAGCGCGTGGAAGCGGCCCTTGTCAAAAAAATAAAAGAATTAAAACGACTGCCTGTAGTCAATTTTGCCGCAGGGGGAATAGCAACACCAGCAGACGCTGCACTCATGATGCAGCTTGGCTGTGATGGAGTGTTTGTTGGGAGTGGTATTTTTAAAGCATCTGATCCGGCAGCGCGGGCGCGAGCCATTGTACAGGCCGTCATGCATTTTGACGATCCCAAAGTGCTTGCGGAAGTTTCGGAAGGGCTGGGCGAAGCCATGCCAGGGCTTGAGATCGATACGCTAGAAACGCGGTATGAAGGAAGATAATACGATTATTGGTGTTCTAGATATTCAAGGATCAGTAGAAGAGCACGCGGCAATGCTTGGACGGTTGGATCATGTGGAAGTAAGAATGGTAAAGAAGCTAGAGTATCTGAAGGAGTTGGATGGTTTGGTTATTCCTGGTGGAGAAAGTACGGTCATGGCGAAGTTGATGCGTGAGTACGAGCTTGATGTGGCTATCAAAGAAGATGTGAGTCGTGGTATGTGTGTATACGGGACATGTGCGGGCGCGATTCTTGTCTCGAGCAATGTAAAGGGAGAAGAACGTTTTGCACCTCTTGGCCTCATTGACATAACAGTGCAGAGAAATGGATACGGACGTCAGTTGGATAGTTTTGAAACGGTGGTACATTTTGATGATGAAAATATTTCGGCGGTATTTATTCGAGCACCGCAACTTACCAAAGTAGGAAAGGGTGTGCAGATACTTTCCACGTATAAAGATGAGATTGTGGCCGTTCGTAATCAGCAAGTATTAGTAACCACATTTCATCCAGAGCTAACGGATAGCACAGTAGTCCACCGTTATTTTGTAGAAATGTGTATAAAAAAAAATCCCACGTAGGGATTTTTTTGATAGATGGTTTGGGTGTTGCCGCCCGCACCAGTCCAACCAAAGTGTGGCGTGCCTCTTGGGTTTACTCGCACGGGCGTGCGAGGCGTCTGTCGCATGGTACGTTTGTCATACACGCGAACGCAACCCAAAGGCGGGGACCTCACTTCGCATCACGAGCAGATGCAATACATGGGGTCTCCGCGAGGGAGTCCCAGCTTTCGCGTCTGCCATTTGCAATGTAAGGTCGGACACACGGTCTCGCTTGTGTGTGCGAGAGTTGGTGGGCTCGGTCACGTAGACCAGCTGCCCCTCGTCTTTCAGCCTACAGACAAAGCTTCTTCCCCAGCAGAGCCAGGTTATGAATCTCCGCCGCGCTGGCAGACTTCGGGAGGAGCAGCGTGACATCTCCGGTGCTGATGAGGTCTTTCACCTCCTGTTCAAATTCACCAGCACCACTGCTGAAGAAAACGATGATCCCAGTGTAGCCAAGCGAACGAATCGCCCGAACAACGCTGGGTCCTGCCATCTCCGGCATTTGGACGTCACAGACGACGAGGTCAAACCTCGCCGTGTCCTTTTTGAATTCCTCCAGAGCCACCTGTCCCGAAGGGCAGGCGGTGATGTCGATGTCGAACTTAGACTTCATCACCCGCGCCATGGCGCGGAGAATCATCGGTTCGTCATCGATCCAGAGGATCCCCAGATCGTTTGTTTCCAGTCCCATCGCAACTCCGTGCTTTGTAAGGCACGGACGGCAACAGCTCAACATATCATGATGTGTATATATTGTCAATTTTTATATTAAAAAAAGAGCAACATGCTCTTTTTTAAAAAATGAGGGGTCCTTGGGTATGGTCGTGGTTGAGAAGCCCCCCCTATCGATCAGAACCTGTGGCGATGCAGGCTGAGTGCCTGCCCGAGATCGTTCGCAACCACCCGAACGTAGACCGTCGGGGAGATCCCCTCCGTGAGAGGATGCGGGATCGTGCATGTCTCAAACTCGTACTGAGTCAGCACCTCGATGAAGATCGAGGGCCGAGCCGCAACGATCCGCGCCCGAAGCGCGCGGTTCACTTCGCCAAAGACGAGGATGGCATCGAACTCGACGCCCGCAGTCCAGTTGGGGGTCAGGGTGATCCCCGGGATGGCGACGCCCAGGAGCGTCGCGACGTTGCCACCAAGTGTCAAAATCCTCATTCGTCACCAGTTTTCGTGCAGTACGACCTACCCAATTGCGGCGCAGTCTATCATACAATATGAGTTGTGTCAATATAATGAACTGCAAAAAATATAAACACATGGTATACTGTATCTACTATGACAGCATTTCAAGCCATTTTTCTTGGTATCGTCCAAGGTCTTACAGAATTTCTTCCCGTATCTTCTTCTGGACATCTTATTTTTTTGCCAATAGTTTTTGGGTGGGAGGACCAGGGGATTGCTTTTGACGTAATGGTGCATTTGGGCTCCCTTGTTGCAGTCATACTGTATTTTAGAACTAACATTTGGAAGCTGCTGCGTGCATTTTTTTCTCGAGGAGCATTATATGCACAAGATCGAAGGCTTGCATGGTTTATTTTGCTCAGCATTATCCCAGCAGGAATCGTTGGCGTACTATTGGATTCAAATAGTCGCTCTGCGCTTGTTGTGGGGATTAGCCTCATTTGTTGGGGTATATTGCTTGGTGTGGCAGATAGATATAGCAAAAAAAGAACACGTGCAGGCAGTGATGTACAACATCTGAGATTCTCACAAGTTGTTGTTATTTCACTTGCGCAGGCAGTGGCACTGATTCCCGGGACGAGCAGGTCGGGTATTACCATGACCGCAGGATTATTTTCTGGACTTACAAAAAAAGCGGCCGCAGAGTTTTCGTTTCTTATGAGTATTCCAATTATTGTTGCTGCAGGATTGTTAAAAACAATAGAATTCGTTGAAGTTGGATTTGGAGATATCGCTGCTGATGTTCTCCTTCTGGGTGCATTCAGTGCAGCATTGAGTGGGTGGATAGCCATTGCAGCACTTATGAAAATAATACAAAAGTGGAGTTTTCTTCCATTTGTTGTATATCGTATTATTGTTGGAGTTATTATCTTGGTTACTCTTCTATAGACGCCTGTGAAAAAGGGGAGACATACAATTGCCGTTCTTGGGGCAGGAAACTTTGGTACTGCCTTTGCACATATACTCGGTCAAAATGGGCATCGGGTACATCTTTGGAATTGGGAAGAAGATCTTATTCCACTCAAGCAGATCAAGAGATTTCGTGAAAATAAAATGTACCTCAAGGGCATTCATTTGTCGGAACACATCCATCCGACTGAAGATATAGAGGCTGCAGTGCAAAATGCACAGTTTGTGTTTTTTGCTATGCCGAGTGGGCATGTTCAACACACACTATCCTACATCAGTTCACTTATTGCTGACAATGCAGTTCTTGTTGATTTGTCAAAAGGAATTGATCCACATTCATTAGCGCTTATTCCACACATTATGGCGAAGCATGTGCGCCCTGTGCTCAAAAAAAATATTGTTACCATTTCTGGTCCATCAATTGCTTCACAAATGGCAAAAGGGGAAAAGACCATGATGAATATTGCATCAAAAAATGTTGCAGCTATGAAGCGTGTCGTACAGGTTGTAGAAAATGGGCATATTCGTCTTATTTCAACCAAGGATGTTATTGGCGTGGAAGTGGCAGGATCATTTAAAAACGTATATGCCATCGCCATGGGGATGTGCGATGGGCTCGGTATGTCACTCAATACTAAAGCTGCCTTGATTACCTATGCAGTCGAAGAAATTGCACAGCTTGCTAAAGCCATGGGCGGAAATAAACGCACCGTGTATGGGTTGGCTGGTCTGGGTGATTTGGTTGGCACGGCATTGTGTCAGGATAGCCGAAACAGACGATTTGGTGAGTGTCTTGCGGCCGGAATGGGCAGTATTGCGGCTTGTAAAAAAATTGATCAGACAGTAGAAGGCATCGACGCAGCCACATGTCTCATGCGGCTCAAAAAAAAGTATAGACTCACCCTTCCATTTACAGAAATGATTTATTTGTGTATAAAGGGGAACACAGACGTGAGAAAACGGTTTGATCGATTTATCCAGACTGTATAGTGTATGAATACAGAGGAAGCCCTCAAGCAGGTATACAATGTAAGTAAGGAACAAAACACCCCCGTGTATGCGGTCGGTGGTTTTGTGCGTGATGCATTACTTGGTCGAGAGCAAAAGAAGGATATTGATTTTATGGTGGAGGGGAGTGGACTTGCATTTGCGCAGGCATTTGCACAGCACTATAGCGAGGAAGTTGGTCGATTGGTAGAGTTTCCCGATTTTGACACGGCACGTTTTTTGTTTCTTGATAGAAATGAACAAGAAGTTCTTTTGGAGCTTGAGTTTGCAGGGGCGAGAAAGGAAGAATATACCAAAGGGTCAAGAAAGCCAGCCGTGACGCATACTTCGGTGGAAGAAGATCTTTCTCGAAGAGATTTTACCGTAAATGCCATGGCACAAAAAGTAGAAAAAACAGGACTTGGCGACATTATTGATCCTTTTTTGGGTCAGAAAGATTTAAAAGCGCGAATATTGAAAACCCCACTTGATCCTGACATTACTTTTTTTGATGATCCACTCCGCATGTTACGAGCGGCACGGTTTGCTGCGCAGCTTGATTTTGATATTGAGAGTGCAACATATACGGCAATGCATGAAAATAGAAAACGGCTCAGCATTATTTCAAAAGAGCGTATTCAGGAAGAACTCATGAAGTTGCTTGCAACCCCGGTTCCATCCATTGGGCTGGCCCGGCTGTATCAATCCAAACTGATTGACGAGTTTTTGCCCGAAGTGAGTGCACTGGCTGGCGTGGAAGAAGTAAAAGGATATCAGCACAAAGATAACTTCAATCACACCCTTGCCGTGGTAGATAACATTGCAGAGTATTCAGACAAGCCACTCTTGCGACTGGCAGGTCTTTTACATGACATCGCAAAGCCTGACACCAAAAAGTTTGTACAAGGGCGTGGGTGGACATTTGACATGCATGAACATTTGGGCCGAAAGATGACGAAAGAAATTATGCGTCGGTTGAAGTTTAGCAACAAAGATATATGGTACGTGAGTGAGCTGGTTCGGTGGCACCTACAGCCAATTGCGCTTATGGACAAGGGCGTCACTGATAGTGCAGTGCGAAGGCTTATTGTAGGCTTGCAAGAGCTCTTACCAGATTTGTTGCAGCTGTGCCGATCAGATATCACCACAGGGAATCAAAAGAAAAAAATAAAGCGTCTGAAAAATTATGATTATCTCGATAAGCGTATTATAGAAGTGCTTGAGACGGATAAGCTCCGTGCATTTCAGTCACCTGTTCGTGGTGAAGAAATCATGGAGGTGCTTGGCTTGAAACCTGGCCCAACCGTGGGAAAAATGAAAAAAGAAATCGAGCGTGCTATTCTCGATGGAGAAATTCCAAACGAGTACGAGGCCGCACGTGCGTACTTTGATACCATCCACGAATTATTTATGAAAGATGTTAAAGAATGGGAGAAAGTATAAAAAACTATGAATCTTATTTTGGCATCATCAAGCCCAAGACGGAAGCAAGTGATGGATGAACTGGGGCTGGTGTATCGCGTCATTCCAAGTGATTTTGAAGAAAATCATGCGTTGCATAGTGATTCAATTGCGTTGGTCACAGATTTTGCCATGAAAAAGGCAGAAGATGTATTGACACATAACCCGGGTGCCATTGTCATTGGTTCTGATACTATTGTCCATGGTCCAGATGGAAGATTATTGGGGAAAGCAAAACAGTATACGGATGCATTTCGGATGATCCAACGCTTGCAAGCAAGCAGTTGTGATATGTATACGGGTGTGGCTGTCCTTTCAAAAGAAAAAAGAAACATAGGATATACAAAAGCAACGGTACACTTCAAATCTCTTACGGACAAAGAGATCAAAATGTATTTGGATGATCCAGAGGCAGATTGGATGGATAAAGCAGGGGCATTTGCTGTCCAAGGAAAGGCAAAAGGATGGATTGAAAAAATTGATGGAGAATATAGCACCATGATCGGGTTGTCAAAAAGCATGCTGACAGCCTATTTGCAGGAGTTTGGTGTTCTGTAACGCAATATAAAAAATCAGCCCATGCAGCTGATTTTTGTGTTATAGAGTTGTATTGCCTTCCCCCGGGTGAACACAATCGCAGATGCAGTCGTAAGCTCTCAAATGCCAACGGGCAAAGTGTAAAAAGCTACTACTGTTTTCTGCGGTGCATACACCCGGGGGTTGGCGTCTCCTAAGGTGCCGCGAGCTGGATTTGAACCAGCGACTTCGGGTCCTTAACCCTTAGCTCTACCACTGAGCTATCGCGACACAAAACAAAATATTTTTTTATCCTATAGATGATTACTCATTTTGTCAAGTAGCTGAATATATTTTCCCCTAGGAGTGGATTGTTTTCTGCCCCTACCTTTGTTATACTGTATCCACTATGCTACTAACCATTTGGACAGAGTTTTTGTATGAGCCGCTTTTCAATGGGCTTATTTGGATATATAACAATTGGGCAAACCAGAATCTTGGTTGGTCTGTGGTGTATCTCACTGTTATTCTCCGCGTGGCATTGCTTCCATTTACCTTGGTGACAGAAAAAGCCCGCTCGAGTAATGTTGAGCTGGAAAAGGAACTTGAACGCCTCAACAAAGAGTTGAGTAATGACCCAATTTTGAGAAAAGAAGAAGTACGACGTGTGTTACGCAAAAGAAAGGTAAAACCTTGGGCAAAGGCCGTGGTCCTTGGCATTCAGCTGCTGGTATTGATATTGTTATATCAAGTTTTTTTACGTGGCATTACAGGAGAAAAAATTATTCAAATTTTATACCCAACCATTGAGTTTCCTGGGAAAATCAATACCATGTTTTATGGGTTTGACTTGGGTGCCTCACATGATTGGTTTTGGTCTGGTCTCGTAGCAGTCTTTTTGATGCTTGAAATATACATTGGGTATCACAAGCAAAAGGGTGGGCTGACAAAAAGTGATCTTTCATATTTTATTCTTTTCCCTGTCGCTATATTTTTTGCATTATACGTGCTTCCAATGGTAAAAGCGCTATTTATATTGACATCTTTTGTCTTTTCTGCTATTGTCCATCAGTTTAGTATGCTATTATTTAGTGTAGGGAAAAAGGAAAAGAAATAATAATTAATATACATTATTTGATTATAGGAGTATTTGTATACAGAAAGACAAGTCATCCCATAACCTAATAATCACATAATCCAACGTATGGCAGAATCACTCGACAAACTCATGTATTCCTTTGTGATGGAAGATGTCCTAAAGGGATTTTTCATTTATGTCCCACCAGGGTATGTCGCCTGTGTCTATGATCTTGGGCGAGGGGTACTAAAAAAAGTATTAACCCCAGGGCTTCATTTTAAAATTCCCTTTTGGCAAAAGGCAAAGTTGTTTAATACGCAAACACTGGAGTACAGTATTTCTCGAGAATTTAACCCACAGAATGAAAAGGCACTGGGGGATATCCCTATTGCGGCGGTAAGCCAAGACGCAAAGCGTCTGGGTGTTGAAGGGACTATTTTGCTTCGGCTTGATGTTCACCAAATTCCTGCAATTTGGCAAACGATAGGTGCTGACTTTGTCGCAAAAATCATTCGCCCGACGGTTCGAAGCCGTATACGCATGGTGGCAAGTCGATTTGATCAGGAAGAAATCATGGGGAAAAAACGTGATGCGGTGGAAACTGAGCTAAAAAATGAGCTAGAACGAATTTTTTATTCTCGTGGTATTTTTGTGGAAAACATCCTGTTGTCAGAGATAGGGAATATCTCTGATTACGAACGGACTGCAAAGGAATAATGGATATTCTATACTATAGAGCCTAGTGAATATACTGGGCTTTTTATATATCCACAGATTTTTGTTGTCACTCCAGCTATGATGTTGACAGCATCCATTTGTACATGGTATTATCACTCTGTAATAAGGAGTGACAAATTGTATGGAAGAAAGAAAAAAGCAACTTCTAGAGTTGGTCGTTGAGCAGTATATTGCAACGGCTGAGCCTGTGTCGAGTAAGATGTTAGTCGACTACCTAGGTGTCAGTGGGGCCACCATACGCAATGAGCTGCGTGCTTTGGAGCAGCAAGGCTTGCTTACGCATCCACATACTTCTGCAGGGAGAATCCCAACGGAACAAGGATATAAATATTACGTACAGGAAATTTTACAGATAGCTGATCCGGCGGCAGAAGTAGTCGCTGCAGTAGAGCAGATTGTATCAACTCAAAAAGATAGAAAAAATGTATTAAAATCTATTGCAAAACATATTGCCGAAAAGAGTGGAAATGCTGTCATGATTGCATTTGACCGAACAAGCGTGTATTACACCGGTATGTCGTATCTTTTTTCCCAGCCAGAGTTTCTCGATGCTGGAAGAACGGTGCAAGTTTCAGCTGTATTTGATCATTGTGAAGATAGATTGCACATGATCGAAGAGCTTATTGAAGAGGCACATCCAAAAACATTTATTGGCCAGGAAAATCCGCTGGGTGGTGCATGTGCCACTGTGGTCACGCGATTGGGAAATGGAGAGATGATTCTCTGCATTGGTCCACTTCGGATGAATTATGCCGAAACAATTTCATTTATGCATCATTTGAAACATATTTTATAAGTATGAGTAACAAAAAAAAATCTACACAAAAAGGCCAGAAAGAAGTACCAGAGGAGGTTGTTGTGGATACTACTTCTGATACACAGGAACCACCGCAAGAATTGGTGACAGAAGTCAATATCGACTACAAAGATAAATGGATACGCGCACACGCAGACTATCAAAATTTACAAAAAGAAATATCTGACCAGCGCGGTCAATGGGTCAAAATGAGTAAAATGCAAATACTCGAGGAGTTTATTCCTGTTTACGAAAATTTCAAAAAAGCATTTGCACATGAGGTAGAGGGTGAACATACCAGCTGGGAAAATTGGAAAAAGGGTATTGAGTATATTAAAAAGCAGTTTGGAGATATTTTGACGCAGCATGGGGTTGAAGAAATTCAAACAGTTGGTGTTCTATTCAACCCAGCAGAACACGAAGCGCTCAGTGAAGAAGTGTCAGATGAGCATGAAGAAGGAGCTATCATTCGGGAACTTTCTGGTGGGTATAAAGTAGGAAATAAAGTGCTTATAGCGGCAAAAGTCGTTGTCTGTAAAAAGTAATATTTATTAACCCTGTAACACAACATATATGTCACTTATTCGATGGTCACCAAACTGGGACCCATTTGCCGACATGCAGGACATGATGCAACAAACCTTGCCAGCACGGATACAGCAGCAGGCTGTTGCTGGTCAGAATGCATTTATTCCCGCGGTTGACATGTACGAAACAAAAAATGATTTGATTGTGGAGACACCCCTCGCTGGCATGAATCCAGAGGATGTGGAAGTAGAAGTAAGTAATGGTATTCTCACAATCAAGGGAGAGACAAAAAAAGAACGTGAAGTAGAAGAAAAAAATTATTATAGAAAAGAAACAAGATCTGGATCATTTTTCCGGCAAGTGCCACTGCCCGTTTCAGTCATTGAGGAAAAAGTAAGTGCCGAGTTTGCAGACGGGGTATTACAAATTACCTGCCCTAAGTCTGGGGAACAGCAATCAAAAAAAATTAGTGTAAAAGTTACTACGAGTAAATCAAACGAATAATATGGGAGAATTCCAATTGCCTGAAAGGTTGCGGGATGGGATCGGAATGACGCTGGACGAAGGCCGTGCTGAAATAAAAAGACGACGAGAGCAAGAAAGGCGGACTTTACTAGGAGAAAAAATGCGTGGACTAAAAATTTCTCTTGGAATTACTGCGGGTATTCTGGCTGCTGCATTTGCGGCGAGTGAGCTTGTATCGCGGTATATGCCAAGAGGTGGTGATACGATACTCACTCAAAAGGCACTGGAAGATGCCACCCCCGAAGAAATAGCGGCTCTCGAGAGAGAAATTGATACGCTGGAGGAAATTGCAGTAAAAGAACTCGACAGTATTGTCTTTTCAGAATAACAACATCTATACATATATAATATTAGTATACATATGGCAAAAATACTTGGAATCGATTTAGGAACAACAAATTCATGTATGGCTGTGGTCGAAGGAGGACAGCCCAAAGTACTTGAAAACAAAGAAGGCAACAGAACAACACCGTCCATCATTGCAATGTCAAAATCCGGCGAACGTCTTGTTGGGCAACTGGCAAAGCGTCAGGCAGTCACAAACCCAGTGAACACGCTTCATTCTATCAAGCGACTAATTGGACGTGCTGCAGGTGATAAGGAAGTTGCAGATATCAAGCGTCATGCACCATACGCAATTACAGAAGATGGGCAAAAAATTAAGGTAAGCATGGGAGATAAGCAGTACGTTCCGGCAGAAATTTCTGCAATGATTTTACAAAAACTAAAAGCAGATGCCGAAGAAAAGATTGGGGAAACAATTACCCAGGCTGTTATTACTGTTCCAGCATACTTTGATGATTCACAACGACAAGCAACAAAACACGCAGGAGAAATTGCTGGGCTAGAAGTATTGCGTGTCATTAACGAACCAACTGCAGCAGCGTTTGCCTATGGATTTGATAAAAAACAGGATCAAAAGATTGCTGTCTATGACCTCGGTGGTGGAACATTTGATGTGTCTATTCTTGATATTTCCCACGACGCAGAAGATGGCCATTCAACAGTAGAAGTCCTTGCAACACATGGAGATACCCACCTTGGTGGTGACGACTTTGATAAAAAAATTATTGATTGGATTCTTGACGAGTTTAAAAAAGTAGAAGGGATTGATCTTTCAACAGACCCGCTTTCACTTCAACGTGTAAAAGATGCTGCAGAAAAAGCAAAGATTGAACTTTCAAGTACCCCAGAAACAGAAATCAATGAGCCATTTATTACCTCAGGCTCGGAAGGACCAAAACACTTGAACATGAAGCTTTCCCGTGCAAAGATGGAAGACTTAGTACGTGATCTTGCGGAAAAAACAATGGGCCCAGTTGAAATGGCATTGAAAGATGCAGGTGTATCAAAGGGTGATATTAATGAAGTTATTCTGGTTGGTGGCATGACACGTATGCCATTGATTCAAAAGAGTGTGGAGGAATTCTTTGGAAAGAAACCAAATGTGACGGTAAATCCTGATGAAGTGGTTGCCATGGGTGCTGCAATTCAAGCGGGACAATTACAGGGAGATCTTGGCAAAGAAATTTTGCTTCTTGACGTGACACCGTTGTCTCTTGGCCTTGAAACCATGGGTGCTGTGATGACAACATTGATTGAAAAAAATACTACTATCCCTACGAGTAAGACACAAACATTTTCTACCGCGGCAGACAATCAACCAAGTGTAGAAATTAATGTATTACAAGGAGAGCGACAAATGGCTGCTGACAATAAGAACCTTGGTCGCTTTATCCTCGATGGTGTCCCGCCAGCACCACGCGGTGTGCCACAAATTGAAGTGAAATTTGATATTGACGCCAGTGGTATTTTGAGTGTATCTGCAAAAGATAAAGGTACTGGAAAAGAGCAGTCCATCCGCATTGAAGCATCAAGTGGTCTTTCTGAGGAAGAAATTGAAAAGATGAAAAAAGACGCAGAAGAACATGCTGATGATGACTTGAAAAAACGAGAATTGATTGACGCAAAAAATACTGCGGACACCATGGTGTACACCACTGAAAAAATGATGAAAGAAGTAGCAGAAAAGAAGATCGAGATTACCGATGAGGAAAAAAAGAAAGTCGAAGATGGTCTGGCAAAAGTAAAGGAACTCAAGGATAGTGATGACCTGGAAGCCATTAAAGCCGCGGCAGAGGCACTGTCAACTGATGCACAAGCCATTGGCATGAAAATGTATCAAAAAGAACAGGAAGCAGCAAAAGCCGCGGAAGGTACCGGGGCAGATACTGGCACAGAAGGAAGTGGTCCAGACGATGCTGTTGATGGAGAAGTCGTTGATGACAAAAAAGAGGAAGACCAGAAGTAAATAGCAGATTCTCTCCCCCGGGTGGGGGAGTTGAAGGCGGCGCATGACAGTTGTGCATCGCCTTTAGCTTTGATACTGGTGTATGAAAAAAATTTTTATCCTCTCTCTGGTACTGTTTGTGGTAGGTTCTGTGACTGGCTATGTGTTGGCAAGAGATCGATACACAGATATACCAGACATTACTGCAACAAGTATTGTAGAACAAATGCAAAAAGAGGGTTTTCTCGTGACACAAAGTCTTGTGTTGCAAGAAGATGGAACCATTGAAAAGAAAAGCGGAAATGCACTAAAAGACTTTTTTCTTGGACAACGCATTGATGCACAGGCGACGTTGAAGGTAGACAGAGGAGTTGATTTAACGAAAATTGCACAAGATGATATACTTCTGACAGAACAAACAGTTCGCGTCAGACTTCCTGCGGTTGAAACCCGTTCAGTTGAATTGCTTGGTGGTATTACACTTGCAAATGACCAAGGGATTATTAAAAAGATATTTGACAATGAGGATGGGTATAACGAAGCGATTATCCTCTTACAAGAACAAGCGCGTAGTGCGGCAGAAGCAGAAGAATTTTCCCGTATTGCAAAGACAAGCAGCGAAGAACAAATGCAGCGGATCCTTCGTTTGATGGGTATCACTCAAGAAATCATATTTGTGTATTAAGGTATGAAAAAAATAATTATTCTCATTGCTGCCGTCATGTCACTGGGTGTTGCCTACTGGCTTATTTCACCAGTATTTATTGACAGATATGCGGTTGATGATAGTACGGCAGATATTGACGCTGCTATTGCCAATGCGCTTGATGGCACATACAAGGACGAAGATATTGTCATGACAGAAAATTTAAAAGAACAATTGGGCGAAGAAGTAATGCCAGATTTTTTAGAGGAGATGAAAAAAATCGGTGATGTCTTTAGTGATGAGCCTGCATTTGTTGAGATGGAGCATATGATCAGGAAGGAAGAAACACAAGAGGGTGGCGTTGAGGCAAAAGAAGGACTGCCTGTCCAAGAAACTGGACCAGCGCTATTAAAAAGTGGGATGTTTGTTGCGGTCGCACACGATGGTTCTGGACGAGCACATGTGGTGGATCTGGGTGGTGACAAAGGGACTGTCCTACGCATAGAAGATCTCGACATACTCAACGGGCCAGACCTACGTGTAGTACTCTCATCAAATACTGGGGTTCAGTCAAGTGATGAACTAGGGGACTATGTTGAGCTTGGAAAATTGCGTGGAAATAAAGGAAGCCAGAACTATGCCCTGCCAGCAGGCCTTGATATTGCTTCTGTCAAAAGTGTCATCATTTATTGTAAACCATTTCATGTCGTATTTAATACGGCAGATCTTTACTAACCCCACCTATGAAACTCTTTCATCATACACACCACTTTTTTGGGCATGTCCATCAAAAAAAGGTACGCCACCGGGTGGCGGTACTCGTTGCCTCGTACCTCTTTTTGATTGGTATGACGTCTGCCATTGGTATTTACTTTGGTATGGATGGATTTGCAGTGTTCCCATTAGTTATATTATTTATACTTGTCGGACTTATTACTCATATTGCGATAGATCATTACTAGTATCTGCATTGAAAGATTGTAACACACCGTATGTCAAAAGATTATTATAAGGTCCTCGGAGTTGAAAAGAGTGCGACGCAAGATGAAATTAAGAAAGCGTTTAGAAAAAAAGCACACAAATATCATCCAGATAAACAAACCGGAGACGAAGAAAAATTTAAAGAAGTAAACGAAGCCTACCAAGTTGTTGGTGATGAGGAAAAACGGGCAAAGTATGACCAGTTTGGTTCTGGCTTTGAACAGCAAGGCGGATTCGGTGGTGGTATGAATTGGGAAGATGTCATGCGCGCCTCACGTGGCCAAGGAGGTTTTGGTGGCGCGAATTTTAATGGAGTTGATCTTGGAGATATCTTTGGAGAGATGTTTGGATTTGGCGGTGGGCGAAGTCAGGGCAGAGGCACCGCAAGAGGGAGAGACATTCAAGTTGATGTAGAAATTGGATTTGAAGATGCTGCCTTTGGGGTAGACAAAGAAGTGACACTTACAAAACAAAATCCATGTGATGTTTGCGCTGGAACAGGAGCCGAGCCAGGATCAGACCAGAAGACATGTGGCACCTGTAACGGGCAGGGACAAGTACGAAAAGTCCAACGAACCATTCTTGGAAATATGCAGGGTGTTGCGACGTGTGATACCTGCGCTGGAAAAGGCAAGATCACGGAAAAAGAATGTAAACACTGTAGTGGTCGAGGTGCTCAAAAAACACAATCAACTTTGAATGTAAAAATACCCGCAGGAATACATGATGGCGCCTCAATCCGACTGACGGGAAAGGGAGAATTTCCAGGTTCTGCCGGTGTAGCAGGGGACTTATATATTCAAGTTCATGTAAAAGGCCATAAAGAATTTGTTCGTGAAAATAATGATATATTCACTGAAACTACGATCACGTATCCGCAGGCAGTACTGGGCGATACCATTGAAATTAATACACTTGATGGGGGGAAAAATCTTGTCATACCACCGGGCACGCAATCACACCAGCAAATTCGTTTGCGAGGGCTAGGAGTACCGTTCTTGCAATCCAGTGGTAGGGGAGATCACTATGTAAAAGTGATTGTGGATGTGCCAAAGAAAGCAAATAAAAAAGTAAAGAAAGCACTAGAAGAATTGGCAGAACTCCTTTGATAAAAAAAGACCCTAAAAAGGTTCTTTTTTTTACTGCTCCGCATCAAGTATTTTATTTACTTCTGCATCGGCTTCTTCATTATCTTCACGATAGACATGACGGAGCGATGTGGTGGTAAATGCCTGCATGGCAGTATAGGCTTGTACAAAAAGTTTCTGAATAGTGGGTTCCTTTACTTTCCAATTTCCATTGAGCTGCTCTACAACGAGTTTGCTATCGGTGTTGCAGGCAACATCGTCAGCACCAAGATCTTTTGCTTTTTTTAGTGCAGAAATCATTGCAGTGTACTCGGCAAAATTATTTGTTTGTATACCAAGGTATTCACCATAGGCGGCGAGTACCTTCCCCTGGGTATCCTTGATGACTACACCAGTTGCAGCGGGGCCTGGATTTCCACGGGATCCCCCATCTGTAAAAATAATAAGTTTCATACTAACTAACTTTTTTTAGGTCCACAATAAGCATTTGGAGTTCTCGGTTTCCATTCCATTCATTTATACCGACTTCAAACAACATATCAATGGTGTCACCAGGCTTTAATATATGACACCAGTTTGTGCCCTCAGCATTCGTTTCACAGAGGCTCCAGCCGATTGTTTTACGGACCACATTGGTAGTGTGCGTGACGCCTATACGAAGATGTGTTTTGTCTTTCCCCATAGGTTGCAGGTTTACAATTTTTACGCCCCTTGCGAGGTAGATTGGATTGTTGTTCATTTGCCCATAGGGCTCAAATTTTTCAAGCAAATCATACAGCTCCCAGTTTATTTCCTCTAGGTCAACCACGGCATCAATATCAAGCGTAGGCGTCATATCAAGGCCTTCTGTATGCTTGGTGTATTGGCTGATAAGAGCCTGCTGAAAGTTTGTACGCTGGTCAGCGGCAATCAGTGAAAAGCCACAGGCCATCGGGTGGCCACCAAATTTTTCAAAATATTCTGATATTTCCTGGAGTGATGCAATCATATTAAAGCCGGTCACACTTCTACCAGAACCGGTGAGGGTTTCTTTGTTCATTGCCATGGCAATAGTTGGCTTTTGGTATTTTTCCTTAATACGGCTGGCAATAAGCCCCACCACTCCTGTTTTCCATTCAGGGTCGAATACAAAGAGAACTGGGTTATGCATCTGATCTCGTTCTACTTGGAGTATGGCTTGATCAACGCATTGCTCTGTAAGTTCTCTTCTGTCGGTATTATTTTTATCTAGCTCCCATGCTAACTCAGAGGCTTTGTCTGCGCGTTCACTCATAAGAAGTTCATATGCCACGTTTGCGTGCGCCAGTCGTCCCGCGGCATTAATACGCGGTGCAATCATAAATCCAATAGTTCTGGCGGTAATTTCTTTTTTCTTCTTGCCATCTGGGTCCAGAATACCGGCTTCAATAAGCATTTTTTTTAACCCAATACGGCGTGTTTTTTCCAGGACAATGAGCCCATATTTGGTGAGGGTCCGTGATTCGCCAAGAAGTGGTACCATGTCAGCAACACTTGCAATTGCGACCATATCCAAAAGCCACTTTTCACAGGCATCATGCGATTCGCCGGTGCTGACTACCGCGTGTGTTTCTTTATGTTTTTTTAATAGTCCTTGTGCCAATTTAAATCCAACACCACCACCAGCAAGATTTTTATCTGGGTATTGTTCAGATTCAATTTTTGGATGGATAATGGCATACGCCGGGGGCAGCGTTTCTGGGATACTATGGTGATCGGTAATGATGACATCCATACCCAGTTCATTGGCCCGTCCTACCTCACGCGTATTACTTATACCGCAATCACAGGTGATAATCAGGTTGGTGTCAACACTATGTAGATAGTCTACTGCCTTGAGATTCAGGCCATATCCGTCAATTTCTCTGTGTGGAAGATACACATCTATATTCGTAGCCCCGATGGCCTTGAGGGTATCCATAAGTATCACCGCTGCTGTGACGCCGTCTGCATCATAGTCTCCATAGACGGTTATATGTTCATTTTTTTCAATTGCAGAGAGTATTCTTTTTACGGCTGTGCCCATGTCTTGAAATAGGAAAGGGTCATGAACATGTGTGGCATAGTCAGGGAGCAAAAATTCATTGATTTCCTGCTGGGTTCTGATATTGCGATGATACAAAAGCTTTGCCACTATGCGTGGCAATTCTTGAAAAGAATCAAAAAATGTTTGTGGTGGATCTGGCAGTATATGCCACTTTTTTTTCATACTTTTTTTCGATCAGTAAAATCCCAGTAGGAATCTGCAAGAAATAAACTCCCTATAATATAGATGATATCAAGACTATAGAGCGGCGTAATGGCGTAGTCATGCACCTGCAGCGCCACAATAGCAATCCCGAGAAGTATCCAATGGCCAATAGGTCTTTTTATTGGAGCAATGCGTTCTTTTTTTGGCACCGTGGCACGTGTATGAAGAGAAAAGAGAACGTAGAAGAGCGCCCAAGGGAAAAAGAAATACCATTGAAGTACGTCCATGTCCAGGGAGAGCACATCTTCAATAACATAGTAGTAGGGGAAGAAAAGAAAAAAACCCGCAACAAACAAAAAAATGACTTCGAGTTGATATTTGTGATGTGGTTCAAGATCAGTATGCTTGGTAAAAGGCATAGGGTTCTTCCAGAAGAAATATTAGTATCCTCCGCCAATGCTTCCATAAAAAATGGGAAGAATGGTAAAGAAGATCATGCCTCCAATACCAATGATAGCAATGAATATTTTAAGCGCGCGATGTTTTTTTTGAGGCATATAGGGGTGTATTGTTATGAGGTAATAATCATGACAGTTCTGTCATCATTTGATTTCGTTGCCTTGTATGTTTTGTATTTATTTGGGTCTTCTCTATGAATTTGTTCAATCATGTGTTCCCAGTGGGCAATGGTGCAGCCATCCGCAGGAGGGGAGTAATAGTATCCATCGGTAAATATTTCAATCCGCTCTATACTGTTACTTGGGTAGTGGCGTAGGTGGACATATTTGTCTGGTGTTTCTGACCCGTCCACGGTTCCGTATCCAAGCGGGTGCTCAGGGATATTTTGATAGGCAAATTGCATGGATAAATGTGGGTACAAAAATCTTCTGCTTCCGGGAATATCATGTGTTTCTGTAATATAGTCGGCTCTTTTTTTCGCATTGATGATATCAATTTCTTTTTGTTCTGAGTACGTATAGATACCATTAAGTCTATAACTTACGTCACCCAGCGCTGTTATCACAAATTCTTTTTCAATATGTCGGACACACACAAAGGTCCCGGTAAACCTGTTTTTTGCATGTTCTTCTGTTGCTTCTAAAATTCCTTGTGCAATATGTTCCTGTCGGATACGCTGGTTGATTTCTTTGACAAGTGCCGGCCCATTGAGATTTGTCTGAAGACAGGTCGCGACAATGATGTGTGCTGCTATCTCGCCACCTGTCTTGTCGTTGTAGGTGTTGCCGCTCTTGTCTGTGGCACCATCTGCCACGACATAGGTAGTATCGTCATAGCCAAAAAAATCCTCGTTTTGTTCTTCTGTTTTTCCTTTTGTAAACACGTCTACATGCATAGGCAGTTGTTTAGCGTTTGAGCACAGCCAAATATGCCTCTGTCGGAATATCTACCTTTCCTTTTCCCATAGCAAGCATTTTTTTCTTTCCTTTTTTTTGTTTTTCTAGCAGCTTTCTTTTTCTTGTCACGTCTCCACCATAGAGCTTTGCTGTGACATCTTTTCGGAGTGCCGAAATACGGTCGCCTGCAATGATTTTTCCGCCAATGGCTGCTTGCAGTTTAATAACAAATTGTTGTTTTGGAAGCGTGTCTTTGAGGGATTGTACAATAATTTTTCCAGTACGAAAGGCTTCATCTTGCCAGACGAGGGTTGCGAGTGCCTCCACTGGCTCATCAGATACCAGAATATCCATTTTTACAACATTTGTTTTGCGATATTCTTTGAGGTCATAGCTGAGTGATCCATATCCACTGGTGACGGTTTTTAGTTTATCATAAAAGTCTGTGATAAGCGACGCAAGTGGCATGTGATAATGGAGCATGGCACGTTGTCCTGCACCCGTACTTAGGTATTCTGTGTTGACATATTCACCTTTGCGTTCTGTCACGAGAGTCATAGTATTGCCAATGTACTCCTGTGGGGTAATGATATCAACGGTCATCCACGGTTCTTCAATGTGTAGAATAGATTGCACATCAGGGAGCGCTTGTGGGCTTTTTACAATCATTTCTTCTCGATTTGTTTTTGTGACGTGGTAAGCCACACTTGGAACGGTTGCAATAATATGGAGACCAAATTCCCTGCGAAGGCGTTCTTGAAAAATTTCAAGATGGAGCATGCCCAAAAAACCACAACGAAACCCAAAGCCAAGCGCTTGAGAGTGTTCTGGCTCGTAGAACAATGCAGAGTCATTCAGTTTGAGCTTGTCTACTGCATCACGGAGTGCATTATAATCATCTCCTTCTTGTGGAAATACCCCTGCAAACACCATTGGTTTTACTTCTTTATATCCAGGGAGTGGTGCGACAGCCCCGTTGACAGTGGTTGTGACGGTATCACCAACACGGACTTCTCCCAGTTCTTTGAGTCCTGTGACCAGGTATCCGATATGTCCATTTTCAAGTGTGTCGTCAGAAATTGGTTTGGGCGCATAATGACCTACATCCAAGACTTCGGCCGTGGCTTTGGTGCCCATGAATGTTACCTTTTGTTTTTTCTTGATGCTTCCTCCTGTCACACGGATGGATGCAACTACACCTTTATAGTCATCATAAAATGAATCAAAGATAAGTGCCTGCAGTCCTGCGTCCACATTGGTTGTCTGTGGTGGGGGAACCCGATCAATCACGGCTTCTAACACAGAGGCGACCCCTTCTCCTGTTTTTCCAGAGCAGGTGAGAATATCGGCTCTTTCACACCCAAGGAGATGCATGAGTTCAGCACTTGTTTTGTCTACATCTGCATTGGGGAGGTCAATTTTATTTAATACGGGAATAATTTTTAGATTTTGTTCAAGCGCCAGGTACAGGTTTCCAATGGTCTGTGCCTGTACTCCCTGGCTTGCATCTACCAAAAGGACGGCGCCTTCCACTGCCGCAAGAGATCGCGATACTTCATAGGTAAAGTCGACGTGACCCGGTGTGTCAATAAGGTTGAGGCTATAGGGAACGCCGTCATGCGTGTATTGCATACGGACCGGTTGCAGTTTAATCGTAATACCACGTTCTTGCTCAATGTCCATTTGGTCAAGGAGCTGCGCCTTCATGTTTCTTTTATCAATGGTTCCGGTTACTTCTAAAAAACGGTCCGCAAGTGTGGATTTTCCATGGTCAATGTGGGCAATAATACAAAAATTTCTAATGTTTTCTGACATACGGATAGGGTTGATTTCAGTGGGAGTGTACCAAGAAAATGCCCGCAGGTCAATCTTGGAAGAAATGACGAATACGAATATTCTTGAAATGGCTAAATCTCATCTGCCTCTGTCACACGTGGTTCAATATGTGTGGGTCGAAGCCACTTTTTATGAAATGTACGAATAACATGAAGCATTTCTTCAATGCGAAGGAAGTATGACAAGCCTGCATAGACAGTAAGACCAAGCATTCCGGCCAGTGAGCCTTGCAGTAAAATGCCCCAAAAGCGGGTCATGTCCACCAGAGATGCCAGTGGTGTTTTTATGTATTGCATGACGAGGAACATGGCCATCCCCGCGACAGAAATTTTTTGAAATGTTTTAAATATACCTTCTTCTTGGAGGGACGAAACGGCATGCCGAAGGGCAAACCAGAGCATACAGAGCTGTACTATTGCGGCAAGAGAAAAGGCAAGCGCAAGACCAGCTACCCCAAAAGAATGTTTCAAGGCAAGGCTTCCAATTATATTTATAAGAGCTCCGATAAATGCAATGACAAGGGGAGTCCATGTATTGTGCATGGCATAAAATGCGCGGGTAAGCAGTGGAATAAGACATTGTGCAAAGAGAGATAACGTAAACAGTGCCAGTGTATCTGCCGTCGTGATTGTTGCTGTCCAATCAAACTTTCCCGAACCAAGTACCACGCGCACAATTTGTGCTCGAAGTACAAGAAATATAATACTGAGAGGCACAATAAAAAATAATATTTGTCGAATAGTATTTGAAAGGTGGCGAATCATATTGTCAACATCACCCTTTGCAAAATATTCTGAGAGTGTCGGGAATGCAGCCAGAGCAAATGAAATACCAACAATACCAACGGGGAAGTACTGGAGATTATTTGCGAAGTTAAAAATAGTAAGGCTGCCAACCGCCATGGTAGAGGCAATGATTGTTATAACAAGCAAATTAAGCTGGTGTGTGGCAAGGGTAAGGGTCCGTGGAATCATGAGTTTTCCAATTTCTTTTACATATGGATCACGGAGGGACAACACCGGAGTATAACGAAAGCCATGCTGGAAGAGTGTTGGGAGTTGGACCAGGAGGTGGAGTAAGGTTCCAAGCAAGACACCATATGCCAGACCAACAATACCAAATAGCGGTACCAAAAACATAGCCCCTATAATAATACCAAGGTTGTAGAAAATTGGCGTGAGAGAATAAATAAAAAAAGATTTTACTGATTGGAGTACGCCACTGACGACACCACTCACCCCAAGAATGAGCGGGCTGAGTAGCATGATGCGTGAGAGGCGGATCGTATCTGCGATGGCAGCGTCAGAAAATCCCGGGACAACCAGTGGCACCACATACGGCATGACAACCCAGAGGAGTGTCGCGCCCAGAAGTAATCCAATAAAAATAATATGCAGGAGAGAGTTGGTGAGCTTCCAAGCATCCTCTTTATTTTTTACATATGCCTTCATAAAGACAGGAATAAATCCTGCTGAAAGTGCGCCCACGATAAGCAAGTTGTATACTAAGTCTGGGATACGAAATGCAGCATAGTACACGTCCAGTATTTCACCCGCACCAAACTGTTGGGCAAAAATTCTATCACGGGCCACGCCAATAAGTCGGCTCACAAAAGACGCCGCTCCTAATACGAGGGCAGCGCCAGTAATTGTTTTTGACTGTGATGTTAATAATTTTTTAATCATTGTATCAGAGCCATGTTTTTCTTCTCATCAATACGATGGTTATTGTCACGACCACGGCAAGCACAAGAAACATGAGCCACACGCCAATGGGGTTTTGTGCATATGGCAGGCCTACAATATTCATGCCGTAGATACTTGAGAGAACTGTAAATGGGAGCAGGGCAACAGAAATAGTGGTCAACACGCCAATGACTTTGTTTGTCCGTTGATTTATGAGTGACTCTGTCGTGACGTGAAGGCCATTGACGGTGTCACGATAGGTATCTACTATTGACCAGAGTTTACTGAGGTAGTCATTGATATTATCAAAGTAAAGGCTTGTTTCTTCATTTAAAAATGGTTTGCGTGTGTGGGAAAGGTTGGCTATCAAGTATCGTTGTGGGTCAATGATTCTTCTAAAGTTTAAAATATTTCTTCTGTGAATGGCAAGTTTTTTCACTATTTGGGTGTCTTGTTCGCCTTCAAAAATATCTCGTTCAACCATATCGAGTTGCTTCCCAATGTTGTTGAGAATCGGTTGTGTATTTTTAAAGAGTGACTCAAGGAGTTTATACAACAGGTATCCAGAGTTTTGACTCATCCAGTCTCTTTGCACGCTTTTATTCTTCATACAACGATAAAAGAAATTTTTGAGTTCTTTTGATTTTGAGTGTTGAATAGTAATAAGATATTCTTCCCCAATAAAAATATCTAAGCCGTGTGGCACAACAGATTTTTCTTCAGGTTTCCATTGTGGAAATTGTAGGACAACAAAGAGATAATTTTTGTACGTATCAATTTTGGGGGTTTGACTTTCTCCTTGGACATCTTCGAGATCCAAGTGGTGAAAGTTATGATTTTTGTGTAAAAATTCTAATGCTTCAGCATCTACTGCATCGATATTTATCCAGGTAAGTTTTCCGGTAGCAAGTGTTTTGATTGCCATAGATGTATGAAAAAGTAAAAAAAGTTATGGGGTAAAAAAGTCTAGCACGACATAGTCTGTCCCTGGGGTATTGGGATCATCTTGAATCTGCAAGGAGCCCGCAAGCACGTCATTTTCAAAGCGGAGTTGTTTGATTTTTCGGCCACGTGTATTTTCAGTTATTTCAATATTCTTTTTTTCAAGCTCTTGCACATAAAATTGGTGTACAAAAGACGGCTCTGCGGTCAGAAATGACCACTCAATAGTAATTGCGTCGCGTTGGTCTGTAAGCGGTTCTTTTACAAATGTCGATATCTCGGACCAGGTGGACGTTTCATCGGATTGGTTGGGTTGGGTATTATTTTCGATGGCAATGATGATTGGTGCAAGGATCAATTTTGGAATATATGCGACCAGTTCAAGCCCTTTATTTCGGTCTTTTCCAGATGTGACTTTGATAGAATCTATTGCATCCACATCGTAGAGTGGAATATGCTCAAGGATATAGTTGGGTACTTCCTTGATTTCTTTTCTCTTTGGTCCTGCGGCAAACTTCAAAATCAAAAGAGATGCAATCAAGAAAATTACAATACATCCGCATCCAGTAAAACACGTTCGCTTGAGGCACGAACGTTTTTTGTTTAATTCCTGGAGCGGCGGTTCCTGTATAACGACATTGTCTTGATTCCCTTGCATAGTGATACACATATAATACCAGATATGTGTCTCGTTGTGTAGATCTTTGTGTGGGTGTGGTATACTTTTTTTATCCCTGAATGTTGGATGAAGTATATTGCCGGGAGGAGGCAATGTACTCTATTTAATATGCATATCCTATGAAGATTACGTTTTACGGAGCTGCTCATGGAGTCACAGGGTCTTGTCACTTGATTGAAACAAGTACCAAACGGATCCTTCTTGACTGTGGGATGTTTCAGGGTTCCAACTTTAACTCTGGGAAAAATCATGATGATTTTACGTTTGATCCAGCGAGCATAGATGTGCTGTTGTTGAGTCATGCCCATATTGATCACACAGGAAGAGTGCCAAAACTTATCCGAGATGGTTTCAAAGGACAAATTTATACAACCAAGGCAACAAAAGAGTTCGCCCAGTTAATTTGGGATGATGCGCTGCATATTATGCAGTATGATAATAAAAAATTTCATACACCAATTTTGTATAGTGAAGGGGATATCACAGAGGCTATGAATCGTATTGTTGGTGTTGACTATCGAGAGACCATTGAACTTTCTCCGGGGATAACAGCGGTGTTTAAAGATGCGGGGCATATATTTGGGTCAGCCTTTATAGAGGTGACTGCTGATGGAAAAACAATTGGCTATTCTGGTGATATGGGGAATAATAATGTGCCAATTTTAAAGGATACCGACCAGCTGGGAAACATTGATGTGCTCCTGTGCGAAACCACGTATGGAGATCGTGTGCACGAGGACGAACGGACGCGGAAAGAAATTTTGCTCGACGTGGTTACCGATGCCGTTGCACGAGGGGGGGCTATTATGATGCCATCTTTTTCGCTGGAGCGGACACAAGAAATTGTGTATTTACTCGATGAGTTATTTGAAAAAGATAAGACACTTCCGGATATTCCAATATTTGTAGATAGTCCACTCGCTATTCGTGCATTTCCTGTATACAAAAAATATCCAGAATATTATGATACGGCAGCATGTGAAAAATATATGCGAGGAAACGATTTTTTGGACTTTGAACGGTTGACACTCACCGCGACAAAGGAAGAGTCTATGAAAATTAATCATGTGCCAAATCCAAAACTCATTATTGCGGGTGCGGGCATGATGAATGGGGGACGCATTTTGCATCATGCAAAGCGGTATCTTTCTGACCCTAATGCGACCTTGATTATTGTTGGATATCAAGCACAAGGAACGCTTGGGCGAAAGTTATATGAAGGGGCTGAAACAGTGCTGATTCATGAAGAAAAAATTCCCGTGCACGCTAAAATTTTGGCCATTGGTGCATTGTCTGCGCATGGCGACCAGACAAAGCTTATTTCGTGGATTAGAAATGCAGAAACTATGCCAAAAAAGGTGTATTGCGTCCATGGTGAAGCGCACGCGGCAACTAAATTTGCCCACAAGTTGCGAGATGACCTCGGGGTGAAAACGTTTGTCCCAGAGGAAGGCGAGACTGTTGAGGTGTAAATACAGCAACAAAAAACACTGCACGAGTCACACTGTTGCTATCGACCATTTGTTCATCATTATTTTCATATACCTCTCCTGCATCTTGGATTGCACCGTCATGTTCTTCCATGGTATCTCCAGAATCATTTTGATTTCAATAAGGTATAATCACCATAAGAATGTTGTCACGTATATGGATAGAGGTTTAAAGCTATGCCTACAAATAAAAATGCAAAAAGAGGTTCTGAAAAGCTGATACGAGCTTTTGAATCCATCCAAGGTTTTATTTTCATTTTGTGGACCGTTTTTTCTATTCTTATGTTTGCTTTTGCTACAGAGGTCATGGATAGTCAGGATGAGAGGACTTTTCGCTTCTTATTTGAGTCATATTTCATGCCAGGGACTCTTTTTTGTCTTTGGCTGTATTTGTTTATTCGTTCAGTCAGGGGTATTGTTGAAAGAAATTTTTTTGTTAGAGCGGCTGGTAAACACTACCTTGGGTTATTGGGAGTACTATTGAACACGATTGTTGGGATAATTGCAGGAACAATGCTTGTATTAGTAGTATTTAGTAATTTATTCTAGCTTTTTTAAAAACAAGCCTGTCATTCTCCAATGCAGTGGCTTAGTTATTCGAGACTGTGGATAGACTTATTTCCTCTCTTTGTATCATAGATATACGTCAAGAATCCTACTAGGAGTATACCGTATCATATGTGTTCTGAACAGATGAGCCGTGTGGTAGGTTGATTTTTTTGTTCGATTCCCACATACTGTCTGTATATATAGCACTGCGTATTGCATGACATTCAAGATTCATTCGGCATACAAACCAGCAGGAGACCAGCCAAAGGCGATCGCGGGTCTTGTTTCTGGTATACAAAAAGATAGAAAGCGCCAGACGCTCTTGGGGGTCACTGGTTCTGGGAAAACATTTACCGTGGCAAATGTCATAGACCAAACCCAGCTTCCAACCTTGGTGATTGCACACAATAAAACCTTGGCAGCACAGCTGTGCAATGAGTTTCGAGAATTTTTTCCAAACAATGCAGTAGAGTATTTTGTCAGTTACTACGACTACTACCAACCAGAGGCGTATATCTCTGGGTCAGATACGTATATAGAAAAAGAAGCACAAATTAATGAAGAAATTGATCGACTGCGCCACGCCTGTACACAGGCGCTCCTCACGCGCAAAGACGTGATCATTGTGGCCTCTGTTTCTGCCATATATGGGTTGGGATCGCCAAAAGAATATGAAAAAATTGTCTTGCATCTAAAAAAAGGTCAAGAGCTCGATCGGCGCGGCATGATGGCACAATTAATTGAAATGCAATTTGAGCGCACCAATAGTGATCTGCGTCGAGGGACGTTTCGTATGCGTGGGCAAGTCTTTGAAATCATGCCAGTGAATGAAGAAAAAATCTATCGACTTGAGATTTCAAAGTACATTGACTGCATTGAAATGATTGACCCTGTAACCCGCAAGATCCAGCGAGAACAAGAAGATGTGTGGTTTTTTCCGGCCAAGCATTATGTTGCTGGCCCAGAGGCACGAGAACGGGCATTTCATAGTATCAAAGCAGAACTGAAAGACCAGCTCACCACATTTAAAAAACAAGGCAAAGTGCTCGAGTACGAAAGGCTCAAGCGGAAAGTGAAGTATGATCTTGAGATGATTGCAAACATTGGGTATTGCAATGGGATTGAAAATTACTCTCGCCATTTTGACGGCCGTGCTCCAGGCGAAGCGCCATTTACACTTATTGACTACTTTAAGTATGCAGGTGGCGAAGACAATAGTGCATTTCTCACGGTTATTGATGAGTCGCATGTGACGCTGCCACAAATCCGGGCCATGTATCGTGGTGATCGTGCCCGCAAAGATAATTTGGTAGAGTATGGCTTTCGGTTGCCGAGTGCGCGGGACAATCGGCCTCTCCAGGGAGAGGAATTTTTTGATCGCATGGATAATCTACTCTATGTGTCTGCCACCCCGTCTGCATTTGAATTAGAAGAGAGTGAATTTGTTGCAGAGCAAATTGTTCGCCCAACAGGATTGGTGGATCCACAGGTAGATATTCGTCCACTCACAGGCAAAGGGACTTCGCCCTCACAAGTTGATGACGTGATTGTAGAAATTGAAAAACAGATTAAAAAAGGCGACCGCACACTCGTCACTACACTCACCAAAAAAATGGCAGAGGACTTGACCGAGTATTTGCAAGAAAAGGGGATAAAGGTCAAATATTTGCATAGTGATATTAAAACGATTGAACGGATTGAAGTGATTACCTCACTCCGAAAAGGGGAGATTGATGTGATCATCGGGGTCAACCTGTTGCGTGAAGGACTTGATATTCCAGAAGTATCACTTGTTGCAATTTTGGATGCAGACAAAGAAGGCTTTTTGCGGAGCGAAACCAGTCTTATTCAAACCATTGGGCGTGCCGCTAGAAATGCTGATGGACGAGTGATTTTGTATGCCGATGGCAGTACTGGTTCTATCGAGCGAGCACTCAAAGAAACAGATCGTCGTCGTAAAAAACAATTGGCCTACAACAAAAAGCATGGAATTACCCCAAAGACTATTCAAAAAAGTATTCGCAATATTCTGGAAGAATTTGGAATTAGTGCAACGAAACCTGGCAGTGGCAAAGGCAAGGGACGCAACAAAAAACGCTCTATTTTGGAGCTGGATTTGGCTGGTGATGCCCGCCCACTCAAAGAAATTATAAAGAGTAAAGAGATCAAAATGAAAGAAGCCGCAAAGAATCTAGAATTTGAGTTTGCTGCACTCTTGCGAGATGAAATTCATGAATTGAAACGCACGGAAGAGAGTCACAAAAAAAAGAAACCAAAAAAATGATACATATGAACACGTACTCAGATGTTCCACCCATAGACCTACGCAGTCGTCTTGTATTTCGCTGGGGATTTGGGGGACTGTTGCTGCTGATTTTGGCGGCCAATATCGTGGTATTGCAGTATGCCGATGCTATTGTGCCAATGGAAGAAGCCAATGCACCCACCGCAATTGTGCTTGGCGGTGGTATGAAAGACAATGGCGAACAAACCCTCATGCAAATGGATCGTGTGGCTACTGGCATTGCATTATATAAAAATGGACA
>Ga0066639_10000656_pt1 | contig 30247 bp, 29 predicted proteins | sample CryGeyCG2114_010_2_FD_59504 | JGI IMG/M metagenome (GOLD analysis project Ga0066639, IMG submission 59504) | Groundwater microbial communities from aquifer - Crystal Geyser CG10_big_fil_rev_8/21/14_0.10 | ecosystem: Environmental > Aquatic > Deep subsurface > Groundwater | place: USA: Utah...
AGACTTTAAAAAACAGGCCTCTAGTTTGGTAGCCCAAGCTACTGAAGCTGTTCTTAAAGGTAGTCTCGACCTTAAACAACAAAAAGGTCTGATAGACCAACAAATTAAAGAATTGTCCGCAGTTCATCTGCGATAAACACATGAACATAGTCGTCGAAACCGCTATTGAACTGGATGGAAGTCAAGTTCAAGAAATTGAGAAAAAAATAAACAAGTTGATAACTGGCAAAAAGAGTATTAGCTATCAAGTTGATCCTAATATTATTGGCGGCATGAGGATAATCACTCCACACAAAACAGTCGATATGTCTCTTGCTGCACGTTTAGACTTGGTTAATCAAGCATTACAAAAAGCAGAGTAAGGACCCATGGCTAAAGATACATCAATTTCATTTGATATAAAAGAAACCCTTTCTAAAGTAAACTTTGAAAGCGATTCAGCTCCAACTGGAAAAGTTACCAGCGTTGGAGATGGGGTTGCGATGATTGATGGTCTTGCCGATGTTGCCATGGGAGAAATCGTTGAGATTGCTGGGGATATAAAAGGTTTGGCTTTCAATTTAAACGAAAAAGAAGTCGGTGTTATTTTGCTAGATCAGGCAAACAAAGTCCGTGAGGGTGACATGGTTCATACTACTGGAGAACTGTTGTCAGTCAAAGTCAGTGATAATTTCTTGGGAAGAGTTGTTAATGTCCTCGGTGAAGAAATTGACGGTAAAGGTGAACTGAAAGCCACCAAACGATATCCTCTTGAGAAAATTGCTCCAGGTGTCATGTCTAGAAAATCTGTCGACACTCCACTGCAAACAGGTGTAAAAGCTATCGACGCTATTATTCCAATTGGAAGAGGTCAAAGACAGCTTATCATTGGAGACAAAACAACTGGTAAATCAGCTATCGCACTTTCAACGATCATCAACCAAAAACACGAAGATGTTGTTTGTGTCTATGTTGCCATTGGCCAAAAGCGATCATTTGTTTCTCAAACTATTTCTACTTTGGAAAAATATGGGGCTATGGCACACACCATTGTTGTAGCTGCTACTGCTTCAGATCCTGCAGCCCAACAATATATTGCTCCTTACGCTGGAACAGCAATTGCCGAACACTTTTTAGAACAAGGCAAAGATGTTTTGGTGATTTACGATGACTTAACAAAACACGCCTGGGCATACAGAGAAGTTTCCTTACTATTACGTCGTCCTTCAGGAAGAGAAGCTTATCCTGGAGACGTTTTTTACTTACATTCACGACTTCTAGAACGGGCTTGCCGTTTAAATGAAGAACATGGTGGCGGCTCGATTACAGCTTTGCCAGTGATTGAAACTCAAGCAAATGACGTATCAGCCTATATTCCTACCAACGTTATTTCCATTACAGATGGTCAAATTTACTTAGAAGCCGATTTGTTCAATGCCGGCCAAAGACCTGCCATTAATGTGGGCCGTTCCGTGTCTCGTGTTGGTAGCGCCGCTCAAATTAAAGCCATGAAACAAGTTGCCGGCCAGATGCGTTTGGACTTAGCCCAATATAGAGAACTGGCAGCTTTTGCCCAGTTTAGTTCAGATTTAGACGATAAAACTAAAAAGCAACTTGATCGTGGTGAACGTTTGACCGAACTACTCAAACAACATTGGGAAAATCCTATGCCGGTGGTCGACCAAGTTTTGTCTATTTGGGCTGGAGGCACAGGGCGTTTAGATACCGTTAAGGTTGAGTCTATTAAAGAATGGGAAACTGCGTTTATTGCCTTTATCCATGAAAAACATTCAGATGTCGTCAAATCGATTCAAAAAGAGAAAAAGATACTTGATGAAATCTTTGAAAAATTAGAATCAGCCGTACAAACATTTAATCAAAATCATCCAGAATGGATGATTCCAGAAGAAGAATAGGTTTATGCCATCTCTCATTCAGTTAAAAAAGAGAATTAGTTCAGTCACAAACATTGCCAAGATAACCAAAGCAATGGAAATGGTTGCAGCTTCAAAAATGCGCCAGGCACAAATCCAAGCGCTCAATTCTAGACATTACTCAAGAAAACTTGATGAAATTCTAACCAAGATTGCCTCTACAATTGACACTTCTCAACATCCTCTTTTAAGTTCACACGCTGAAACAGACAAAGAAGCTATTTTTATCATTTCTACAGACAGAGGTTTAACCGGTAGCTTAAACGCAAATTTGTTTAAAACAGTCGAGAATTTCCAAGCTAATCATCGTGCAGATATCTACACTGTGGGTAGACTTGCCAAAGAGTATGCCATTAAATCAGATTTTGACTTGGTTGCAGCTTTTGAAGAGATTGGTGATGTTATCAGTTACGAAACCACACAGCCTGCAAGTAATTTGCTCATAAAAGAATTTCTAGCAGGTAAGTACGATAAAATTTCAATTGCCTATATGGATTTTGTTTCAACTCTTTCACAAGTCCCACGGATTACTCAACTATTGCCAATTAGACAAGAAGATACTACCGTCACAGACGATTCATCAATGAAAGAATATACCTTTGAACCAGATGCAAAATCAATTCTAGACTGGCTATTGCCATATTTTATTGAGATGAAGGTCTACCAGTCGATGCTGGAAGCCCGTGCCTCAGAGCATTCTGCTCGTATGGTAGCAATGAAAAATGCTAGTGAAAATGCCAAAGAATTAAAAGGCAATTTAACATTGGATTTTAACAGAAATCGTCAAGCAAACATTACAAATGAGTTAGCAGATATAGTGACAGCTGCCATGTCACTTTCTTAAACAGGAGGCTTATGTCAGATAACAAAGGAACAGTTTCACAAGTAATCGGACCAGTCGTTGATGTAGACTTTTCCGAAGGAACTCCAGCTATTTACACCGCACTAAAAGTAGCAATGCCAGATAGTAAAGTGCTTACCCTAGAAGTTCAGCAACATTTGGGCAAAAAACGTGTCCGAACGATTGCTCTTGGAGCCACTGACGGACTTAAAAGAGGCATTGAAGTAGAAAATACTGGACAACCTATCTCTGTACCTGTTGGAGAAGAGACTTTGGGCAGAGTTTTTAATGTTGCTGGAGAAGTTATCGACGAAAAAGGGCCTGTAGATGCCAAACAATTTGCACCAATTCACAAAGAAGCCCCTGTTTTGACAGACCAAGATGACTCTCAAAATATGTTAGAAACCGGTATCAAAGTTATCGACTTGATTGCTCCGTTTGCTCGTGGAGGTAAAGTGGCTGCTTTTGGTGGTGCTGGTGTAGGAAAAACCGTTATTATCCAAGAACTAATCCGAAATATCGCTGAAGAACACTCAGGCCATGCAGTTTTTGTTGGGGTTGGAGAAAGAACCCGAGAAGGTAATGATCTCTACGAAGAAATGAAAGATGCTGGTGTTTTAGAAAGTACGGTTATGGCCTTTGGTCAAATGAATGAGCCTCCTGGAGCTCGTTTACGAATAGCTCTTACTGGTTTGACTTTTGCCGAGTATTTTAGAGACGAAAAGGGCGAAGATGTGCTTCTCTTTATTGATAATATCTTCCGTTTTTCTCAAGCTGGATCAGAAGTTTCCGCACTGCTTGGTCGTATTCCGTCGGCTGTTGGTTACCAACCAAATCTAGCCACTGAAATGGCGGCATTACAAGAGAGAATTACTTCCACTAAGCGTGGTTCTATTACTTCTTTCCAAGCAGTATATGTACCTGCAGATGACTATACCGACCCAGCCCCAGTAACCACTTTTGCTCATCTAGACTCGACTATTGCCTTGGAAAGATCCTTAGCAGATCAAGCGCTCTATCCAGCCGTTGATCCATTAGTTTCAAACTCGAAAATTCTTACACCAGATATTGTTGGTGCCGATCATTTTAGAGTTGCCCAAGGCGTTAAAGGTGTCCTCCAGAGATACAAAGAGCTTCAAGATATCATTGCTATTTTGGGTATTGATGAGCTTTCAGATGAAGACAAACTAACGGTTTCTCGAGCAAGAAAAGTTCAAAGATTTTTGACTCAACCTTTTTTTGTCGCCGAACAATTTACTGGAGCCCAAGGTAAATACGTATCAATTAGTGAGACCATCCGAGGTTTTGACGAAATCATCAGAGGCGATCACGACGATTTACCTGAACAAGCCTTTTATATGGTTGGCACTATAGACGAAGCGATTGAGAAAGCAAAAACTCTTTAAGATGAAAGAATTTACGCTAGAAATAGTTACCCAAGAAAAGCATGTCGAGACTCAAACAATCGTCTCTTTGACTGTGATGACTGAAATGGGTGAAATTACCGTTCTTGCTGACCATGTTCCGCTTTTTTCTAGACTTAAGTCCGGAGAGCTTTACTATCAGACAGCCTCTGGAATAGAGTCTTACTTTGCAGTCAGTGGTGGTTTTATTGATGTCTCACCTAGAAATATCGTCACTGTTTTGGCTGATACCGCCATACGTTCTGATGCGATTAATTTACAAAAAGCCGAACAAGCCGTTGAATCTGCCCGTAAAGCCTTACTAGAAAGCCCTGACTCAAAGGATAGTTTAAAAATTGAAAGAGAACTAAGACAGGCGCTTCTACAAGCTAAAGTAGCAAAAAAACATCATCCTAGCAGGAATTAGCCCAGCTCTATCACTCTAGTACGACCCCATATGACTTATTATGTATTCTTTTGATGTTGAAAGTGTGTATTGCAATAAATGGCTAGTCAACATAATATACTTTGAATCTAAGTGATAAACACTTATCCGAATTACAGAAAAATTAATAAATACGATAGCAATTACATGGCTAAAAAAGTATTTCATCTAACCCAAGAAGGTTTAGACGAATTAAAATCAGAACTAACAGAACTCAAAGATAGTAAATTACCTCGTTTAATTGAAAGGGTTCGTGTTGCTCGAGAACAAGGTGATTTGTCAGAAAACAGTGAATACCATGCAGCCAGAGATGAATTGTCTTTTGCTGAAGGGCGTGTTGAAGAACTAGAAGAACTTATTAGTAAAGCTAAATTGGTTACTAAATCCAAAAGCGATAAAATTCGTGTAGGGAGCAAAGTTACTGTTCGCGGTAATGGCGCTGAACATATGTATCATATAGTTGGCAAATACGAAGCAGATCCTTCAAACAAAAAAATCTCGGATGAATCTCCACTTGGTAAAGCCCTTATGGGTAAAAAAGTTGGCCACCAAGTTGAGTATGAAGCTCCTGTTGGTAAGATCATCTACGAAGTACTCAAGCTCGATTAAGCTTGCTAGTCGACTCTAGTATATAGATAATATCCTTATGAAACTCAGATATTATCGGTTTCTTTTGTGGTTAAGTCTCCTTATCTATACAGTCACATCGTACCTACTAGTACTCAGAGATGCTTTTTTCCTTGAAAGAATCAGCCTGACACTTAAAATTCCTCAAATCGAAACCTGGGGCCTATATTTTGCAAACGTACTGAAAGTTAATTACTCTGCAACTTTACTAATCATTATTTCATTTATAGGTTCTTTTTTAGGATTTGTGGGTGTATATAAGTATTCCAACGTCAAAAAGCTTTCTCTAGGATACCTGGCAATTCTTGCCATAACAGTTTTTCTGTCTTTCCCAGCCCTTTCAACAGATATCTTTGACTACAATAATCAAAATAGAGTCGCTTTCTTGCACAAGGCAAATCCGTGGCAATACTCGGCGGACAACTTTCCAGATGACGGTGAGATTTATTATGGTTCATGGCTCTCTAGAGCGTCGGTCTATCCTCCTGTCACCTTTTTATTTTCAAGTTTAGTTCACTACGGGCTAGGTGACTCAGTCTTCAGTGGCATTATTGGTTTTAAACTGTTAGCCCTAATTTTCTGGGGACTGATTATCTTTGTTCTGAGTAGGACTTTAAAAGAAAAACAGCAGAAAAAGATATTACTTTTTGCAATCAATCCTTTAGTTTTAATTGAATTTATCGGTAACGGACACAACGATTTGATCATTGGTTTTTGGATACTAATCACGGTCTATGCCCTCGTTCAAAAAAAAACCAAGTTATCCGCAATAGCCTTTGCTTTTGGTCTCCTTTCAAAGTTTAGTATTTTGCTCTACGGGCCAATTATTCTATGGAGTTGGTTTAAAGACAAAAACTATCGAGCGATTATTCTTTGGAGTAGTCTAGTCGTTCTTATATGTTCGGGAGCCTTACTACTGATGGGGAATTCGAGAAACTACTTGTTAGCTAATTTAAACGAACAATTTAGTATCTATCAAAAATCGCTTCCCACTGTTATCCGATATTTCCTTATAGAAAGCCTGGACGATCTCTCTCGAGCTAATCAGTTTCAGAAACTAATAACACTACCAATTTTTGTTGTGGTCGGCCTTTACTATACTTTTTACAAAAAATTCAATCTAGTAAGAACCATGGTGGGAGCGATGATTTTCTATCAGATTATTCAAGCTCCAATGCTGCAGCCTTGGTATCTAGGCTGGTTTATTATCTTGCTACCCTTGCTTACGGAAAAACGATTACTAGTCACAAGTATGGTCTTTTGTGTAAGTGTAATGATGTCATATCCTGTTTATTACCTTTCACTGTACTATCTACCTCTTGCGATTTGGTGGCAATTGGTCATTGCCATTACAAGTATTCTTCCACCAGTTGTAACCTTATTAGTACCAGAGAAATGGTATACTTACTTTTTAAACTACTATCAGAAAATATGAATAAATTCCTTCAAAAATATCAGTTCGACGGTTTGCTTATGCTTGGGCTGACTTTGCTCTACTTTGCCACTCGCTTGTTTAACTTAACTGTTGTACCGATGTTTACAGATGAGGCTATTTATATGCGTTGGTCGCAAGTAGGACTACAAGATGCAGCTTGGAGGTTTATTCCTCTTACAGACGGCAAACAGCCGTTGTATCACTGGTTTGTAATGGGCGTGATGTCTCTCAAGGTCTTTTCTGACCCACTTATTGAAGGCAGAATTGTTTCTGTTATGGCAGGTTTTATCACTGCAATAGCTATTGGAATCCTTACCTATGTATTGTTCAAGAGAAGGTTGACTGCTTATTTGGCAACAATGCTCTATATTGTGTCTCCCTTTATGCTTGTCTATGATCGTTTGGCCATAGTTGATTCTCTCCTTACGACAATTAGTGTGGTCTCGCTTCTTTTTGCTGTTTTAGTTGTTAAGTATGTCCGCCTCGATCTAGCTCTCCTTCTCGGTTTGAGTATTGGTGCTGGCATGCTTACAAAGTCTTCAGGACTTCTATTTTTACTGCTCTCGCCGGTAACCTTACTTCTTAGCTCTTGGCCAAAAAAGAAAAGACTAAAACAACTGGGTTTACTTATCTTTTTCTTTTTGGTTGTCGTAATTCTGTCGCAAAGCCTTTACTCGATTTTGAGATTGTCACAGTTTTTTTACAGGATTAGCCAAAAGAATTATGAATTTATTATTCCACTATCGGATTTTATTCGGTCTCCTTTTTCTATGACTTGGGGCAATCTTCAAAGCCTTATCAAATGGCAAGTTGGTTATCTAACTATCCCTTGGTTAGTTTTAGTTTTCATCTCCTGGTTTCACAAAGAGTATTGGCGTGAGCACCTGATGCTGGTGATCTATGTTGTTTTTCCGATGATCCTTATGGCGAGTTTTAATAAAATAATTTTCCCTCGGTTCCTTGTCTTTTCAACACCATTTTTAATAATAATGGTTGCCTCTGGACTTACCTACGTAACTTCAAAAATTAAGCTGGAAAAGTTTAAGTTCTTGGCAGTGTTACTGGCTATTCTCTTACCAGCCTTTATCTCGCTTACTTGGCTAATATCTCCTGGACAAGCAGCCATACCACAAGCAGATAAAAATCAGTATTATCTAGGACAGCCCTCGGGACACGGAGTTAAAGAAATTGTTCAATATTTAGAAGAACAGGCCCTAGAAGAACCTATCTTTTTAGGCACCGATGGTACTTTTGGATTAACTCCAGACGCCTTCCTTGTTTATCTACGAGACAACGAAAACGTTCATATCGAAGGATATTATCCGGTAAAAGAAATACCTCAAGAAGTTAGAGAGAAAGCCCAAGATGTGCCCACCTATTTTGTTTATTACAATGTTCAGGAAATACCAGAACAACAGAACCTAGAGCTTATTTCTGAGTTTGAAAAAACATCTTCAGATCAAGTTACCTATCTACGATTGTTTAAAGTTAACAAAGTAGAGCTGAATGAAGTGGAATAAACTCATTTTGGTTTGTGTGCTGATAGGGGCGAGTTTTTTGCGTCTCTATCAACTTGGAAGTAATCCGCCCTCACTTGATTGGGATGAAGCCTCTCTCGGCTATAATGCCTACTCAATTTTAAAGACAGGCAAAGATGAGTATGGCAATAGTTTTCCGTTTTCTATTCGTTCTTTCAATGACTACAAACCACCGCTTTATACTTACTTAGCAATTCCTTCTATAGCTGTCTTTGGTTTAACTGAGCAAGCTGTTAGGTTGCCTTCAGCCATAGCAGGTGTTATTGCTGTACTGGCATTTTATTTTCTCGTTAAAGAAAGTAGCCTGTCATACAAGTTCTCGGAAGAACTGTCGCTGGTTTCAGCCTTGTTGTTAGCAATTTCTCCCTGGCACTTACAGTTCTCAAGGGCAGGCTTTGAAGCTAATATAGCTTTAACTTTTTTTATTATTTCTTTGGCTAGTTTTTTGCGCTGGCAAAACAAAACATCCACGAGATATCTGGTGGTGATTTCTGCCATCTCTGCTGTTGCCTCAATGTATAGTTATCACTCAGCTCGATTAATAATCCCCGTTATTTTTGTCTCACTTGCTTTATTACATTACAAGCAATCTCTTAAACACTGGAAAACTTTACTGATATCTAGTTGCGTAGCTTTAGCCTTACTAGTACCGCTTATCGTCATCACTTTTAGGGGGGCGACGGCAGAGAGGTTTAATACTGTTAGTGTTTTTACTAATCCAGGAGAATTTTCCAGAGAATCTGAAAGATTTGAGAGAAATGAGAGTTTCTTAGAAAAGCAGCCGATTCTAGGAAAAGTATTTTTTAACCAAAAATTAGTATTAACTCAAGTAATCTTACGTAACTATTTTGAACACTTTAATTTAGATTTTCTGTTTCTCGAGTCAGATGGTAATGCAAGGCACCACAGCTACGGTTTTGGTTTACTATATCTACTTGATTTTCCTCTTTTGCTTTTAGGTCTTTATAGGTTATTCCAAACCCCAAAAATTAATAAGAAACTAGTTTTAGGTATCATTGCAGTAGGTCCAATTGCCTCTGCCCTGACAGCCTCAACCCCACATGCTATTAGAAGTTTAATGATGCTACCAGGCCTACTTGTTTTGGTGAGTATAGGTATTGTTTGGATTGTGTTTGAAAAGAAGCGCTACCTGGTTTCTGCTGTAGGAACCTTTGCTTATATCATTCTTTTTTGTGTCTATTTGAATCTGTATTATGTCGTCTCTCCCTACAAGTATGCCGAAGATTGGCAGTACGGCTACAAGGAGTTAGTAAACAGAGTTTCATCAATTGAAGCTGACTATAATCAAATAATAATCACAAATTATTATGATCAACCACATATCTATTTCGCTTTTTACAAGCAGATAGAGCCCTCAATCTATCAAAAGATTGCGCTTACTGCACCTATGGGTTTTGATAAGTACACCTTTAAAAGTATCGATGATCGAGAAGATTTTACTAGTGAACAGGCTTTAATCGTAGCTGAACCTGAAAGAACTCCCCGTGATGCTCAAATTCTTGATACAATAGAATTTCCAAATGGAGAAGTCGCCTTTAATTTAATTGAGTCCAAGAATAGTTTTTAGGAGGAACTTGAAAGCAAAGAAAAAAACGAAGCCTAAAGTTGTGGTTGTTATGCCGGCTTACAATGCCGCTGATACTTTAGAAAAAACAGTTAAAGATATTCCTGAGGGCTTGGTTGAAAAGATTATTTTAGTTGATGACGGTTCCAAAGATGGAACGCCAAAATTGGCAAAGAAACTTGGGCTAGATGTCTATAAACACCCTCGAAATTTAGGTTACGGTGGTAATCAAAAAACGTGTTATTGGGAATCTCTGAAATATAAACCAGATGTGGTAGTAATGTTGCATCCGGACTACCAATATGATGCAACCTTAACAGGTGAATTGATTCGACCTATTCTTGATGGACGTTACGATGCTATGTTTGGCTCTCGTATTCGTACTCGCAAAGAAGCACTTGAAGGGGGGATGCCTTGGTATAAATACTTGATTAATCGTCTTTACACTCCAATTGAGAATACCGTTCTAGGAGTGAACTTTACCGAGCATTTTTCAGGTTTTCGGGCTTATTCTAAAAAGGTTCTCAAAACTGTCCCTTTTCAGAGGATGAGTAACGACTTTGTTTTTGACCAAGAGATGATGGCTTCAACTATTTCATTTAGCTTTAAAGTCGGAGAGATTCCGGTACCTGTGAGGTATTATGATGATTCTTCTTCAATCGCTTGGATCAAAGGTGGAAAATTTTTGGCTGAAACTTTGCTTGTTTTGTTTAAATACTCTTTGCATCAGACAGGCATGTATCATAGTAAGTTATTTAAGTAATATGGAACAAACTATAAACTTGGCTCTATTGCCGACAGTTAATCTATCTGAAAGCATCATTGGTTTTTCGAGGAATTTTTATCGCTCCCATCAATCTGAAATCAGACTGGGGCCAGATTGCTTACCACATATTAGTATTGTTCAATTTCATTGTCCTATGCATAAACAAGTTCAAATGAAAGATCAACTTAAAAAGTTTACAAACTCCAATGTGATTGTGAAAACTTCTGCTTTAAGCCTGAAGCTAGATACAGAAAAGAAGTGTTGGGTGGAAATACAGGTGTTGAAGAATCAAACGTTACAAAGATTACAAGATGAGTTGCTTGCTTTATTATCAAGCTATCAAGTAATAAATGGAACTGGAGACGATTTTAGACCGCATATTACTATTGCAAAAATAGCCGAACCTCGTATTGATCTGATGGATTTAGATACTTCAATTTTAAAACAAGAGGTGAACTGTCATTTAGGTTTAGGTATTTGTGGAACTAATGGCGAGTTTCTAAAAAATCTTTGGTGATAATAGTTTGACATTATTGTGTATAATATCCCCAAAGCAATGAAAGAGTATCCTTTTGGATTGCGTATTTGAGCAAGTCTTTTCAGAGAGTAGACGCTGGTGAGATGTCTATAAGAAACTGCAAGTACAAGAATAAGGCTCTAGAGCTGAGAGAAGAACCGGCCGTCTACGCTAAAGCTACGGCGAGCCACAGTAGAACTCTCCGGGCAGTACCCGTTACAGTGCAAGGCTGTACTACGCAGTGTACGCAGTCTCAAAGATCTAAACAGCGATGTTTAGTAAAATGGAGTGGTACCGCGATCACCAAAGTGAAACGCCTCCAAGCAATATGAAAATAATCGTATTACTTGGAGGTTTTTTTATGCTTCAGTAATACAAATAGTACTATGTCAAGATATTTAGAGAATTTATCATTAACTGAAAGAAATTCATTAGTTGATAAATCTGAAACTATTCATACTTCAGAGGATGCAGATAGATTGGGTTTGAGTGCTGACAATCTATGGAGTATTTTTGAACAAGTTTCCGAAACAATACACCATTTTAATCAGGAGTATCCTGGTGATATGTTAGAAAAATCACCAGAAGAGATTTATCAGGCTTTTGAGGCAGGTGAGTCCACAATAATTTATGCTAAAGATGATAATGAAAATATGGTGTTTTTGTATCACGGTGCAGTTTATCCACTGTTATCCAGTAGTGAGAATCGAAATATCTCATGGAATGTGTTTGAATTGGGTTCAGCTATAGCTCCAAAAGCCATGCGCAATATGGGGCTGGGAACGCTTGGAGTTTATGCTAGAGCTGATAAAGTTAATCAATCAGGTGAAAATTCAGTTGCACTAACGACTATAAAACACTCAAGAACTGCACATGTTTGGGGCAAAGTTGGTGCAAGACCTGTGTCTTGGCATACACATCCATACTTAGCGACTTTAACAGACGTTTGTAGCGGTATTAATCCAGTCGAAACGGGGTCGGCCTGTGAATATAGAAGAAGTTCTGAAGACTCTACCTATAAAGATTTTGAAAGATTGATTACAGACAAGAGTGGAGGGCATACTTCATGTACGCTACTTGTCTTGGATAAGGATAAAGCAAGTCAATATGAAAGATGGGCTAGGAGAAATCATGAAATGATTACTCAGTCTAGGCAACCTTTTGAAGTTGATGATAGGTTAGATCCAAGTCAGTTTAGAAGTATCGCTACTTTTTATTCATTACTTAGGGGGAATGATGTCACGAGTTGAAGAAATCTTTAAACAAATAGTTCAAATTGACAGTATATCTAGTGAAGAAAAACAGATTTCTGACTACATGTGTCAATTCTTTGAAAAATTGAAAGTATCGTTTGAGCAAGACCAACACAATAATATTATCGTTTTTATATCAGGTAAGGGAAACAAGGAGACTCTTTTACTAAATGCTCATATAGATACCGTTGAACCTGGAAGAGGTATTATCCCATTTACTGATAATGAAGGTTTTATTCGTTCGAAAGAAAATACAATCTTGGGTGCTGATAATAAAACTGCGGTATCAGCCTTAATGAGATTAATAGAAACAATATCTCAAGAAAAAGAATATACGGGACATTCACTTGAGATAGTTTTTACTACGTCTGAAGAATCAGGTAATTATGGAGCCCACGGTTTAGATTACTCACAACTAAAATCACAAAGAGGCTATTGTTCTGACGCTAGCAACAGGGCTTTTGGTGACATTATTATTGCATCACCCTTTTACAATAGATTTGATATCGTTTTTGAAGGAAAATCAGCTCATGCGTCACAATCTGCCAGAGCCATAAATGTGACTAAATCGGTTGGTAGTTTTTTGTCTAAAATTGAAACTGGTCAAATTAATGAAAAAACAATTGCAAATATTGGTGTTGTTAAAATGGGGGACGTGGTTAATACAGTACCAGGAAAAGCTATAATTTCTGGTGAAGTTAGAAGTTATTTAGAATCTAATCTTACACAAGTAACTAATAAAATAATTCAATTAGCTGAAGAGTCGACATACGATAAAGTAAAAGTGAAAAGCGCCGTTGTTAGAGAAAATGGTGGGTTTGAAATAGAAAAAAAAGATCCATTTGTTCTGAAGACTTTGAAGGTTGTGCATAACTATAATAAGACACCAAAGTTTATCAAATCATGGGGATGTTATGATGCAAATGTCTTTAGTGAACATGGAATTCAACTTATTAATATAGCCGATGGTAGTATTGATTCACACACTTCACAAGAAAGGATTCACAGTAAGAACTTAGATAATTTAGTCAATATGTTTTATGATTTAGTAAGTTAGAAATGCAAGGAAAATTATGGCAAAATCACGGTTACAGCATCAAAGAGAAGAACGACTTGAGAAAGTAAAACAATTACATGATTTGGGTATTCAAACCTATCCAGCCCAGTCTCAAAAAACTCACTCAAATTCGAGTATTATTGAAGACTTTGAGAATCTAGAAAATCAACAAGTTTCAGTTGCCGGTAGACTCATGTCACTGCGAGAACATGGCAAAGTTGCCTTTGGAGATATCCAAGACGCGACAGGATCACTTCAGCTATTTATTCGTTCTGATGTATCCGAATCTACAAATAAGGAAAGCCAAACAATTGGATTTGAACATCTTAGATTAATCGATCCAGGAGACTTTGTTCAAGCCACTGGTGAGGTAGTTAAAACTAAAACTGGTGAAGTTTCTATACTTGTAAAACAACTTAAATTATTGACCAAGTCATTACGACCATTACCGAGTACTCGAGAAGAGATAACCGATCGAGAATTCAAATTCCGTCGCAGATATTTAGACTTAACACTCAATCCAGAAACAAGAGGATTATTTGAGAGAAAAGCCAAATTTTGGCAAGTAAACCGTGAGTTTCTAGTAAACAAAGGTTTTATTGAAGTCGAGACGCCAGTCCTTGAACATGTTACGGGCGGAGCTGATGCCAAACCTTTTGTGACTCATATGAACACGCTTGACCAAGATTTCTATATGCGGATTTCAACCGAGCTTTATCAGAAAAGATTGATCGGTGGTGGCTTTGAAAAAATATTTACGATTGGCCCTAATTTTCGCAACGAAGGTTTAAGTGATGAACATCTGACAGAGTATTACCAGAACGAATGGTATTGGGCTTACGCCGACTACGAAGACAATATGCAATTAGTCGAAGAGCTATTTAAAGCAATTGCTCAGGAAGTTTATGGTAAATCGACCTTTACTACCAGAGGTCACACTTTTGATCTTAACCAAAATTGGGAAAGAATTAGCTATCCAGATTTAATAAAAGACAAGCTTGGAATCGATATATTTGAATCCTCAGAAGCAGATATGCTCAAAGTCATTAAAGAGCATAATGTTGAGCTCAGTGGAGCTATAAATAGAAATAGACTGATAGATAATTGTTGGAAAATTCTCCGTAAAGATATTTCTGGACCAGCCTTCCTGATCAATGAGCCTGCTTTTATGTCTCCGCTGTCAAAATCAAAAGTCTCTGATCCCCGTTTAACTGAACGGTTCCATGTAATTATTGGCGGCAGTGAGTTGGGTAACGGCTATTCTGAGCTAAATGATCCACTAGAACAACTTGAACGGTTTAGAGATCAACAGTCACAAAGAGATGCTGGAGATGATGAAGCTCAAATGATGGATATTGATTTTGTAGAAATGCTTGAGTATGGAATGCCGCCCACTTCGGGTTATGGTCATAGTGAGAGAGTCTTTTGGTATCTTGAAGATGTGACTGCTCGCGAAGGCACCCTGTTTCCAGCTCTCAAACATAAGCTTGAGAAAACAACTCAGCAAATCTACGGGATTAAACCACCTCAGAAAAAAGCTGAGAATAAATACTTGAACTTAGGAGAATCCTTTGCAGACGATTACTCAACTGCCTCTATTGGCTGGGCTATCATTGAAGGAGTTTCAATTCAGAAAGAAAATCCTGAGCTCGAAAAAGAAAAAACTGAGCTGTTAGATGACTTAGGAAACCTGTCGGTAGAAGCTATCAACGATTTCCCAGAGATTATTAGTTACCGTGACATGTACAAACAGATGCGGGTCAAATATCAGTCCAGACGACCTTCTCCAGAAGCATTACTTAGAAGAATTGCTCAAGGAAAAGGATTGTACGCCGTCAATACCTTAGTCGATGCCTACAACTTAGTTGTCTTGCGCAACCGTATTTCAGTAGGAGCTTTTGATCTGAGCAAAATTCAATTCCCCACAATGCTAAAAATAGCTGAGGGTGGAGAAGAGATCTTGCTACTGGGAGATGATACGCCAACTACCTTAAAACCTGGTGAAGTCAGCTATTTTGATCAAGAAGGACCCTACAATCTTGATTACAATTATCGAGATGCTCAAAGAACGGCTATTTCACTTGACACCAAAGATGTTTGGATTAATGTGGATGGTATTGGTCAAATCTCTCCAGAACAGGTTGAAAAAACTTTGGAAGAAACAATTGAAATGATCCAGAAATACTGTGGTGGTACACTAGTAGATAAAGGAACACTACGAGCAAGTTAAAGATGAATCTACAAACAACGATCAGAGAAGGGCTTGGCTGGTATGGTGTACTCGCTATAGCTGTGGCCTATGGCTTAGTAAGTTTAGAAGTACTGCCAACGCAACATATAATCTACATCCTCCTTAATTTGACAGGTTCTGCTGGCTTAATCATCGGAGCACTAGACAATCGAGACTGGCAGCCAATTGTGTTAAACGTTATCTGGTTAGGGGTTGGAATTATTTCGCTAGTGAGGTTATTTATCCATGGATAGAGATACGCTTATCAACGACATCAATCAGATTATTGGTTTGGATTTGTTAGCTAAAGCTGCCAAAAACGATGAGAGGGCCAATGGTGTGCAAGTTCTTGGTTCAGCAGCTGTTAATAAGGTGGCATTTGGAGTCAGTTGTAACCTAGCCTTTCTTGAAAAGGCAACTGAATGGGGCGCGCAGCTGTGTGTCTTTCATCATGGGCTAGACATTCAAACCTATAAATCAAGATTTCCTATGTATCATCAAAAAAGACTTCGGCTTATTTTTCAACATGATTTGAGCATTCTCGGATTTCATTATGCTCTTGATGCTCATCCTAAAATTGGTAATAACGCTCGGATTATTCAAGAGCTTGATGGTCAAATAAATGATACTTTGTTTCATGAATGGGGCTTTGTGGCGGAATTGTCTCAAAGCGTTAGGAGTCATGAGTTACGAGTTAAGATTGAAGACATTTTAGGTAGAAAAATCTTTCATTTTGGAGATAAAAATAGAGAGATTGGAAGAATTGGAGTCGTTACTGGAGCAGCAAAACCCAATGCTGAAGAACTTGAAGAGATGAAAGCGAAAGGTGTGCAGCTGTATATTTCAGGCGAAACCTCAGAGGCCACTCCTCATATGATGCTCGAAGAAGGCATTGATTACTTTGTTTGTGGCCACTATGCCTCCGAAACGTTTGGAGTAAAAGCTTTGTTCGAGTCTTTGAAAGAAAAGCAGCCAAAGCTTGATCTCAAATTTATTGATATTCCAAACCCTGTATGAAATTGATTTTAGCCTCAGGTTCAAAAAACCGAATACAAGCGCTAACCTATGCACGAATTCTTTTTGAGTCAGTTCCTGCTGCCATAGATGAAAAATCTATCAGGCACGACTCAATTCAGGAACAGGTTATTGCTATTGCTCAGGCAAAAGTAGACAAAATCTCTCAGACTCACAAAGGATTAATTTTAGGCGCTGATGGGACAAATATCGTTGATGGAGTTGCTTTTGAAAAGCCAGAATCTAGAGAAGAAGCTATAGAAATGATTCAGAAGCAAATTGGCAAAGTCTCTGAATTTGTAACCGGATTCTATCTTAAAAATACTGAAACAGACACGTCATATTCTGGAGTAGGTCACTCAACCTACACTTTTCGAGACTTAACCAGGTCGGAAATTGAAGAGTATGTCGATAATGAACCAGTTGAAACCTGGGCAGCTGCTTTTTCTCCAATAAACTCTTCAGCCCTGCGCTTTGTAGAATTCATCTCAGGTTCTCTTTCGAATTATTGCTACTCTATGCCCTTTGAAGAGCTAATACCATTATTTAAAAAAGAAAAAGTTTTATAGGTAAGAATGGACTCAAAAACATATCACATGCCTGACTTACATGAGGAATACCTGAAACAAAAGAAATCATCAAACACAAATGATAAAAAGTTTCTAGGTATTGATATTATTGCTAGAGTTATAACTTATTTGCCTGGTTTATTCATGCTTGGACTGCTTTTTTACTGGCAATTTATTCTCAATATTCATGATCAAGAGATCCTACAGCTTAAATGGAAGTATTTCAGAGATCTACTTTATATACTCTATGTTGTTACCTTCTTGATTGTCAGCTTTATCTTGTTACTATTCAAAGAGAAATTTAAGAATCTTCTATCAAGACTACTACCTGCAGTTATTGCAAGTTTATTGCTAGTTACCTTTTCATATGCCATCGCAGGCCTAGTCGTAGATATTTATTATCTAGTCGGCTTATTAATCAACAAGTAATTTAGGAACTTATGTTAACTAGAGATCAGGCCTTAGAAATAGTCAAAGACTACGTTAAAAACGAAAACTTAGTCAAACATATGTTAGCGGTCGAAGCTGCTATGGGTGCCTATGCCAAAAAATTTGACCAAGACGAAGAACAATGGAGAGTTGCCGGGCTGCTACACGATTTTGATTGGGAGATCCATCCAACCTTAGATGAGCATCCTCAAAAAGGTGCCCAAATTCTCAGAGACAAAGGCGTAGACGAAACAATGATAGAGACAATCTTAGCCCACGCTCCACACACGGGCGTTCCTAGAGACACTTTAATCAAAAAGGCCTTGTTTGCTTGTGATGAAATTACTGGTCTGATAACGACTACAGCTTTAGTTCGACCTTCAAAAAAAATTGCAGATGTACAGGTTAAGTCAATTAAAAAAAAGTTTAAGAATAAGGCCTTTGCAGCGGGTGTCAATAGAGAAGAAGTTCAGCAAGGAGCAGAAGAGCTAGGCGTGGAACTTTGGGAGCATGTAGAGTTTGTCTTAACTGCTATGAAAGCTATTAGTGAAGACCTAGGTCTATAGTTACTATGAACAAAAAGAGAAATATTATTGGAGTACTAGGATTACCCTTAAATAAAAAAGGAGAGTTTTTAGTAACCTACAGACAAGATAGCAAACCAGAAGTTCACAACAAATGGCAAGTAGCTGGTGGAAAAATGGAGTTTGGAGAAACTGCCCCAGAAACTGTAATGAGAGAGCTAAAAGAAGAGTTGGGTGTATCCTCAAGAATTGTCTGTAAGTACCCGATACTTGAGAGCCAAACGTGGGATTTTAAAGAAAGACAAGTTCATGTCTTGCTGATTACCTATATTGTAGACATTGGTGATCAAACAATTACTTTAAACGAAGAAGCTAACGCTTATAAATGGGTAACTAGTAAGACTCTAGATGTTAATAACAGTCTGCGCGCAACCTTACCAATCTTGACGGATGCAGAGCAACTAGTTCGAGATTTTGCTCTAGTCTCTAAGCTTGGTTAAACAGGTTTCCTGAGGTACAATAGTATATATGTTGAAACTCAGTTACCTAGTATATTTGCACAACGAGACCCGATCCTGACTTTCGTCTTTTCGTGCAAATAATAAGTATTCAAAAGGAATCCCATGTTAGATATTCAATTTATTCGTGACAATAAAGACCTCATCAAAGAGGCAGTTACAAACAAGCAACTTGACATAAAAATTGTTGATCGTCTGCTTGATGTAGATGAAAAGAGAAGAGCCTCACAACAAAAAGTAGATTCACTCCGTCAACAAAAGAATAAACTAGGGAAGGATGATAGAGAGAAAGGTCGAGAGCTAAAAGAAAAACTCAAAGAAGTTGAACCCGTGCTGCGTGAACTAGAAGATGAGTTTCAAAATTTGATGCTTCAAATTCCTAATCCACCGGCAGATGATGTTCCCATTGGTAAAGATGAATCTGGAAATCAAGTTGTCAAGACATGGGGAGAAAAGAAAAAGTTTGATTTCAAACCATTAGCTCACCACGAATTGGCTAAGAATAATGATTGGTATGATTCAGAAAGGGCCGTTCGTATAGCCGGCTCTCGTGCATTTTTCCTTAAAGGAGATTTGGTCTTGCTTGAACAAGCCTTACTCAGCTACGCACTTAAAAAAATGGTTGGTCTAGGTTTTACTCCAATGAGTGTTCCCTGGATGGTCAACAAAGAAGCTCTGGTCGGAACTGGTTATTTTCCTTGGGGAGAAGAAGACCATTACCATACTCAAGATGGACAAGGTTTAATCGGAACTTCAGAAGTATCTTTGACGGCCTATCATAAAGGTGAAATGCTTACCCATAAAGATTTACCCATTAAAATGTGTGGAATGTCTCCCTGTTTTAGAAGAGAAGTCGGTAGCTATGGTAAGGATACCCAAGGTTTCTTTAGAGTCCATCAGTTTACCAAAGTAGAGATGGTTATCTATACAGAAGCGAATGAGGAAACGACGAGAAAATGGCACGATAAAATGTTGACTATTTCTGAAGAGCTACTACAAGATCTTGGTTTGTCTTATCAAGTGCTTTTGATGTGCTCTGGTGATATGGGGGCAGGACAACGACGTAAGTATGATATAGAAACTTGGTTTCCTGGCGAAGACTCTTATAGAGAAACTCACTCTGATTCATACTTTAATGACTTTCAATCGAGACGGCTCAATATCCGATACCAAGATGAAAAAGGTGAAAAACATTTTGTGTATACGCTAAATAATACTGTAGCCGCATCGCCAAGATTGCTTGCCGGCATCCTTGAAAACTACCAACAAAAAGACGGCAGTGTAAAAGTTCCTGATGTCTTGCAACCATACATGGGCAAAGATGTTATGGGTAAGTAAAGGAAGTATGAGTAAAACCTTGAAATCTGAATATCATTCCTGGAATAACGTCGAGATGATCGGGCTGTTTAGTCTAGCCAGTGGTATAGTAATACTTACGCCATCTTTACGTGTGCTTGGAGATTCACTCAGGGCCTTGAGTCATCTGTCTGATTAACTTTAAACTAACTATTAAATAGACTATACTACCAGCCTTATGCTTAACATTCTTTCAAAACTATTTGATACCAATCAACAAGAGCTCAATAAAATTCAGCCTCTTGTGGATAAAATAAATCAGCTCGAAGAAGAAACGAAACAACTCAAAGATGAAGACTTCAAAGGTAAAACTGCAGAATTCAAGTCTCGACTCAAACGAGGTGAAACGCTAGATGACATTTTGCCCGAAGCCTTTGCCTTAGTTCGAGAAGCTAGTTTGAGAACTTTAGGTTTGCGACACTATGACGTTCAGCTTTTAGCTGGAATAGCTTTTCATCAAGGTAAAGTTGCTGAACAAAAAACTGGTGAAGGTAAAACTCTATCGGCTACTCTTACCCTCTATCTGAATTCACTTACAGATAAAGGGGCCCACCTAGTAACTGTCAATGATTATTTGGCCCAACGTGATGCTGGTTGGAATGCACCAACTTTTGATTTTTTGGGGATAAGTGTCGGCGTTATAATTCCTTTCAAAGCTTTTGTCTACGACGCAGACTATCAAGGTGAAAGTAGAGGCGATAGTAGATTAGATCACCTTAAGCCTGTAGATAGAAAAGAAGCCTATGCAGCTGATATCACCTATGGTACTAGTCAAGAGTTCGGGTTCGACTATCTTCGTGACAATATGGCTCAATCGTTGGAGCGAGTAGTTCAAAGAAAACACCACTATGCCATTATTGACGAAGTCGATTCAATCCTTATTGATGAAGCTCGTACGCCTTTAATCATCTCTGCTCCCGACACAGAACCAACTGAAAAGTATGTGGAATTTAGTCAGCTAATTCAAGTTTTAGATGCTGAGACTGATTATGAAGTTGATGAGAAACTACGATCGGCAACGCTTACTGATGCAGGTATCGCAAAAATTGAACAACAACTAGGTGTAAAAAACCTTTATGAAAAAGATTACGAAACAATCCATCACCTTGAACAAGCTTTAAAAGCAAGAACTCTTTTCCATCGAGATAAAGAGTATGTAGTAAGAGAAGGTGAAGTTGTTATTGTCGATGAAAACACCGGTCGTCTTATGCCTGGACGTCGATACTCTGATGGCTTACATCAAGCTATCGAAGCTAAAGAAGGAGTTGCCGTTAAACGAGAGTCAAAGACTTTAGCTACAATCTCTCTTCAAAATTACTTCAGAATGTACGAAAAACTTTCTGGTATGACCGGTACTGCTGAAACTGAAGCCGAAGAGTTCAACAAGATCTATGACATGGATGTCATGGTTATCCCTACACATCGTGAGATTCAAAGAATTGATCACTCAGATTTTGTTTATAAAACTAAGAAAGCTAAGTACAAAGCTATTGTAAAAGAAGTTGAAGAAAAATATGCAATTGGTCAACCAGTTCTTATTGGTACTAGAAGTGTTGAACAAAATGAAGTTGTTTCACAGTACCTAAAAAGAGCCAAACTTCCACACACAGTTTTGAATGCTAAAAATCACGAAAACGAAGCCCAGATTATTGCAGATGCAGGTAGACCTTTTGCTGTTACTGTAGCTACAAACATCGCTGGTCGAGGTGTTGATATTGTTTTAGGCGGTGCTCCACCTGAGAAAATATCTGGTGAGATGACAGAAAAAGAAGAAAAAAAATACGAAAAAGAATTAGAGAAATGGCGTGAAGATCATCAAAAAGTTCTTGAGATGGGTGGGCTTCATGTTTTAGGTTCTGAACGCCATGAATCTAGAAGAATCGATAATCAGCTTCGTGGTCGTTCTGGTAGACAAGGAGACCCAGGATCTTCAAAGTTTTTTGTAGCTCTCGATGATGAAATAATGCGAATTTTCGGAGGAGAGCAAGTTGCTAAGCTAATGACGGCCTTAAAAGTTCCTGAAGATCAACCTATTGAAGCTAAGCTAGTCAGCCGATCTATTGCAAATGCTCAGTCAAAAGTTGAAGGTTTTCATTTTGATCAAAGAAAACATCTAGTTGAATATGATGATGTGCTCAATAAGCAAAGGGAGATTATTTACAAACGCAGAAATAAAATTTTGGAAACAGATTTAAAAAAAGATGCTAAGGAGATTCAAACAAGAATTGAATCAATCGTTTCTGAAGAAATTGAGTTAGTCGTCAATTCAAGAATCTCCGATGGACTTACTGAAAACGAAATAGATTCAGTTGTAAAAGAGTTTATTAGTATTATTCCTTTTGATGACGAGTCCCAAAAGAAACTTAAGCAACGATTGTTAAAAGAAGAAGATCCTCAAAAGATTGTTAGCCGGTTGATAAAAATTGCTAAAGATACACATAAACAAAGATTAGATGATCTGGGTGAACTGGCTTTAGCTGAACTCGAAAGATTTGTACTTCTTAAAACCAATGATGATTTATGGATAGATCACCTGGATAACATAGAAGATCTGCGTCAAGGTATTTGGATGAGAGGTAGTCAAGAAACTGCTTTAGCTGAGTACAAAAAAGAAGCTTTTGATATGTTTGAAAGTTTAGTTACTACCATGAACGCGCAAACTGCAAGGAAAGTCTTTAGAGTCCAAGTAGCCCGTCAGGTCCAAGCCCCAACAATAGATATGACTGCTATAACTGAAGTTCATCAGGAAGCTGAGACTCCATCGGTAGCCGATAGTGTTGATGAAGGTACAAACCCCTTTGCGGCGGCAATGGCCAAGAGCGCTTCTAAACCAATTGTCAAAGATACTGGTATTAAGAAAACTAAGGTTGGTAGAAATGATCCATGTCCCTGTGGCTCTGGCCTCAAATGGAAAAAGTGTGGCATGATTAACTCCCCCTCCCATAAAGCCTAAGGCTGTACTAAACTGATTTGGTAAATGAAAAAACCTTCACTCTATATACTTCATGGATGGACCTATGAACTATCAAAATGGGAGACAATTACTCAGCTACTCTCAAAAAAATTTAGTGTAAAACTTCTTAAAATACCTGGTTTAACTGAACCGTTGCACGAGGTTTGGACTTTAGATGACTACACACAGTGGCTGGATACCCAGATTCCTGAAAAAACACCGGTAGTTTTACTGGGGCACTCAAATGGAGGTAGGATTAGTTTAAACTATTCACTTAACTTTCCTGAACGAGTGTCACGACTTATACTTATAGATAGTGCCGGAATAAAAGATAAACGCTTTAAATCTATTCTAAAAAGAAATGTATTTAAGTATGTTGCCAAGATTGGTAGATCTATCTTGCCTTTTTCTCTACTAAAAGAAATCCTCTATAAGTTGGTAAGAGAAACTGATTACAATAGAGCTGACCAGACCTTAAAACAAACTATGCGTAACTTAATCATTATAGATCTAGAAAGTGAGCTTAAAAATCTCTCTATTCAAACCTTAATTATTTGGGGAGAAAAAGACCGAGTAACTCCTATTTCAGATGCCTACACAATGAAAAAGCTTATTCCAAAAAGTAAATTGAAAATAATCTCTGGGGCTAGTCACTCTCCAATGTATACACATCCAAATGAAGTCTACAAAGCTATTTTAAAGTACTGGAATACACGCTAATGAGTTTACTGTTTCTATTAATTTTTTTATATTTTCTTAGCCTGAGACTTTTGCGTTGGGCGGCGATTTGGCAACAAAAAGAATATCGACTAGATAGATTGATAGCCTATCTTAAAACCAAAGAAGGTAGTGCTGAACTAAACCGTTTTATACTTTTTCCCTTAAGTAAAAATCAAATCAAACGGCCTCATTTCACATCAAAAATGGTTCTGATTCTTGTTCTAACCGGCTGTTTTTTGGGAACTTTCAATTGGGGCAATATCTTTAGTCTTGCGGGTATGTATCTGCTAATACCTCTTTGGTTGACCATCTCTACTATTCCCACCTGGATCATTACCTACATCATTCGGCTGCTGACTGAAAAGAAAGCCCAAGCCTTGCTTTCTAAGGCATCTCCGACAATTATAGGTGTCAGTGGGAGTTATGGTAAGACGACCACCAAGATACTCATCGGTGAGCTGTTCAAACAACAAGAGTCAACCTGGGTATCTCCAAAATCTCATAATAACCCTCTTTCGATTGCTCAAGCAATTGTTAACACTTACACAAATCAAAAATACGTGATTCTTGAATATGCCGCTTATAAAAAAGGCGAAATAAAATACTTGGCAAATAAGTATCCAGCTAGCCTAGCTGTCTTCACGGGCATAAATGAACAACACTTAGCTTTGTTTGGCAACAGAAAGTCGATGATTTCAGCTGAAAGTGAACTTATCGAAAGTTTATCTAAAGGAAGCCGCTTATATTTTAATGACATGGATCCTACAGTTAGTGAAATTGCCAGGAGTTTTGATTCTCTCATGTTAATTCCAGCCTCAAACTGCAAACTCTATAAGGTGAAGCTTGCAAAATCTGGTTATCTTGAGTTTAGTCTTACAGCCAAAGGATCAATAATAAAGACTCAACTGGTTGGAAAACACTACTTGGCTAATATCCAACAATCCATAAATGTAGCCAGAAGTTTTGGAATAAGTGATATCAGTATAAGTAAAACTCTTAAAGACTTTGAACCTGGAGATGAGTTTATTCGCACGCAGAAAACCAAGCAAGGAATGACTTTAATTATAGATGATCGGACCAGCAATCCAGATGGCTTTAAATCTGCAATCGACCTGATTTCAAAAATGGATGCTGAGCATAAACTAATAGTTTCCTCTGGTATTATTGATTTAGGGACTGCAGAAAACAAAGTTCACACAGAACTCGCGAAACTAATGGTAGGGGAGGTTGATCAGTTTTTGCATACAGGTGAAACTGGAAAAGAGTCTTTAAGAAGTAATTTAGATGACAAGTATTACTCGATTACTAATAGTGCTCAATTAAAACAACATCTACACAAGTCCTTAGGGACAAAGACTTTAATTCTAATTGAAGGTAAAATTCCGCAGGAAATATACAATTACTTAGTTTCACTCTAATGAATATCTTTAACTCACTCGGATCAAACTATTCTCTAACTTTTGTGAAATTTTCACTTGAGGCTTTCTTGTTTCATCTAATTGGTAAGAAGGACTCATCATCATTACAAAAATTACAAACAAGTCTAGAAAAGAAATACAATAAAAAAGCACTGCTAACCTATAAAGGACGTCATGCTATTACCTTAGCCTTACTAGGTTCAGGTTTAAAGCCGGGCGATAAAGTTGCTCTGCAGGCTTTCACTTGTTGGGCTGTAGAAGAGGCTATACACACAGCTAAAATGAGACCTGTATATATAGATATAAAAAAGGCTGATGTTAATCCTGGGTTAGAAGAAATTAAAACGGCCTATGCCCAAGATAAATCCATAAAAGCCCTAATAGTCCAACACACTTTTGGCTCTCCTGCTGAAATAAAAGCTATTAGTCAGTGGGCCTCAGATAACAGTATTTTTGTTATTGAAGATCTGGCCCACTCTTTTGGTACTCAGCCCCAAAAAGGTAAAGAACTTGGAATGTATGGTGACGCAGTGGCACTTTCTTTTGGAAGAGATAAAATAATTGACGCAATTTCTGGAGGGGCTTTGTTAACAACCACTAAAGCTCCTAGCCCAGTAGCCCAGCTTAAAGACTCACAGGTTTTAAAAGACTTACTTTATCCTTTGCTGACGTATAGTATTAGGCAAAGCTATTCACTTGGTTTTGGTAAAGTTCTTCATCTTCTACTTAAAAAGACTCCACTACTTATTTCTCCAATTGCTAATCTCTCACCATCCGTATCGGCCTTGCCTGCCTCTCATGCTGGGTTAGCTTTACATGCTTTAGATCAAGCCGAAGCAACAAAAGTTCACAGACAAAAGATTACGGCTATCTATAGGAAAGGAATACGTAAAGACTTGCAAATTGAAGGTCTGCTAGATGAAAACTTAGGCTATCTCCGTTTTCCCATAGTAGTAGAGAAGAGAGATAACCTGAACAAAATTCTAAAAGAAAAAGGCGTTTATTTGGGTGATACTTGGTATAAAAATGTTGTGGAAGTTGGCAGTTTAAAGATAAAATCATCATACATTCAAGGTAGTTGTCCCAATGCAGAAGCTTTATCTAGAAGAATATACAATTTACCCACACATATACAAATAACTACAAGCAAAGCCCAAGCGATAACTAAGCTTGTCAACCAGTACGCATGAAAAAGATTAATACAGTCGAAGTGACTCAAAAAGAAGAATGGGAAGCCTATGTTTCTTCCAGAGAGGAAGCAAATTTTTTAAGCTCGTGGAACTGGGGTGATTTTCATAAGCGTTTAGATAAACAGGTTTTTTACAGAGGTTACTACCAAAATAAAACTTTGCTTGGAGTTTCTTTATTAGTTAAAGAAACTGCTAAAAGAGGTAAGTATCTAACGATAGCCGGCGGACCGTTGCTTGACTGGAAAAATCAAGAACTTATACGAGCTTGGGTTGAGGATATAAACTCGATTGCTAAAAGAGAAAAATGTCTCTTTGTTAGAGTCAGACCCCAGATTTTGGATACACCAGAGCATAGACACCTATTCAGTTCATATAGATTTAAGCCTTCACCTATGCATGTGACTGCAGATTTAACTCTGCAGTTAGATCTAAAACAGTCTCAAGAGACTTTACTGGCCCAAATGCGTAAAAGCACTCGCTATGAAATAAAAAAAGCAGAAAAGCTTGGAATTGTTGTTAAAACTTCTAGTGATCCAGACGAAATAAACCAATTCTACGAACATCAACTTTTCCTTGCGAAAAAACATGGATTTATCCCATTCGGAAAGAAATTTTTGAAAACTCAGTTTGAGATCTTCTCAAATGAAAATCAAGCTTTACTATTCCATTCTTACGACAATCAAGCTGGCTTGCTAGCAACCGCCTTTATAATTATGTACGGCAACGAAGCTGTCTATCACTATGGAATCTCGACCGATAAGAATAGACGTCTTCCTGGCTCCTACGCATGTCAGTGGGCTGCTATTAAGGAAGCTAAGAAAAGAGGGATTGAACGGTATAATTTTTGGGGAATTGCCCCGCAAGAGGCTTCCAATGATCATCGGTTCTCAGGAGTTTCTCTTTTTAAGCGAGGTTTTGGTGGCCAAGAAGTGGCCTATCTTCCAGCCCATGACTTAGCTACATCTGCTTTTTATCCGTTTATAAAAGCTTTTGAAACCTTCCGGGCTAAGAAGAGAAACCTCGACTAAGTCTTACTTCCTTATAAGCACTGCCACCCTTTGGAATTGAAAGGGCATTCTTCGTAGATACACTACCCATCCAGATTTTATTTAATATCTCCTTATTTTTGATATAGTGATACTATGTCAAAAAAGAAAAAGAAACTCTCTGATAAACCGAAGAAAAAAAAGTTCAAAATTAAGAAACTTATTAAACCATTAATTTTTTTGTTGATTATAGGTAGTGGTGTAGCAATCTGGAAACCAGATTTAATACAAGACGAGACCCAAAGAGCCCGAGTTGAAGAAATTCGTGAAACCGCACTTGATTATAGTGAAATAGGCCAAGAGGTAGTTGAAAAGAGGTTGCAAGTTTTGGGTTCAATAAATGAAGCTACCAAAAGTGTACCCAAAAAGATGATTCAAGTTGGCGATCAAGAAATTTATGTAGAAGATTTACTCAGATTGGCAGCGGCTCAACTTGAAACTATTCCATCACAACAGTATCAACAGTTTAAGTCAACTTTTTGTGCAGACGCAGTAGCGACAGTTTCAGCCTGTGTCCTTCAAGAGTAAATCCCTGGTAAAATAGAAACATGAGTACAAATAACAGTGAAGCTATGAGCTTAAGTGAATTGCAAGAAAGCTTTGAGCAACTAAAAAACTCGCTAGATTTACCAAGTAAAAAAAGTGAGCTTACGTTATTGCAAAAAGATTCTAGCCAACCTGAATTTTGGTCGAACGATATTAAGGCTAAAGATACGATGCAGAAAATATCTGCTTTAGAAACTGAAATAACTCAAGTCGAAGAACTCCAAAAGAAAATTAAAAATCTGTTAGATCTTCAAGATATGGTCTCTCAAAATCAAGATGATCAAATGTCTGAAGAATTAGAGTCTGAAAAAGCCATAATACTTTCTCAATTTAACAAGTTAAAAGTAAAGTCTTACTTATCTGGTAAATATGATAAAAACTCAGCAATTTTGTCTATTCATGCTGGTCAAGGTGGTACAGAAGCAATGGACTGGGCGTCTATGTTGCAGCGGATGTATATGCGTTTCTTTGAGAGAAGTGATTTTAAGTACGAAGTAGTTGAGCATAGTTCTGGAGAAGAAGCTGGCATTAAGTCGGTAACCTTTATCGTCAGGGGGAGTTATCCGTTTGGATACTTGAAAGGTGAAAATGGAACTCATCGTTTAGTCCGTCTTAGTCCCTTCAATGCCGATAGTCTGAGGCAAACTTCTTTTGCTGGTGTAGAAGTCACTCCACTACTTGAAGGTGTCACAGCTGTAGATATAAAAGACGAGGACTTAGAGTGGCAATTCTATCGAGCAGGAGGTAGCGGTGGTCAAAATGTTAATAAGGTTAATACGGCTGTCAGAGTAAAACATAAACCTACCGGCATAGTTGTGAGTGCTCAAGCTGACAGAACTCAGGTCAGAAACAGAGAAATTGCCCTGGAAATACTTCAGTCAAAGTTAGAGAAAATTAAAGAAGAAGAACACGAGAAAAAGACTAATGAACTCAAAGGCGATCATAAAATGGCTAGTTGGGGTAATCAAATTAGAAATTACGTGTTACATCCTTATCAGCTTATTAAGGATGTTCGGACGGGAGTTGAAACCACAAACACAGAAGCCGTACTTGACGGTGATCTTGATTTATTTATCCAAGCTGAAATCGCCTTGTTTTCCTAAATGTGGAACTCTTATTCTTGGCCTCGTTTCTTTTCCATGATAGTATTGTTTTATGACTAAAAAAACTACAATCAAAACTAAAATGGAAACACAAGCAAAAGCTAACAAACCAGAACAAATTAGCAATTTAGATTCTACATTGGAGGGACCTCACTCACTTTTACATTCTATGGATGATAAAGCACCTAAAGAGAAACAAGTTATGAAGAAAAAAAATTCTAAAACAAAAACTAATCCTCTGGTTGTAATCGTTGGAGCCCTGGTGATCGTTTTAGCTGGATCTATAACAGGCTTTGGTTTGTCGAAAGCTGTGGGTTCAAGTGGAAAAACGGCCGATACTGTGACTGGAATTGAAGCAGGAACAGGCAAAATATCTGATGGCGAGATTTCTAAAGGAGATGTGCTTGGGAATCCAGATAAAAAGGGAGATGAAGCCGAAGGTGTGTTAGAAAAAGGCGGAATAAATGGCGAGGGGTCACACAAACTACTTAGGCCCGGTGGACCAAGTCAAACAGTCTATTTAACTTCATCAGTAGTTGATCTCGATCAATTGGTAGGACATGAAGTTAAAGTCTGGGGTGATACCTTTGCTGCTCAATCAGCTGGCTGGTTGATGGATGTGGTTACTCTTGAAGTTGTCAATTTGGATGCTGCTAAACCCTTTGAAGAGGAATAGTTCAACCTTTTACAGTCTTTGACGTTAGAAGATTACAGGATAATACATGATTACTTTTGAAGATGTCACTAAAATATATAAAAGCGGTCACATTGCTATTGAAGAAATTAGTTTCAAGATAGAAGCTGGTGAATTCGTTTTTTTAATGGGACCTTCTGGATCAGGAAAAACAACTCTACTCAGATTAATCCTTCGTGAAGTTGAACCAAGTGAAGGCACAATTACAGTAGCCGATCATGATATTAGCAAAATTTCTAATAGGCAGTTACCACAGTTTAGAAGACAAATCGGGTCGGCCTTTCAAGACTTCAAGCTTATCCCAGAAAAGAGTGCAATTGAAAATGTGAGTTTATCCCTTGAAATTATTGGCAAGAAAAATAGTGAGATAAAAAAAAGAGCCTCAGAACTTTTGGAGAGAGTCGGCCTGAGTGAGAAAATGAACTTGTTTCCTTCTCAGTTGTCGGGTGGAGAAGTCCAGAGAGTTGCTATCGCCAGAGCCGTAGCTTCTGAACCAGTTTTACTTTTTGCCGATGAGCCTACAGGTAATTTAGACCCAGAAACCTCAAAAGAAATTG
>Ga0066639_10000659_pt1 | contig 30189 bp, 53 predicted proteins | sample CryGeyCG2114_010_2_FD_59504 | JGI IMG/M metagenome (GOLD analysis project Ga0066639, IMG submission 59504) | Groundwater microbial communities from aquifer - Crystal Geyser CG10_big_fil_rev_8/21/14_0.10 | ecosystem: Environmental > Aquatic > Deep subsurface > Groundwater | place: USA: Utah...
TAGGCAAGATTTCTTTGGATCAAACCTTTTCTAAAGGTTTGTTTGTGAAAAGAAATTTTATATACAAGAATGTTTTCTTTCGTTAACGTTTCTTTTTTGAAAAGAAAGGTTACTCTTTCATCGCTCTCATGCCCTTCTGGGTAAGAACAAGTGTCGTTCCTATGGACTCCACCTTCTCAACATAGCCAAGCTCTATAAGCCTTTGCAGGGAAGGCATTTCGCCGTTGGCAGCCTCTCTGTTAATGGCCCTTGACAACTCGCCTGTTGTCATAAGTAGGTTTTTCCCCATAACCTTCAAAATTTTTTTATCCGCCTCTGTCAACATAATATCACGCAACTAAACTCTTTCTCACGGAATCTGCTTCTGATTTTCCCCTGAATTTCTCCACGAGGCTCAATGCAAACTCAACTGCAGTACCTGGGCCCTGTGAAGTTATTATATGTTCATCAACGACAACCTTTCCATCACGAGGTCGTGAAATCTGCCTCTCCATTCCAGGATAAATAGTTGCTTTTCTATCGTCAAGTATACCCAAATTTGCAAGTATTAAAGGAGCCGCACATATGGCACCTATAGTCTTTTTCTCTTCATTATACTTCAGCACTATACTCATCAGCCTTTTGGACTTGCTGAGATTCTGATACCCAGGCCCTCCGACCAGAACAAGCGCATCAAAGCTATCAGGATCAACATCCTCCAGCTTCTTATCAGCAGTTAACTTTATTCCATGCGCGCTATGAACTATGGTCCCCTGAAGACCTGTAGTCACAACCTGAAGACCAGCTCGGCGTAATACATCAATAACAGATACAGCCTCTATATCCTCAAAGCCATCTACAAGCGGCAGTAGTATATTCATGCTATACTATTGGTTGCAAAGAGATAAAAAGGCTTGTGAATAATATCTGCTCACTATTTACTAACGTATGCATATACGGATTTTTCAATAGAAACAACAAACATAAGAATGCGTATAGCCATGACTAGAAGATTACGACCATTAATAAAAGGCATTAACTTCTTTACAGTATTTACTTCATTTAGTATCTTTTAGCCTACGTAACCTACTTTTGCATCCTTTGGCTGCAATGTTGGCATGCCTACTGGTGGCGGTAGTTGCAAGTCGTCTGCCATTACTGCTATCTTCAAAAGACATCTTCGGAAAAGGTGGTTCAATATCTCCATTGCCATCTCTTCTGGAAGCTTTTTGTCCTTCTTCCATTGTTTCAAAACTACAGCATTTGACTTTGCCAGATACAAAACTTCCCCACTAACCTTTAGCTCTGCTAAGTTAGGGGCATAGGTACTGACGAACTCAAACTCAACTGCAAGACCCTTCTTGTCCAATGTTCCCACAGTTACTTCCTTTACGTTAATAATCTTTGGCGTAGAGTTTACCTTTATCTCACCCTTAATTTGCGTAGGTTTTTTCTTCGCTTCAAATGAAGTGAATGCGACTCCTAGTATTGACATAAGTTCCTCCTATAATTATTATCTAGCACCTTCAGCTTCCCTTTCTATTCTGTTCTTTTCCTGGATTACGAAGGATTTTGAATCCCTTTCATATGCTGATATAATCTCCGAAGCAATAACTTCAGCTAATGTCTTTCTGCTTCTGAAGCTTGTTTTGTATATGCCCTGCCCTAAATATCTAAGTGCAAGATCGAGACGCCTTTGTGGGGACGTTACCACAGACTGTCTTGCGATTATACCACCAAGCCTGTATGATGCAACTTCTTCAAGTATGGCAGCATTCTCGATAGCCTCAATAAACACCTGGACCGGATTTTTCTTGGTCTTCTTCTCTATGATTTCAAGAGCCTTCTTTACCTCCAGATATATGGTCTGTGTGTTTGTCGGAAAACCGCCTGAAGTGATTTTATGCTTCTTTCCCCTATGACCAGGAACCATGATTTTTGTCATAAGCCTTTCTATTATATGCATCTTGTCTCTATGCATGCCGTTATGCTTTCCAGAAGACCTTGGCACTATCACTGGCTTGAGATTGATGTAGTTCCTAAGACCTAGATCATTAACCTTGACTTCAGTCATGTCCCAGCGATTGAATAACAAGATGCTCATATTACTTACCCTTTTGTTTCTTTCCCTTTAGCAGCTCTGACAACGCAATACCATTAACCTTAATAACACGGAACTTGATACCATGCATGGATCCTACAGCTCCGCCCTGAGAAGCACCCATACCTTCTACAACTACTTCATCATGCTCATCTATATGCTTGACAGCACCTGTCTTTGGTAGGAATGCAGTAACATTTATACTGTTCTTGACAATCTGAACCCTTGCGGCCTTGATTATACCAGAATGAGGCTGTTTTTGCTCCACACCCTTCTTCTTGAGAACTATGCCCTTTCCTAGAGGAGCTCCTTCAAGAGGTCCCTTCTTCCATAATTTGAGCTTCTGGCGCTTGCCTTTGGTAGACTTCCATTTAAACTTTTTCCTCTTCTTCTTAAGCTGCCTTGCACCGAATTCACCCATAAAACACCTAAAAGCTTGCTATATTGTTACTATCTGTATATATATATTTATAAAGCTTAGAAAAGTGGGAATTAATCGGTCCTATAAGTTATCCTTTTTTGGTTATTATTTATGGGCTATATCAAAACTTCAATCTATATGAACACATACGCCACTTAACCTAAAGGACTAGTGGTGCTGCTTTCTTGTGGCTGAGGCCACGGAGATCCATGAAAAGCCTCCTAGCAAAACAAGTATGAACGCCAGTAGAAGCGTGACCCAGTACGAGAATTCTGAGACTCCCAAGTCCAGCTTGAGATTAGAAACTACCCATATGGCAACAAGCATGAATACGCTTCCCAGAATCCATGAACCAATGAGTCTTCCGCTCATATAACTCCTATAACTTGACTGCCTGTTCCTTAAACTCTGCAGACTTCTCTTTCAGGATTTCAACAGCCTTTGTCAATATGTATTCTGGCTTCAAGCCTGAAACAGTCTCCATGTGGAACGTGAATTGAAGCGGCTTTGCTTCAGAATCATACTCGTAGCCAACTATAGCTGCCTGGTATCTTGAATGCTCTGTTCCTCTTCCCAGACGTGCCACAGCCTCAAGTTTTAGTTCCTGGTTTTTCAAAAGCTCAACTACAGGGAACTTCTCGTCTGTGAACTTTACAGTCTTGTTTGATGACTTCATATCGCCTGAATAAACCATGCCAGGACCTGTCTTATGCACGACAAAAACACTCTGACAAAGACTGCATCCTTTGCCTTCACACTTGCATTCTTCCATGAAATTGAACTTGTCCGGATCAAACTTGACAGGCAGCAGGCCTATCCTATGGACAAGCATCTCATCGAATAAAACAGATGTATTATCATGCACATCCGCCCATGCAACTGCCATTGTAGGCACTTCAGATATCATAATCCTTCTCAAGGCGTTTGCAAAAGCTAAAGATACACCTTCCACAGCAAAATCCATTTTCTCTGCAGCTTTCTTGATAATTCTTATTTTCATGACCATATAATTCACATAACCTAGTTATATCAATAATATTAAAAAGGTTATATATAAACTTATAAGCTTGTATGCTTATTTATTCATATGGCCTCTCACAAGTTTTTACTTATTGTAATGGTATTAATAGCCATCGGCGTTATATATGGCGTTAATATGGGTCCCAAGATAACTACGAGCAATGGAATCGCATTGACAGATTCTAAGGATGTTGATTTTGAGGGCAGGTTGGAGAACATCCTCACTGAATTCCATGAACTCCTGAATAAAAGACTAGAGACACAGATAGGCCTGGAGGAGGCTGAAAAGGGGTTAGAAAGCATAAACAGCTTTATCGGGGAAGGTAAATCTGATGCTGAGCTTGAACGCAACAGGGTTAGCCTTTTGGATCAGAACGATGGAATAACTGGCAATGTGATAGGCCTTGATAATTATGAGAACACACTGTCAATTTATGAACAGATTCTAGCCAAGACATCTGAATTATCTCGGCTGCTTGAAGGTTACATCCAATACAAGCTAAGCCTGCTAGACTATGACGCCATTTCAACAGACTTCATAACCCAAAAGGGCAAGCTTGAACAGCAGCTGTCCGAAAGAGAGAATGAAAAGGCCTTAGAGACAATAAATGCAATGATACTGATCACAGAAAAACAGATAGATATAGTCAATACAATGATGGAAAACAGCGTAGTCAATATCCCTGAGACTGGTATGTTCTTGAATGACAGGGTATATTACCAAAAATTCCTGGTATCCTTCAGGAACGATGTTCAAAAGGTTGTTGATGATCCGACAATACAGCAAGACGTAGCATTAGTGGAATCTGAGGCAGCATTCAAGGAGTACATGACCAATGCATTCACCCCAGCGCAGCTTGCGCAGGCGCATAAGAGGTGGTATGACATAAACATACTTCCACGATTCAAGGAAATACAGGACATGGTTGTTGAGTACTCTGATTCTAAAAGAAGTTTGAGCTTGGCAACAAGTTGATCACTTCAACCTGAAGTTTTTGATCTTGAAATGCCTGTCTAGGATTTCCCTGATGATCTTTATGTTCTTTCCATTCTTATCTAAGACTTCCATCTTCCTTTCAGGTGGAACAGAAGCTACAAGAGAATCACCGTTCACCTCTATCTCTGTTACTTCAGGTATGATGGATTTAACCATGGCCTCAGGTTCTTTATGATAACCGAAAATTTTTATGTTCTTGCTAAAAACGCGGCAAAGTTCCTTTATCACGATGCCGTTCTTACCTACAGCCTGCCCTATCTTTTCAGGCGGCACCAAAAAACATATATATGATTCTGTAACAATGCAGTCTACAGCACTGACTTTGGTTATCATTTCAAAGGTTCCTAAGACCCTTATGTTTGACGTGCTAAGTTTTACTGACATTTTAAAACCTTGACAAGCTATGTATTATTATAGTAAATAAAGTTTTTATATTAGATGTGTTGCGTTTTTGTCTCACTTTTTGACACCCAACAATAAAACATTAAATGGCTTACCGCACATCTCGCCTAATTTTTTAGAATCCCCTTCAAATTCCTCAATCTCAAAACTAGACATCTTTGCGTACCTCTCCAAATCCTTGTTTGTTTCTTCAGGGCAGTTTGTTGCTTTTATGATCTTGATCAAGTTTCCCTTTTTCACATTCTTTACAACTTCCCTGCTTCCTATGACTATTTTTTTTGATTTGACGTATCCAGCTATATCTCTGCTTGTAACCATGGTATCACCTAATACACGTAACCTATTAACCTGCCACCAGTGTTTTTCTCTTTGGCTTCATTCTGATCCATAACACCTTTAGATGTTGTGAGTATCAGGATTCCTGTCTCCCTTGCTGGAAGGTATCTCTTTTCCCACTTTATAACCTCATTCACTGCAATGGCAAAGTTTGGTCTGACAACATTACAGTCATTTATCCTTCCGTGAAGATCAATATGATATTTTCCACCCTGGTTGTTTTTGATATGTTTGTAGTCCTTTATGTAGTTTTTCTTTTTCATGATGTCTAAAACTCCCTTTATCATCTTAGATGCTGGAACTACGCATTCAGGCCTGCCAATAACCTCAGCGTTCTTTATTATACAAAACATATCTGCAAGTGGGTCATGCTTCATGATATCACCTATGAAAACTTAGAGAAACCAAGTTTCTCCGCTTCCTCTCTGAAACACTGCCTGCAATAGTGAAGATTATACTTATTTATGAGTCCTCCAGTTCTTCCACATTTCTTGCATGTGTGCACATTCTTCCCGTTCTTTCTTGGAAGCGCTTTATTGAACTTGTCGTATCTGGCTGACTTAACAGGCTTGTTCTCTATCTGTTTTCTTACTCTTTTGAAACTCATAATAATCACATAATCTTGGCATCAAACTCCTTCTTCATGAATTCCATCGCTTCTTCCTTTGTTATTTTGTGCTTGATGCCAACCTTCTTTGGTTTGATTGCTTTCTTCTTTATCCTGAAGCCGGGTCTTGTAAGAGTGATGCAGACATCCAATCCAAGTATACCTATGTCAGGATCATACTTTACGCCGGGTATGTTAATATACTCAGCTATACCGAATGATAGATTGCCATTAGTATCAAATTGTGTTTTTTTCAGCTGGTTCTCATTAGCCTGTAAAAACAGCTTTACAATATCCTTTGCCTTATCGCCTCGAAGTGTGGTTTTTGCGCCAATAGGCTTTCCCTTACCACCACCGAATGTGCTTCTTTTATGTGTATTCGTGATAACAACCTTGCTATCAGACAATTTTTCAAGCATCTTCTTGTAATTATCAAGCTTGGGTCCAGCTTCGCCTGCCCCTATGTTCAAGGTAACCTTCTCTATGCTTATCTTTCTCATTATATTCTCACTCATTTACTCAACTCCACCTGATCGCCTGGCATTACATATCTTTTCAATGTTTCTACATCTTTCTTATCAGACTTAATAATAACATTGCTCTTCTCCAATACACTCTTCCTTTGCTTAATATCCTTTATGATGCCTGAAAGGCCAGAGTTTTTACCGCCAAATATGAACGCTGGACTTCCCTTTGTTAGTTTATAATGACCAACTATCTTCTGTTCAGGCAGCTGGAGGACTATGGATTCCCATGTCTTGTATTTAGCAGCCTCTGTCTTGTTAAGTTTTATGTTTCTTCCATCGTGTAGATTAAGCTGGAAGTGACCGCTCCTCAAAGAAACCTTGTTCTTAATTAAACATAATTTCTTATCATTATCCTTATCTATCTTCTTTATTTCTAAACCATGTTTACCTACAACAACCCTATAGCTTGTCTTTGTCTCTGGGATCTCCACGACATCCATCATGCCGATTCCAAATTTAGGATCCTTTCTAATCCTTTTATCAACCATGATCTTTCCTGCAGTAATGATGCTTTTTGCTTCTTTAGCTGTATCTGCAAATTTCAATCCGTCTCTTATCAAAACCTGAAGTGGCATACAATTCATTTTTGAATGAGCGCCAGGTAGAGGCCTGATTACCCATGTTTTTCCTTTAACTGGCAAAGGCCAACTTCTAGGCATTGAGTATCTCTTTAAATGTACCATTTATTTCTCCTTGGCTGTTTCAGCTTTCATAGGTGCTCTATCTATAGCCATTTTTCGTCTTTTATCATCCAGGTTTAACTTTGTAATTATTAAATTCGATGGGTCTATGCTTCTAGCTAGTTCAGATCCATCGACCTTTTTGATGTTAGTGCCTTCAACATATACCATACATCTTGAAAGGTCGACCCTTGTCACATCTCCCCTCATGCCCTTAAACTTGCCTGTTGTTATCATCACGCCATCACCCTTTCTTATCGGAAATGACCTTCTGCTAAACTGTTTTCTGAGGTCAGGACTTAGATGAGCACTGACAAACTTATGCCTAACATGAAGAGGTGCTTTATGTCTGTATTTCCTCTGCTTCCTTGGCTGTTTGGATTCTATCCAAGCTTTTGACCATTCTTTCATATTATCTTCCTAATGCCTCCATACGAAGCCTTGCTGCAGCGTTCTGTGCTGCTACGATCATGAACTCATACCTTTCCCGTGCCCCGGTGTCCAAGATTGTATTTCTCTTCTCTTTGAGTTGAGACGCTTCCGAGTCTCTTTCATCTGCAAGCGAGAGCAGGCATGCACTTCTATCAAGCGTGACTCCACACTTGAAGGATTCGCCAATTATCTCCATTTCATACATGGCAGAGTCAGGTAGTGTTTGATCTCCCAGAGAGTACTCGTAAGATAGTGGGATTGTGATTACGAATACCACTGCTAATAACAACATTGCACATGTTATTAGTATTTTTTTCATTTTATCTAACTCTTGTTCCTGATGATACGTTATTTTCTGGTATCAGCAGAGTTAACTTGTTGTCATCCTCTGCCACCAGTATCATACCTTGACTCTCTATACCCCTGAACTTTTTCGGCTCAAGATTTGCTAGTATGGGTATTTGTTTACCTACAAGCTGGTCAGCTTCAAACTGATCAGCTATTCCAGCAACGATCTGCCTTTTCTCAGATCCGAGATTTATTTGCAGTTTTATCAGCTTATCTGAGCCCTCGACCCTTTCTGCTGATTCTATCTTTCCGATTCTTATCTCCATCTTCTGGAAATCATCAAAGCTTATACTCATCTAAACCACTGTACTTGCAATCTTACCTATTGTTGGGAATCGCTCAACTACTTCCTTAGCTATAGGACCCTTAATCAAGCTGCCTCTTGGTTCATTCTTATCATCAACCAAAATCGCTGCATTATCCTGAAATGCTATGGATATGCCAGAAGGTCTCCTATATTCCTTTCTTTGTCTTACAATAACAGCATTATGAACTTCATGTCTTACCTTTTCATTGCCTTTGATTACTTTACATTTAACTATGCTGGCAACACCCGCTTTTGGTTTTGATCTTCTTATTCCTTTATATCCCTTCACTGAAATGATCTGTATCTTCTTGGCCCCAGAGTTGTCTGCACAAGTCATAACAGCGCCGACTGGCAAGCATTTGGTAATCTTGGATTTTAATGCTTTCATTTGCCACCTTCCTGCTTCTCAACACCAACAACTACGAAGCTCTTTGTTTTTGAAATTGGCCTGCATTCAGCAATGACTATTTTATCTCCTTCCTTTACAGTCATACACTCAGGCCTGTGAGCAGTAACACGGGTATTTCTCCTCTCGTATCTTTCATACTTCTTCACGAATCGGTTGTATCCCCATTCAACTATGACAGTAGCCTTGGATTTATTTGCTCTCACTGTTCCATGGAAAATCTTACCTCTAACAGGAAGGCTCCCGTGCCATGCACAGTTCCTGTCTTCACATTTCTTTTCAGGCGGGTTTACCCCAACCCCTATGTCTTGTCTTCCTTTTTTCATACGCTATCACTTGGAACTCATATCACTTTATGAGCATTATAGTTTATATAATTTATATAGTTTATAAAGGGTCTGGACCCGATTAAACGTCCATCAATCCCTTAAAATCTTCTAGAATAAAATCCGGATTCTCAGCTGACAACATGGACCGCGTGTGGTATCCTCTCCTGTTCTCATCGTCAGGACCTCCAACTGCAGCAATGATCACCCCTGCTTCTCTACCGGAAATCATGTCAAATGTTGTATCTCCAACAAAGAGGATATTGCCAGGATATGTCCCATAACTCTTCGCAATGGATTCAAACTTATCCGCTTTGCTTGTCAGCCCGCCGAGAACAAGACCTAAGTTGCCATTCATTCCATACTCCTTGATTTCCCGTATCAATGCCTTTTCCGGATGGCTGCTAACTATAACTATAGGCTTGTCCTTTCTCTTTATATGTTCCACCACTTCAGGAACCTCGTAATACATATGAGGTCTTATACCGTCTGCCACCACTTTTTCATAATTGGTTGCGTACAGTCCAAGCAGGTCTTCCTGGCTTCCAGACAAGCCGTTCCGTCTTGCAAAGCCTTCAAAAGATAGTGTCGTCTGGTCAAAAAAATCCCAATACTCCAAACGTGGTTTTCCGTGAGCATCAAATATCCTCATATTTGATTCATAAACTGATTGCCTGTCATCGCTGACAGTTCCGCTCCAGTCCAAGGCGTAGACGCTGACATGTTGACTGGGCACAATTATATCTGCCATGATTAATTGATGAGATGAAGAAATATATTTGTCGGATTGACAGAACATGGGTATTTAAAATTTTGTTTTAATTCCTACTCATCATGCTACATAACTTATGACACGTATCTGAGACATCTAGATGGCTTAGAGTGTCACCCAAGTACCTAGGATAATCACACATAAGACATCAAAAGTCTGGTAAGTGTGGTGTTAGTTCTAGCTGGTTCTGGAAATAAATAACAAATAATGATATTTGTTGTTAGATGTAAGGAGGAGTGATATGTGGCCAAAATGGTGGCATCACCATGGAATAAAGATGAGATTCGAGGGTCTTGAGCATGGTGTGCTAAAAATGGCTAGCAGTGCTGCCTGTGTGGAAATCAGACTTCATGATACACGAGAAAATTATGAAGTCTGTTGGGAAGTCATCCAGTTCGTTGGAACTGCATGGTCAAGAGGTCAAAGGCTTGTGACTGAAGAACAGTTAAGGGTTATGTTCGGTCTTGACAATGATTTTGTGACACCTGGTCACAGTCAATGGTTGATCAAGGAGTATGAAGCAGACGTTGCTGAACAAACTCTTTTCATTCGTAAGGGTAACTATCTGAACATACCATGTCCTGGAACAGCTCATGATGGCGATCCCAACGTGTCCATCGAGTTGGACGATGAGATCAAGGAGAAAGTGAAAGAACTAATTTCAGAATCTGTAAGTATCTGACGAAGAAATCAGATTCATAAAACCGAAATGATAGGCATAGAAAAAATATGCAGCTCAACATATGAAAGGAGTAAATGATGCTGGATTATGTGATTATCCAAGTTACACTGTTGGGTATGGCGGTCATATGCCTGACCATGGGGATTGTATTTTCTGTGTGGCGAATAAAATCCTATAAGGAGAAAGAAGAATCAGGTCAAAATATAGCATTGAGGAGGCTGGCCAAGGGATTTTTCATCTGCTGCATTCTTCTTGTAATAGCTGCTACTTCGGGCTATAAGCTTCTGATTCTGAATTAGCTAATAAGGACGGAGAAATCCGTCGAAGGGGTGAGGGAGTTAAATACACCTAACAGTGAAGTGCCGAAAACTCTAATTGTGGCGGGTTATGAGGAGGGGTTTGAGTTGGAGAACTCGACACTTCTCCCTCGCCTTTTGTATTGTCAATTTAGGATACAATATACAGCTTCCGAGCTTGTTGAGAAGGTCACAGGCAAACCTCTGAGTCATGAACCGTTCATGGACTATCTCAGGAAGAAGTTCCAGCCTCTCTACGGTCTGTAGATTTCATATGAAATCTGGGAAAGGATCTTCCTTTCCCATTTATTTGTCAACTTAAAGGGATGTAAATTAAAAAATCACCACTTCTGCTGTTTTTTCTTGATGCGGTCCTCTGGCCTGGCCACGAGGAGCTTCCCGTCTACCTGGACCCATCTGAAGTCTACCAAGAATTCGAAGATGCACTGCTCCTTGACCAGAGTCTTCTCGCCCTTACCTGTCTCAACTGTGAATGTGTTTCTTGTTTCATCTACCACGGTGCCTTCAAGACCTTCCTGATTCTTATTTGTAGAACTAGCCACGCGTACTTGCAAACCTATCAGTTCATGTGTTGTTATGTTTGTAGGTTTTATCATCATTCAATCTGTTCTGCAGGAAAACCAAGTTTTATCATTATTCTTTTGGCCTTTTCTGCATGATCACCTTGGAGCTCTATCTCATGACCTTTCAGGGTGCCACCACATGCAAGATGGGTCTTCAAATCCTTTAGTATGTCCTTTATTTCAACATTCTTGCTGAAACCGGTTATAACTGTTATCTTCTTACCGTATCGTCTTTTGGTGACAAAAATTCGTATCTTTTCCTGCTCTTTTGCTACAATATCGCAAGAGCAGAGCTCTTTGGGCAAACCGCACTTCTTACAAATCTCACTCATTTCCTTCTCATTCCCCCTATGAAGGTTTAGCCTGGTTTTTGATTGTCTTGATTCTAGCTATTGTTTTTCTAATCTCCCTTAATCTGCCAGGAGATGTAACTGTTGCACCTATGTTTATATTGGCCCTCTCTTTTGAAAGCTCAAGCTGAAGTTCTGTAAGCTTCTTGTTCATGTCCTTTTCAGACATCTTCTTGATATCCTTCTTTCTTATAACGGCCATAATTATCACTTCTTTTTAGCTGCTGGCTTTTTGGCAGTTTTCTCTGCCTTCTTGGTTTCTGGCTTCTTTACTGCAGGTTTTTTAGATCCGGCCTTTTTGGCTGGATTCTTTTTTTCTGTCTTCTTATCATCTGATTTCTTCTTTTTGGATGAAGCTTCTTCGGGCTTCACACTTTCTTTTTGTTTTTCATCCTTTTCTTCTTTTACCTCTTTCTGTTCCCCTTCTTGAGGTTTTATTTCTTCTTCTACAATACCCAATTTCTCGGACTTGCTTAACAGCTGACCTGATATGTCAATAAAATCCTTCATTATCTTTACACGTATTCCAATAATTCCAGGCTTTGTCGAGGCTGTAAAGAAAGCGGTATCTACGTTGTTCTTTCCTGTATGACCTGAATGTTTAAGATAACCATCAATGAACTTGCTTGTCATTCCCTTTCCGCCTGTAAGCTTTCCGGAGATAACTATCTCTGCTCCCACAGCTCCTGCGTCAAGTATCCTTTTTAGTGTTAGGTTTCCAATCTTCTTGTAGTTGAATCCTCTTTGTATGGCCTCTGCGATCTGCTTTGCCATGATGTTCGCATCCAGGTTAGGGGATCTGATTGCCCGCACATCAAGCTGTGGATTCTCAAGTTCAAACCTCTTCTTGATTGCCTCTGTTATATCATTTATGTTTTTGCCGCCCCGACCAATAATCCTTCCCGGTTTATTCGTGTATATGATAATCTTTATGCCTAGAGGCGTCCTCTGAAGCTCTGTCTTGGAATAATCACCTTCAGGGAATTTCTGCCTTATAAAATCATCTATCTGTGCTTCCTTTATTCCCTGCTTGATAAAAAAGTCCTTTAGCATAATCATCAACCTTGTATTAGCACTATCTGGATGTTTGACATCTTTCTCTTCATTCTTCCCATCTTGGATTTTCTTGGCCTTTGGAATGAAAATCCCTTGTGGGCAGAAGCGTTAATTATCATCTTGTCTGTATCCAGTCCCTTAAACTCGGCATTGTTTTCCGAGGACTTAAGCAATTCAAGAAGCTCAGTTGAAACATTTGTATAATACTTCCCGTTCAGGCTTCTCTTTTTGCTTACCAGATCTTCAAGCAATGCCTTTCCTTTTTTCAATGACTTGCCAGAGATCTCCCTACAGACAGTAACAGAACTCTTTCTCGACACCCTCAAAGCCCTACCATAAACCTTGACTGACTTCTTTGGATCTGGATTCATAGCGTATTTGAGCATACTACTTCAATGGCACGAACTTCGAGGATTTGGTAGCACCGAAACCCGGTGATGAATGTTTGACTACCCTTCTTGTTTGCACATACTCACCCAACCTATGCCCAAGCATTTCTGGTTGTATTTCCAGTGATATATACTCCTTGCCGTTGTGAACTCCTATCTTTATCCCAAATAATTCGGGAGTGATTATGATATCTCTACTTCTTGTCCTGTAAAACTTACCTGGACTCTTACTTATCCTCTCGAGCAGCATCTTATGGGGCTTTCTAAGTCCTCTTTTTAATGATCTTCTTTCCCTTGTATTAAGAAGCTTTCTTACGTCTTCATAATTCATCTTCTTCAGCTGCTCTATGTCAACGCCTCTATATTGAAATTTTGCCATACTACTTCCTCTTCCTCTTTCCTGTCCTTCTTGGTGAAATTGTTCCCACCTTTGCTCCAGGTGATGTATCATGACTTACAGGTGATCTTCTCTTACCATGACCTGAACCACCGTAAGGATGATCTACAGCATTCATCTTCTTTCCTGATGTTCTTGGGTAGTATTTACCCTGCTTATGAGCAATTATCCATTTTCTGCCTGCCTTGATCAAAGGCTTTTCCCTTCTTCCGTCACCAGCAGGTATGCCTATGGTTGCTCTACAATTAGGATTAAAAACTTTAATAGATTTGGATGGGAGCTTTATTTTACATTCCTTTCCCTTTGAAATGAGTGTTGCAGAAGAGCCAGCTCCTCTACAGAAAACAGGACCTGAATTTGGTGAGGATTCTACGGCAAAAATGGGAGAACCTTCGGGTATATGCGATAAGGTCATTACATAATCATTAACAACATCCCCCACCTTCATACCTTCAGCAGCAAGCAAATAACCTACGTGCTTATCTGAATACTGAACCTCGGCAAGAGGCACACTTCTCCTGGTATCATTAACAACATCAGTTACAACACCTACCTGGTTGCTGTACTCTATCTTAGGATTAAATGATCTAGTTGGCACTCTAAACGTTGAACCACCCTTTCCTCTTCTCTGAGCAATTATTCTCTTACCCATATCATCACAACATGCCTAATTTAGATGCAATATCAACTGCATCATTCTGTGAATTTAGTTTAGCATAAACCTTCTTCAAACCCTTTCGCGTAATCTCTAAATTAACTGCATCAACCTTCACGTTAAAACCTCTCTCAATGGCTTCCTTTATCTCCTCTTTCTTTGCCCTTCTGTCAGCTATGAAAACAAGCTTGTTTTCGAATTCTACCATGTTCATTGATTTTTCCGTCAAATGAGGATACTTCAATACATTCCAAGGGTTGAAGTCCGTGACCTCGAATTTTGGAGTTTCTTTGGGCTTTGCTTCCGGTTTTTTGGATTCCGACTTTGTTCCTTCAGTTTTAGCCTTGGCCTCTTTCTCCTTTTCAAAGAATTCCTCTTCTGCCTTATCTATTTCTGCATCTAGTTTTTTATCCTCAGCTTCTATATCCTTTTCCAAAGGTTTCTTCTCTTTGGATGAAGTTGGCTTCTTTTCTGCAGTCATATTATCAATACTATATACACAGAGTATTTATATATATAGTTTATAAGAAATCATTCTTCTAAGTCGTATAATTTTTCTACTTTCATATCGGGATGGCCTAGCACATAACCCAAGCCGATATCAATTTCAAGTTTTATAGGTCTCCTGAGTGTGGTCCCATCCTCTATGATTGTTCTTCGTGTCAAAACATCAAAAGGACTGATTCTACGCGCACGCGGGAATTTAACTAGCACCGGCTTTCCGTAATTACCAGAAACGTCCTCAATCAGCTCCAATGCACCATATATATGAGCATCAAATTGCATCTCGGTATTTGCATACTTGTGGACGTTCTCATACTCTCGCCCTGATCTTTTTTTCGTCTGCATGGATCTGATAGCCACGTCTTCGCATACATGCTCAAACTCCATCTTGGTCCATTCCACAAAATACTCATCGTCTGCGCTTGTTACTGGTAGTACAAGAAATTTTGTCTTGTATTTATCCTCTTCACTCCTGGAAGGTATGTCCTGACGCGAATCTGCAAACTGGTATTTGATGTCTATATCATCACCGTAATACTCCCTGAATAAATGACCCTCATATACAGCACCAAATGGGACAATTCTGTGATGCGCTCCACCCCAGTATCCCCAGCCCCTGTGGGCTTCTGACAAAAGACGCTCTTTCACATCATCTCTAATAAAGGTATTCCTGAACGCATTTCTGGGAGTCATCCTCTCATTCTTTAGTTTGGCCCTGCTGATACCTGAAGGTGTTATGTTAATCTCGGGTCCGAATCTCTTGAAACGTATAGGTGTGTCAAGAGGCACGCTATCTATACCAAGATGCTTCTTGTTATAAACCTGCTTGCATACGTTAGACCTGTTCCAAAACTTATATCCGTTTGGGATTATCAGACCTTTGTCATGCTTTGCCGCAGTTATAATAGCCTCAGCCACATCCTTATTTGTCAGCTTACCATTATCAAAAAACGTATCTCTCAGATCTATGAACTTCTCTTCATATCTCTCTTCGATTGTGGTAACTCTGGGTAAATCCCGATTAAAGTATTCTTCTGGATGTTCTATGGGCTTCATATTTCAGAATAAGAGGTAAAATTTATAAGCAGTATTGTTAATAACTGATCAATTCATCTTATCCACTGCTTCCATAGCGGACTTGGTCCAGATGCATAACCTGCCCGGGTGGGTTCCTGGCGCCAGAAGCTGAACTGTGAGGTCCTTGACTGAAACTATGTCAACACCTGCAAGGTTTTTCCCTGCCTTTTCAAGTCCCTTGTAATCAGAAACAACTATAAGAGGGCCCTTCTTCTTCACGTATTTTCTTCCTCTCAGCTTGCCTTTTCCTGCACGTATCTTCTTTTCCTTTGCCCTTTCGAGTTCGGCATCAAAGCCTAAAATATGAAGCAGCTCCTTGACTTCCTTTACCTTTTTGAGCTCCTGGAATTTGTCATCCATAATCAATGGTATATGCTTTATTTTTTCTATCTTGTGTCCTCTTTCCCCCACGATATCCCTGTTTCCTGTAGCAGAAACCGCGGAAAACAGAGCCTTGAAAAACTCTTTCTTGTTCATCTTCTTTGCCCAGATCTTCTCTGCCTTTGGTGGATGAGCCTTTCTACCTTTGGTTGACTGAGGCACAAACCTCGCTGTCATGTTTAGGTATCCCTGACCATGAATCCTCTTCATTCTTGCCATTTCCCTGTTCATCATAGAATGCTTTATACCTCTTCTGCCGTGATAATGTGCAGAAGTTCTCTTACCTGCCATTGGATTTGCCCCATAAGGCTGCCTTTCCAAAGATTGTTCATACAAAACTGCCTTTTTTATCAGATCTTGTCGGACAGGCTGGGAAAAAGCTTTGGCTAAATTGACTTCCCCTGATTTTTCGCCCTTCATGTTATAAACAGGTGTTTTCATATATATCCAATTACATTTACAGTATATCTCTGATTTAAATTATTTATATAGCTTTATAACTACTATAGTTATTAAACTCATTTAATAATTTACTGTTGGTGTAAAGATATGGTAAAAGACATGAAGAGTATCATAAGAATAATGGAGACAAACTTAGATGGCAATAAACCAGTAAAGATAGCCATAAGACGAGTCAAGGGTGTGTCCTTTATGTTCGGAAATGCCATTTCATCCGTATGCAAATTCTCTGACAAGCTTGTTGGAGAATTATCTGATGCCGAAATAAAGGAACTGGAAGAAATTCTGACAAACCCTGCAAAATATAACATACCGTCATGGTTATACAACAGGAGATTTGACCCATTAACTGGTGAGAATACGCATCTATGCGTCAGCCAGCTTGATTTCACAAAGAGAATGGATATAAACGCAATGAAGAAAATGAAGACATACAAAGGTGTAAGACACAGCTCAAATTTGCCTGTTAGAGGACAAAGAACCCGTTCATCATTCAGAAAGGGTAGCACGGTTGGTGTAAAGAAAAAGAAGAAGTAGCATATGAGAAACATAAGAGGAACCTACAAGAAACCAAAGGTACCATGGAACTCTACTCAGATAAAGGAAGATAAAGTAATCATGAAGAGCTATGGTCTTAGAAGAAAAAGAGAACTTTGGAAGACACAGGAGCAGCTTAGACGATACAGAGAAAGAGCTCGAAACCTTATTGCAGCTAATGACAAGGCAAAGGAAAAAAGGCTTATAGACAAGATGGTCAAATTAGGATTGCTCGAACCCAACAGCAGCCTTGATAACATCCTTGCTTTGAGCATCACGAATCTCCTTGAAAGAAGACTACAATCAGTAATTGTGAAAAAGAAGATAACAGATAATGTAAATACAGCAAGGCAGTTCATAGTCCACGGTCATATAGTTATAGGCAACAGGAAGATAAAATTCCCTTCTTACATTGTTCCATCAGAAGAAGAGAGGGAGATAAAGATAAATCCGCTATCCAAGATCACAGTAAAGGATGTAAAACCAAAATCTGAAGCAAAGGCTGAGAAGCCTGTAGAGGAAAAACCAAAGGAGGAAGAGAATGCAACAGCAGAGGCCAGCTAAACAGGGAAAATGGGGAATAGCTCATATTTACTCATCGTCAAATAACACGATAATTCATATCACTGATATAACAGGAGCGGAGACAATATCAAGAATAACTGGTGGAATGGTTACAAACAGGGACAAGGATAAAGGCAGTGCATTCCCATCCATGATTGCTTCTAAGAGGGCAGGAGAAGAAGCCATTTCCAAAGGCTTTATCGGAGTAAATCTTAAGATCCGCGCACCTGGCGGCAGTAAGAAGAGGATGCCAGGACAGGGTGCCCAGCCTGCCATACGAGCTTTGGTTAGAGCAGGATTGAGGATAGGAAAGATAGAAGATGTAACCCCAATACCACATGATTCAACCAGGAAGAAAGGAGGGGGCAGAGGCCGCAGGGTCTAGCTTTGATTTATTATGGCAAAAGGATTCAGACCGGTAAAGGGTAGTAGAGCCTACTGGCCAAAAAAGAGAGCCCGAAGAATATATCCACGAATAAAGAAAAGAATGGTTCCTGGCGATGTTGCTCCTCTATTTTTTGCTGGCTACAAGGCTGGCATGACAAGAATATCTTACATTGATACAAGGAAGAATTCACCAACAGAAGGTGATGAAGTTTTCAAGGCAGTAACTGTACTAGATTGTCCATCGGTTGTTGTTTTTGGTATAAGAATCTACAAAAATACACCTAAGGGTTTGAGGGTGAAAAAAACAGTTTTGAATGAGAAATTTTCTAAGGATCTTGGAAGAAAAATTCCAGTACCAAATAAGGTAGATAACAAGAAAATAATAGATGAATTGGATAAGCAGGAATTTGATGATGTCACACTCCTTGTTCACACAAAACCTAAGGAATCAGGTTTGGGAAAAAAGAGACCTGAAATTTTTGAACTTCAACTTTCAGGTGAATCAAAGCAGAAATGGACTTATTCAAAGGAAAAACTGGGAACTGAAATAAAGGCCGCAGATGTTTTCCAGACTGGTGAATGGGTGGATGCTAAATCCGTTACAAAGGGCAAGGGTTTTCAGGGACCTGTAAAGAGGTTCGGAATCAAGGTTAGAAGTAGGAAGAATAAGGGTAAAAGGAGACATGTAGGTTCCCTTGGACCTGTTAGAGTTGCCCGTGTTCTACCGGGTAAGCTGGCCATGCCTGGACAGCTTGGATTCCAAACAAGAACAGAATATAACAAGAGGATTATGAAGATAGGAACTGAAGAAATAACACCTAAAGGTGGTTTTGTAAACTACGGTGTTGTAAAGGGTCAATACATGCTTATTTCAGGCTCTGTGCCAGGGCCCAAGAAGAGACTTATTTTTGTGCGAAAGGGCGTACGTGCTCCAAACCGAACAGAAAAGATAGATATAAAACACATTTCCTTGAGAAGTCAGCAGTAATTTTTCTAGTTTTTTAATAGATTTAAACAAAACATCCAAATCTATATCATATGCCAAATCCAATAATAGACACTCATCATCAGACACCAACACAGAAGATATTCATAGTAGTGGTTTTGATAGTCGTATTCATAGTATTATTTCAGGTTCTATTCTATTCCATCTGGAATGGGGTAGACCCTATACTCATAGCCGCTCTCATACTTGTTATAATTTTCATGATTGTTGGATCAACCTTTATGATTGACTGGGTTTTTTACGAGAAGGGCTAGATGCTGTTTTCGTAATTTTTGGTTTAGCAGTTGATTTAGAATCTTTTGCTTCAGCTGTTTTTTTCGCTTTGAGAGACTTGCTTTTCTCAAATCCACATTTAACGCAAAGCCTCCATGGTCTTTTGCCTTTGCTTTTTATTGAAACTATAAATAAACCACACGTAGGACATTTCTTAGACATGACAGTTACATAACCTTGCTGTGGAAGCGGATAAGAATTACTGCATTTTGGATAGTTTGTGCATCCAACAAATCTCTTCTTTGTCCTCTTGGAATGTATAATCCTCATGTCATGACCACACTTAAGGCATGCACCTAATGTGTTCATGGTTTTTTCTAATTGTTTCACAGCCTCAAGTATCCCGCCGCCAATATCCTTTTGATTTTCTTTGAACTTGACTAATATCTCTGTCAGTTTTTTCTCTGTCTCTTTAATTACTTCATCTCTCTTTTTCTTCCCCGTAGTAACGAGCTCCATATCGTGTTCAAGTTTCTTGGTTAGATTAGGTGAGATAATCTCGGCACAGTTTTTATTCAATGCATTCACAACAGCTTCACCAAGCTCTGTTACTATAATTGATTTCTCCTTTATGTAACCCCTTTCATATAGAGTTTCTAGAATATGGGCCCTTGTTGCTTTTGTGCCAAGCCCCAACTTCTCCATGTCCTTTAGTATTGATGCTTGAGTATACCTGCTAGGAGGCTGAGTTTCCTTTCCTAACAAATCCATCTTGTTAATTTTGACAATATCGCCTGAAACCACATCCGGCAAAACAACATCCTTGAACTTTGCATAAGGCTTATACAGATCTATCCAGTTAGCTTGCAGGGTTCTAGTTCCATGGGTTATGAAATTTTCACCATTAATCTTGATGATTAATTTCATCATTTCACGTATTGCCGGATCGCCAAATACGGCAAAGAAACGTCTCACTATAAGATCATAGAGCTTTCTTTGATATGAATTAAGATTCTTAGGCTTCTGTCCTGTTGGAAATATTGCAGGATGTGCAGGATCTGATTTACTCCCCTCATTAGGCTTCAATACGCTTTTCGCAAGAAGCTTCTTGGCAATCTCACCATATTCAAGCTGCGATCCAAGCCTCTTTATTATTGCGTTGTATCCTATCTTTGCTGGAAGCTTCTGGCTCGATGTTCTGGGGTAGCTGATGACAGCCTGCTCATACAAAGACTGAGCTATGTCAAGTGTCTGTTTAGGCGAATAGCCAAATATATTATAAGCATCCCTCTGAAGTGTTGTAAGATCGAATGGGTAAGGAGGAAGTTGTCTCTGTTTTTTCTTTTCTACAGAATCGATCACGCCTGTTTTCTCATTCTTTACCTTATCCATGATCAAAGAAGCTTTACTTTTATCCCAGAATTTATCTTCTTCATGTTTTGCAACTGCATCCTTATCCTTTATGAAAATTTGGGCTTCTATCTCCCAGAAGGGCTTTGGGATAAATTTGCTTATTTCTTTTTGCTTTTTTTCTAGCAAAGACAGCGTAGGCCCCTGCACACGTCCCGTGGATAGAACCCAGTATCCGCCCACACTCTCCAGTGCAAGTGTTAGAGCTCTTGTCATGTTTATACCAAAATACCAGTCAACTTGGTGTCTTGTGAGACCAGCCTCAATTTGGGGAAAATCAAGATGAGGTGATATATTATCATATGCATTTCTCAAATCCTCTTTTGTCAACGTGGAAAACCTCATCCGTTTTCCGTCCTTTACCCCAAACATGAATCTTAGAATATTATAGGCTATAGTACTACCCTCAATATCATAATCGCAAGCTGATATGAATTCGGTTGCACCAGCACCAATCTTTTTCATGCTATCAAAGTATTTCTTTGCCCATGCATTGTTTTTATCTAAATAAGTAGGAGACCATTTCACGTTAAAGGTGGGATACTTCCAAGTGGAACTCGAGGAGTCCTCTGACAGCACATATAAATGACCAACGGCAGAAACAACGATTATATCCTTTCCGGCCCTACGAATACTATAATAACTTACCTTATTATATACCTTTTTTTCCACATTCCCTTCAGCCAAAGAGTTGGCTATCCTTTCGGCAGCACTTGGTTTTTCCGTTACTATTAATGTGTATCCCATATTTTCACTTATTTTAATAAAGGGGGCGGCAAGTTTAAATGTCTTACCATGAATCATAAGGTATGGTCCAGTGCAGAAGATGTGGTTATTTCGTAAAAAAGATTTCTGAAATATCAAGTCAATCTGGTATAATTGTAGGTTTCTGCAAGCTAAGAGAAAAGTACATCACAGACAGGTCAATAGGAAATTATCTATGCAAAGATAAAGCTGTTATAGATATAAACGTAAAAGATGTTGAAAAGCGTGAAGTTGAAGCCATAAAGAAAAAATATGACGAGGGTGTTGTTACCTTTTAAGGAAGGAATATCTTCTTCTCTATCTTCTCTGGAAGATACTTCTCACTTATAAATTTAATACCCTTCGCTGAAAGAGCCTCAAGCTCAAGCTTATATCCGACGTTGAGCATATGCTTTATCTCATCCTGCCATTCCTTTGGTTTGAACCAGCTATAGTTAAGCATCTCGTTTGCTCTCTTCAAATCTTGATTGTTCAGCTTGATTGTAACATTCTTTGGTATTTGAAATTTCTCCACATCTCTTGTCGTCAAGCCTATGAACTTTGCACTTGGGGTTCCGAGCCTGTCTGATAGGAAGGAAAGATTAATAGATCCCTGTTTAATTACTGAATAAATGTAATATCCCCAAACATCAGCATCTGTAAGAACATATATTGGCAATTTCAGTTCTGTATGTAATCTGTTCACGAGTCTTCTTGTTCCCCTTGCCGGCTGACCCTTTCCTGTAAGTATCAGGCAATTTTGCTTCTTCCAGAATTTATCCTCGTTCAGCCTCTGCCAGACAGCATCCTTCTCCACAAGTAAAACATATTCTGCAGTACAATTATCGAAATTTATCCTTTCCGATTCAACGTTAGAAGGTATTGCCCATCCTGACGAGCCCATTTTGGAAGCGTCTATAGTATCACCGCTATCCTTTATTAATATATTTCCGGCAAGGTAACCCTTCCTATCTGCTTGAAGGTGTAATTGTTCTCTGAGTGTATTGAGAGTTGCCTCTATGTCCTCAAGGATTGGATCACTCTCGGATTGCTCTTCAAAAGTATTTTCCTTGGTATTAGGTATCGTACGCTTCAAGGCGTAATATAAGTCTCTGATTGACGTGTAAACGTTCTGATCTATTATCTTTTTACACTCTGCAGCGACCATTATAGTCTGCATGAATTTTCTTGTATGAGCCACATTTAGATAAGTTCTCTTGCTGACCTTATTTCCAAGCTTGATCACCTTATCCTTCTCGTCAAAGTATATATTTGCCAAAGTCCTTATAGGCAGATTGATGTTTGGCGCTTCCTTTTGATCTATTTGGCCAACGACATCCTTACCGAAATTTATAAGCTCCTCTTTTGGTTTTTCAGCTCTTGTTGTCATAATTACTCCTCTTCGTCATCTTTTAATTCTTTTAATTTTTCTTTTTTAGGTGGAACCTTTTCTAAAGGGTTCTCTTCAGATTTTGTATTGTCATTATTATTCTGATACACTTCAATATCTTCCCATTTATCATCAACAATCTGCTTTATCTTCTTCTCAACATCGTCAGCATTAACACCAGTAAGTTCATTCAAGGCTACAGCAGTCTCATGAGCATATCTCTCAAATATGGACTTTCTCTCAGCAACAGCCTGTGCCTTTCTTACACCTGACAAGTATATAGATAATTTCCTTGCGCATTCTTGCAAGGCTAGTTTGACCTCCTTGATTATGATTGGATATGAAGCCACAGCTTCTTTTGACTCTGAAGTGAATGGGACCCAGACTGACATCATATGCACAAAAATTATCACAGGACCTGTTGGCAGCTTGTCTGATTCTATTCCGTATCTTTTCCAATCTATACCAGCTGCTGATTTTGTGACTGCGCAATCACCTTGCTGATACAACAAAGGCACCCTGTTTGCAAATCTCATGAGCCTTGCTTCTGATATGGAACCACCATAAGCTATACCAACCTCTATTTGGAACGGCCATCCACGATAAACAGCTGGAGGTCTTGTAATTGTGGCTACAAATTCTGGATCAAGTTCCTTCCTTAAGCCGTTTTCAATTGAAACGCTTCCCAACGGGGAAAGGCAATCTGTGGGAGGTCGCGTTAATTTAATCTCTTTTATTGCCTTTATTATCTTAACAACTTCAACATCTGTTATCTTTTTGGGTGAGGTTCTTGGATCTATTTCGGCTCTCTTAGCAATATCATCAGCGGTTGTTTTGCCTACTCTCGAGAACTCTGAAGTCAGAAATCCAATTATAGAACGTGCTGAAGTTTCATGTAGCATTCTAACCATGATTCCTAATTCAACTCCATGTAAATGTGGCTTTATCTCTTTGGGCTTTTTTGGCAGTTTTTCAACTCCTCTCTTAAATTCCATTTTGCCAGTAGGGCCGTCAAATGTTATGTTCGCATAGGGATTTGAAATTGCTGTCTGTTTCAGGTATTCGAGAACTGATTGTTTATGCTCCCTGTATATTCCTTCGCAAATCAATGTGACCTGAGTACCTCTCCAGTCCTTTCCTTCTATTGTCTCCTCACTTAAAATTACAGGCTCGTTCTTCTTTACATCTATCTTCAGCTTGAATTTTCTCGTTATTCCCTTCCCTCTTGATGCTAGGATTTCGGTTGCCTCTCCTGTTGTTAATTGTGAATATAATACAGCCATGCTTATACCAAGCCCCTGCTGTCCCCGGCTTTGTCTGAGCCTATGGAACTTGCTTCCGTAAAGTAAGGTTCCAAAAATCTTTGGTATTTGCTTCCTCTCTATGCCTGGACCATTGTCACGAATAACTATCTTATATTTATCCTTTTCCAGCTCCTCAATCTTGATATAAATATCAGGTAGTATTCCCTCCTCTTCAGTGGCGTCCAAAGCATTATCCACACCTTCCTTTACTATTATCAACATAGCTTTGATCTTACTATCATAACCTAAAAGGTGTCTGTTCTTCTCAAAGAACTCGGATATTGATGCCTGTTTATGAATACCGTCATCACTTTTATCTTCTGTAGTCATTATATTCTCCTTTAGCTTTTTGCGTGAGCAAGAAATTACTTGCTTTTTTTATTGTGTTTATTTATGTCTGCAAGACCTTTTAAATTAATACTGTTGATCTTTTGATCTAACAGTTTTATATTTAGATTCATGTTTTTTATTGTTTCCTTGGATTGTTTCTTAGTAATCTTATTACCCAATAAAGCCTCTTTATTTATGATTGCTTCCATTAAACCGTTTCTCAGCTTCTTGGTTTTTTGAAGAAGAAGCTCTTTCAGAACGAAATCTCCCGGATTATTCTTATAGTATTCCTTGGTTTTTGGTTTTATCCTGATAAAAACAGTGTTGACATTAGGAGCAGGCTCGAACACGTTCTTAGGTACCTGAAACAGTATCTCAACATCGAAAAATATCTGCACAAACATTCCTATGCCCTGATTTTCCAGCAGCCTGTACCCAAATTTCTTCGGCACGGATAAATATGCTTCTCTGAATCTCATACGGGTCAAAGAGTGTACAAGAGGTTCGCAAATGGCATATGGGGTGTTTGAAACAATCTTATCAAACTCATTTTTTCTGATGTATGTAAGCGCATTCCCCTGCACAATCTTAACATCAGTTCCTCTCAGCTCATGTTTCAATGCCTTCTGAAGTCTTGCGTCTATTTCTACTGCAGTGATACTTGCACCTGTTTTTGCAAGCTCTTTGGTTAATGTTCCCATTCCTGCCCCGATCTCAAGAACTGTTTCACCTGGTTTTATTTGACATGAATCCACTATCTTCTTCAAAAAAATCTTGTCTAACATGAAGCTCTGGTCAAGTAAGGCGTCAGGAGTGATTTTGTATTTTTTAATCAGATTCATATGATATACTTCCAATAATTTATTATTAAAACTACAATAAAGCTTGTATATGGGTATTCAAGAAGAGATAGAAAAAATAGAAGAAGAGCTTAAGAAAACCAAGTATAACAAAGCCACGCAGGGTCATATAGGTAAACAAAAGGCTAAGCTGGCTAAACTAAGATCAGATTCCACCAAATCGTCAGGCAAAAAGGGTGCTGGTTACAGTGTAAAAAAGTCTGGTGACGCCACAGTGATACTTGTAGGCTTCCCTTCTGTTGGTAAATCAAGCCTTCTCAACAAGTTAACCAACGCACAATCAAAGGTTGGTGCGTATGATTTTACAACACTTGATGTGATACCAGGCACCCTGATATATAACAGCACAATCATACAGGTTTTGGACGTCCCCGGACTTATAACAGAGGCAAGTGCGGGCAAGGGGAGGGGACGCGAGATATTAGCTGTTATCCGAAATGCTGATTTTCTGATCATAGTTGCTGCCGCAAAGACAGAGGAAGGTATAATCAGGCAGGTGGATCTGATAAACCAGGAGTTATACAACGCTGGATTTAGGCTTAATACGCACATGCCTGATGTCAGGATATACAAGAAGAACTTTGGTGGACTTACAGTTGACTCAACGGTTAAACTTACAAAGATAAGCATAGAGGAAGTCAGGTCTGTCCTGAATGAGTTTGGAATTTACAACGCAGATGTCTTGATAAGGGAGAATGTGACAACAGATGAATTGATAGATGCGGTACTCAAGAACCGAGTGTATATACCATCTGTGATTGTTGTCAATAAGATTGACTTGTTCAAGCCAAAAAAGCTGCCGTTTGAATACCTTGAGGTTTCTGCAATCAACGAGAATAATATAGATAAGCTTAAAGAGCTGATATGGGAAAAATTAGATGTAATAAGGGTTTATCTGAAGAAGATAGGCAAGGACCCGGATATGAACGAGCCATTAATATTCAGAAAACACGCTACAGTAGAGGATGTCTGCAAGAAGATCCACCAGAAATTCCTCGATAATTTCAAGTACGCAAAGATCTGGGGGTCAGGCAAGTTTCCAGGCCAGAAGATGGGACTGGAGTATACCCTAAAGGATAAAGATATAGTGGAATTACACTTCTAGATATGCGTGAATTGCTCACAATCCTGGAATCCCTGAAGGATGAGTTAGATCAGCTAACAGGTGATTTGCTTGATCTGTTTATCATAGAGTCCGAATATAAACCTCACTCCAGGCAGGGATACTCGCTTCTGCCCAGCCTGAATATGGAAGAAAAGATTCTGGGGGTTGATGACGATCCCGAGATCATGTCAGAGTCTGACGAACAGGAAGAGGAGGAAGAGGATCATCAGATAAACCAGTACCTTCTTGTATACCAACCCAAGAGGCCGGATTATTTTGGCTGGGTGATCAGAAGAGTCCCGAGACAGCAACTAGGCTACGGTGTTTTGGGAAGGGCCTTCCCATACTTCGGCCTTATAGAGGTGGCTTCAGACCTGTATGGAAACGATTTCGAAGAGGTCAAGACCCATGAGATCCTGCATATGACTCATCCAGAGAAATCAGAACACGACATCCGCATGCTGACAAAGATGTCTCTCCCATTCACGCCAAGGTGGCATTAGAACAAGCTCACAACGTACAGGTATTCCAAGTCCTGATCTGACATGTTCCTGACGTTGTGGGTCACATTCTCTTTTATGAAGTGGGTTTGGCCTGGATTCAGCTGGATTGTTTCATTCCCTTTTTCCAGTGTGGCTGTGCCTTTAAGGATAATTATGATCTCCTCCCGCTTGTCAGTCACGTGCTCGCCTATCTCCTCTCCTGGAGACAGCCTGACACGGCCTGACTTTAGAACCCTGGACTCGGGCGGTTTGATTATGTGATGTGTTTGCATGAACATATTTAGATTATTTAATACATAAAACTAACATTTTTCATGGAACTCGAAATCATATTCGGATTGGTCATCTTTATACTTGTTATAATTATGTACATCCTGATAAGATCCAACGTCTCTCTCAGGAATAGGGTTCAGGAAATAGCTTCAAGCAAGCAGAGCCTTGCCACCAAATATGGGAAGATGTCAGAGCAGTTCATGCCTTTCATGAAGGATTATCCGTATGATCCGGAAAACTTCAGGTTCCTGGGAACACCCGTGGACGGCGTACAGTTTCAGGATGATAAGGTTGTTTTTGTGGAATTCAAAACATCTAACTCAAAGCTTTCTGAGAAACAGAAGAAGATAAGGGATTTGATTCAGAACAAAAAGGTTGACTGGGATGAGGTAAGACTAGAAGCCTGAATTTCTCTTGAACCACTTTTTATGCTTCCTCTCCATGATCTTCAGGTATCTTCCAGCACTCAGGGTGAAATAGATTATAAGAGTTGTAACCAATGCTGAAAGGTAAAGTCCAATACCAGCCGCAACTCCAACTGCAGCAAGCACCCACAAATCAGCCGCTGTAGTCAGCCCTCTTATCCTGTCTTTGGACATGAAGATGGCACCTGCTCCAAGGAATCCAATTCCTGTAACTATTCCTGCAGCTATCCTGGAGTTATCTACATTAGGACCCATGATAGCGAAAGAAAGCGCTGTGAAAAGGGCTGCGCCCATACATACAAGTGAATGTGTCCTAAGGCCTGCAGGCTTGAGATCAATCTCCCTTTCAAGTCCTATAATTATTCCCATTATGGCAGCAAATACCACCTTAAGAATTATCTCCCATTCAACCACAGCAATCTCAAATGCCATACTTACTATTTGTGTTTTGGTATAAATAAGATTTATATTTTGAAGCCTAATATCAACCATGGGAATAAAAGTGGAATATAACCCCGATCTTGCTTTGAGAAACATATCAGAATTCAAAAATGGCACCAGGAAGAAAGAGGAATGCCTGCCTGAGAAGATTGAAGCTGGCAAAACTTATGATTTTCTGAAACATGGGCAGAGAAATTACTGGCTCGACGGGGAGATCCCACTTCTTGAAACCAAAGGCAATGAGCAGTTATCACGTCCTCTTGCAAGCATACTTATCCAGAAAGTCACACACTTCAAGTCAAACGGCATGATTTATACAAAAGGCAAGTATAAAGTTGTTGAGGTTTTTGATCCAGCTAGTTCGAAGATAAATTTTGATGGGTATGAAAAGGTGAGGGAATGAGAATAGAAAAGAAGACGTGGCCTGAACTATTTCAAAAAGTACTTGACGGGGATAAGACTTTCGACCTCAGGCTAGATGATTTTGAATGCAAAAAAGGAGATATCCTTGTCTTAAGGGAATGGAATCCAAGATCAAGAAACTACACAGGAAGGGAGATAGAGAAGAAGATATCTTTTATACTCAAAACAAAGAATCTGAAATTCTGGACCAAGAAAGAGGTTGAAAAACATGGGTTTGTTGTGATGGGATTCAAATGAGAGGTCTTAAATTACCATATATGCTACTTGGGACACTCGCCTTGTGTATAATACTCAACTTTTGAGTCCTGACATGCAAAGCATGAATTCGGGAACGTGCTTGCGCATGGGTATCTGATGCACTGGATCTGCTCTGAATCGAACCATCCGCATACAGGCTGGTATATCTCTATGCACGCATCCACATCTCTCTGATCATCTTTACAGAATACTGCTTCAGGTTCCTGAGCTGGACATGCCTCAAATTCACATTCAGGTGGAATCCTGGCAACTGTAGTTCCGTCATCGCATACTTTCGCGTCATCTGGACAAGCCACAGGTTCTACCTGACATTCACCTTCTATATAATCATCTGCTCCTGCACGACATGCCTGACATTTATTTCCATAAGTGACATCATCCTGACCACACACGGGCATGTATTCCATTGTGCATGGACCATCAACACCAACTATTGATGGATCACATTTCTGTTCAGGTTCTGGGTTAGTTCTGTTATCCGGTACTGGTATGCTTCCATCGGGACATGCAGCAAACTCACATGAAGGTGCCACACGGGTTACGTATGTTCCGTCATCACATCTAAACGCGTCAGAAGTGCAGACGGTTTCTCCCTTTGTGCAACCGCTGATAAAAATCACTGCAATTATCATCAGCCCAAAAGCCAGATAGCTTAATTTCATAGACTTAATTAAGCCGTCAAATAATATAAATCTTAACCGTAGCGGTTTTTCTTTAGGTTTAAACATATGTCTAATATTTTGTACATATGTATAATTATCCTGAATTCAATAAGGTCATCATGTCTTTTGTTTTCAGGTTTTTAATCACATTCTGTTTGTCAAAGTCCCTGTCATCAGACCATATGATGGAACCTTCAATTTGCAATGCTGCTGCAATAAACACAGCATCATCAGGATCTGATGTTAGTATTTTCTTCGCCTCTTCAAGGGTTGAGGTATATTGCTCCATGGGAACAATGGTAATATAAGAGAACATGATATGTAAGAGCTTAGAGTATTCATTTTCAGAGAGCCCAGATTTCTCCAGGATCATATTCTTATGCCTGCGTATTTCATGCAAAGAGGATTCTGGGTAATAGAATTCCCATCCAGATTGAACAATAATGCGTCTTGTAGCAGAATCTTTAATCAGTGCTGATATTAGGACGTTCGTATCAATAACAATCCTCATTTCAATCCCAGCTGTTTTGCAACAGAAGAATCTATTTTTTTACTTATCTCATCAACATCCTTCTGCGTAAGCTTGCTTTTCTTTGTGAGCTTTTCCATCATCTCAAGGTCGTCTATCCTCTCTTCAATAGTCTTCTGCACAATCCTGCTCCATCGTATGTCTGGATGCTGCTTCATTTTTTTCTGTAGAGCCTCTGGAATGGCAAGTGTTAAGTTTGGCATATTATCACCTCTATGTGATATATGTGATTACACATATAAATACTTTTTGTATAGCTAGAAGCGATTTCCTGCCACCCTGACCACCTTGGTTCTACCACTCTTATAACTAACCAGACTGGCGACGTGGTGCA
>Ga0066639_10000666_pt1 | contig 30038 bp, 30 predicted proteins | sample CryGeyCG2114_010_2_FD_59504 | JGI IMG/M metagenome (GOLD analysis project Ga0066639, IMG submission 59504) | Groundwater microbial communities from aquifer - Crystal Geyser CG10_big_fil_rev_8/21/14_0.10 | ecosystem: Environmental > Aquatic > Deep subsurface > Groundwater | place: USA: Utah...
GGCCCCCTTCCCGGTTTGGTACCCAGATCAAACCCGCATAGGATATACGAATCTATACAAATTAATGACGGAAATTGGAATTCAAGACGTTAATGATTTTCACAAGTGGACCTGCGATCGCCGAGCCGAATACTGGAAAAGAGCGAGTCAATATCTGGGGATTCGGTTTAAACGTCCCCCTAAGGTTTGGATTGATGGGGACCAAGAGCTGGTTGGGGCAAAATTAAATATTGCTAATTCTTGTTTCCAGGCAAACCCCAAAAAAAATGCCATTGTTTTTCAACGTGAGGATTCGGAGTCGATCCAATCTTGGACCTACGATGATCTGCTGGTACAAGTTTCCAAAGTTGCTCACGCTCTAACAATGAAATTTGGAAACCAAGTTGCTGAATCACCCGCCATCGCGATTGCCATGCCAATGACCGCTGAATCAGTTGCAATATATCTGGGAATAATTGCCGCCGGCATGACAGTGGTTTCCATCGCCGACAGTTTTGCCCCTGAAGAAATCGCCACTCGACTTACGATCTCGAAAACGAAGCTTGTCTTTACTCAAGATTATATCCAAAGAGACGGAAAAAAAATTCCATTGTATCAAAAAATTTGCGATGCAAATGCCGAGAGCGCAATTGTGCTCCCATCGAACGGCACTAGTTGCCAAATCAATATTAGAAAAAATGATCTCGACTGGGACGATTTTATTCTTGATTCCAACCCGCCAAATTTTTCATTCGTTGAAACAAATCCTTCCGCGAGCATCAATATTCTATTTTCATCCGGCACGACAGGCGACCCAAAAGCAATACCATGGACTCATGCCACACCGATTAAAGCTGCTGCGGACGGAGCGTTTCATCAAAATCTAAACGAAAACTCCATCGCTATATGGCCGACTAACATCGGCTGGATGATGGGTCCTTGGCTAATTTTCGCGACACTCATCAATAAGGGAACCATAGGGCTCTATTACGGATCACCCACGACAGAGCGGTTTTGCGAATTCGTTCAAGACACTAAGGCGACTTTTCTGGGCGTGATCCCATCGATTGTTAAACAGTGGCGAACTCGTGAAACCCTAAAGGGCCTAAATTGGAATTCAATCGAAACAATGAGCTCAACCGGAGAATGTTCAAACTCGGAAGACATGTTTTGGCTCATGGCCCAGACAGGCTACAAACCAATAATAGAATATTGCGGTGGTACCGAAATCGGTGGTGGGTACCTCACTTCCACAGTTCTGGAGCCAAATACGCCCTCAGTATTCACAACTCCTGCCTTTGGTCTAGATTTCGAGCTGAGAGATGAATCCCATCAACTCGTAGTCGAAAACGGACGTGAGGGTGAAGTATTTCTAATTCCCCCGTCATTTGGATTATCGAAAACATTACTCAATAGTAACCATCAAAAAGTCTATTTTGACGACACTCCTGTTTCGACAGGGGGAGTAAAACTTCGAAGGCACGGCGACCAGGTATTGAGGTTGATCAATGGTCAGTACCGAGCACAAGGCCGCGCCGACGATACAATGAACTTGGGTGGGATTAAAACGAGCTCAACCGATATAGAGAGAACCCTCAATCTACTTCCATTTGTGCTAGAAACAGCCGCCGTAGCTATTCCGCCCCACAACGGTGGGCCAAGCGAATTGGTCATTTATTCCGTGCTTCGCGATGAGATCGAAAATTTTGATTTGGATACCCTGAGGGCACAAATGCAAGACGCAATCAAAAAAAGCCTAAATCCGCTCTTTCGAATATCAGATTTAGTTATATTGAAATCTTTGCCCAGAACAGCCTCAAACAAAGTAATGAGACGGGTAATCAGAGACGAATACCTAAAATCACGATCCTAAATCAATAGATTTACAAAACCGAATGGTATATGCTCGCCGCAGAGGTACAATTTATGTTTAAATGGAAATTGAGTCTATCTGTTCCGGCAATTCTAAAAACAGCTCTAGCAATCGCATCCCTATTCTTAGCGACATTTGCATTCGAATCTACACTTGAAAATAGCTACGCGGCTCCTCCAGGGCCATCAAAGAAATTATCGAAAAAAGGTGCGAAAGCTTATAAAATAAACTGCGTATCATGTCACGGAGTTCATGGCGATGGACAAGGCGATGCTGGTAAATTTTTGAAACCACCTCCTCGAAATTTTTCAAAAGACAAATTCAAACAAGGCGATTCCCCACAAAATATATTTGACACCATTTCAAAAGGAGTACCGGGCACAGTTATGGTTGGATACGGCCACCTTCCCGAAGAGGACCTATGGGGTCTCGTGTACTACATTTTGGATTTCAAATCCGGAAAAAACAAATAGAACACTCGCGATTCTCGATAGTGTCCTTTGGGGTTAGCGTCGCGGATTAACGACTTCGCAGTCAAATATTTGACCGTTGATTTGTCTGTGGTTATTGACAGCAGTATTGCCCGATATATTTTTTACCTCAATGGAATTTTTTATATTTAGCTCAGTTTTTTCCGATGAGCTTTAGAACGAGGATGAAAAACGTACTAAATCTAAAGAACTATTTAATCTGGAACAAAGTATTGCTTGCCGCGGTCATTGCTACTGCGGCATATATTCCAATATTTCTGGTTTACGAATTCCACATCACGCCACTTGTAATTGGATTTGATTTATTATTTTCATCGTTTTTTGCCTATGATTATTGGCTCACACGAAAAATCTCCAAAGAACTTCGTACTGAATCGGCAATGACTCGCAAAACATTCACTCGTTACATCTCAAACAGCCCAAAAACCAAAGTGATTGATCTACTCTCAATACTCCCAGTTGCGGTAATCTTGTCGATATTTCATCTACCAGCGGTTTTCATTCTGCTCTCTTTGACTCGGGTTTATCGTATTTTCCGAATTTATCAATACTTCGATTCTATCGAAGACACCATGCCTGAAGCCCGCTGGCCAAAGCCTCTACTTTGGAGTCCGACAATGTCGCTTTTCGTTCACTGGATTGCCTTACTTTCGATTGTTTCAAAAGTAATTCCAAGTAACCTTAATCCTACGACTCAGTACAATCAAGCGGTCTATTGGGTAGTAATGACCTTAACTACAATCGGCTACGGCGACATCACACCGATTGACAACGCTGGCAGAGCCTTTTCCATCATAAGTAATGATCTTTGGAGTTGTATTTTACGGTGTTGTAATTGGTAACGTTTCCAAAATTATAATGGATCGGGATCGCCTCAAATGTGAGCACAAAGAAAAAATCAAAGATCTAAATCAATTCATGAGTCACTATAGTGTTCCAAGGGATGTGCAAAAAGATGTTTTTTCTTACATGAGACACCTAAATGAAAAAAGTCTATCAGGGAATGATACGAAAATGATTTCGGAATTGCCAAAAGCACTCCAAGCACAGCTAAAAGACTATATGAATTTGAAAATGATAAAAGATATTCCGTTTTTTTCGGATGCACCCAATACTTGCCTTGAACTCATTACCAACCGTCTTGAGCAAACCTTTTTTACACCTGGCGAATTTATAGTACGCGAAGGCGAAATTGGACATGAGATGTTCATCATTGCACACGGAGAGGTTGAAGTCTCGGTAGACGGAAAACCAGTCGCGGTTCTAGAAGAAGGCAATTTTTTTGGAGAGATTGCCCTAGTCGAAGAAACGACCCGTACTGCTAGTGTTCGAAGCCGCTCTTACTGCGAAATCTTCACACTCGAAAAGACCGCATTTCTTGAAGTCATTCGCAGATATCCAAACATTCAGGAACGTATTGAATCAGCCGTTGAGGGTCGAAAACAAGCCGCTTAGGCTTATTTTCTAAAGATTACGAACCCTTAAAAAAAGAACTATTTTCGCATACGCGATTGCAAGCCGCAACAATCTATTGTAAATCATTCCATACAATTGCCAGAGCATTACCGGAGCATTAATCAAATGGCGGGAATAATTAAGATGCGTTCACACATTGCAATTCCATTAGCGATTATTGCCTTTGCAACTACTGTATTGTCCACCAGTAATTCAACAGCAGCCACTCCCGACCTATCATTAGCTTTTGGTGGATCGTCTCCCCTTTTTGCCCATCGAAAACCAGAAAAATTCGATGAAATCAAAAAAAATCTTAAACTCGACCCTAAATTTACCTATCAGAATCGTATCCTATTAATAAGAAACAAAATCCGAAAAATCATTGCAAACTGCGGCTGTGGTTTAAATCAAAATGAAAATGCCATTTTGTCTATCGTATCGAATCAACTACAGACAAGTGAATCTGGCGCAATATATTTTGCAGACGAAGACGGTTCACTGAACCCAAATATACCCGAAGGCAATAGGCGGGAGTTGGAACACCAGGGATTTAAATTTGATGACCATTTATTCCGCACCACTCATGGAGGAATTGATTCTCGAGTAGCCGTTACTCAACTTAAACCTAGCGCAATAATCTTCAACAATGATCGTATTTCGGAATTAAATGACCTTAGAAGTATTGTCGGTATTATCATCCATGAGCTCGGTCACCAAACAGGAATTCCAGATACCGACGATCGGGTGCTGGATCAACTTGCATCAAAGGTACAGAGAAGGTTTGATTCCGACTTAGAAACCTTAGACTCTCATTTAGAAGGTTCCGATCTCCGCCTTCAATCTATTTCAATGAATTCTGACACTAGCAATATTAAAAGCCATGTTTGGTTTTCGGATCAGTTTTTGGATTTTGATCTCAATCCGATTTTGAGAGAATCGGTTTTTAAGTTCGATTTTGCTCCTCACATTTCCGACGTAAAATTCGGAAATTTTCGATTAAGAAACGTTTACGACACGTCATTGAATTCAAAAATATTATTCTACGAGGGAACAGCAAGTTTCACCCTTAGCGACAATGCGGAAAGCTCGAGTGGCAAGGAGCTTCACATCATCGGCGATCAAATATTATTGATTCCTATTCAAAATCTGGATGGTAATTGGATTTACCAAGGTGATCCCATAACCACTCGAATGGATCGACTCGTTCAACCTAGTAGAATTAATAATAAAGTATTTTCAATCGACAAGATTACCGTCGGGAAATCCTATTTCGACACTATCGGTGGAAAACAAGCTGAAATTATTCCCATAAATTTAAAATTAGGGTCTGCCAATCCAATTATATCGGGTATGATTACTTTAAAAAGTGAATCATTTTCTCGAGAAACTGAAATTCCAATTTTACGTTTAGACGTAGAATCGACAGACGTTACACTAGGCACTGATAATTTGGTCGAAATGACCTTCAAAATCACTCTTCCCGAAGGAGTCCCCGAGAAAGAATTCTTTATCGATAAGGTCATTGTGGGTTTTGATGGCGAAGAAGCTCCAGCCGTTAGTCATCCAAAATTTCATACCCGATTCAGAAGCACTCAGAAAGTCAACCTCACGCCCATTCAAAACCAGGGAGCGGCGGTATATTCAGTACTAATGAGTAGCCCGCTCGATCCAAATATCGTTCAGCATGAAATTGGAGAATTTGTTCCGGTGGATCTTTTCTTACCGGAGAATGAACTCAAATTTTCTGTGGTGCAGTTCGATATTGATACTATTGACGAAACAGTCAAGGGTGAAGCGATTATTGATATTATTCAAGAAGACTATTTTTCTTCTAAAACCATAACTCGGCCTATGATTATACCATTGCGAGAAAATGCGATGGGATTAAGGGGAGTCAACGTCGAAAAAACCGACTCCGGTGAAAAAATTCAAATAGAAATTTATCCATCGCGGCTTCCCATTGGAACAAAATCTTTTCGCTTTCGAAAAATGAATCTCGTAAACCGAAGACTCCAAGAAGCTCAATTTAATTTCGAACCATATAAAAATTGATCTGCTCTATATTTTTGAAGTAACGAAGTCTGCGATATTATTAAAATAGCGTTCTGACATAAATGGTGTCACAAGAAACCCAAATGATGAAGCATATACTGTCTTCGAGCATTTAAGAACTTTTGTCCACTCAGACCAAAGGAACTAAATACGGGATTATCAGGCAAAATCGTTTGGTAGGGTAAAATCACGGGTAACTCAATATCACGCATATACTCAATAAACCGTGATCTCTTCTCAGAATCGGGGTCTGATGCTCCCTCAATAGAAAAGAAAACCGAATTCCAAACTGGTCGTGAGCCATCCGGAACAGCGAAGGGTCGTATTCCTGGAATTCTCGAAAATAGTTCTATAATTCTATTTCCGTTTGCGTATCTATTTTCGGATAGCTCGGACCAATGCTTTAATTGAACAAGCCCCTGGACGGCTTGAATTTCACTCAATCGATAATTAAAACCTTCACTCAAAAATTCCGATTCTGCGTGAACTTGCGTACGATTTGTCGTCGATTGGTTAGTTTCTCGATACGCCTCACCAAGGTGCCTAAACTTTCTTGCCCTCTCAACGTGGTCATTGGACTTCGCAAGCACCAACCCACCTTCGCCAGTGGATAAATTTTTCGATTCGAAGAAACTAAAACACCCAAAATCGCCGATGGTACCAACGGCGCAACCTTGGTAGGTAGATCCGAATGCCTGAGCGGCGTCTTCTATTAGTAAAATTTTACTTTCATTGCAAAGGGTAAGAATTGAATTCAATTCTGCAGGTATTCCACATAAATGGACGGCAATCACAGCCTTTGTTTTATCGGTGAGTAACGGTTCAACTGTTTCTCTGGTAATCGCCACCGAATTCAAACCAATATCTGCAAAAACCGGAATAGCGCCAGCATTCAGCACCGCCATTGCGGTGGACGCGTAGGTCAGACAAGGAACAATCACCTCATCGCCAGGACCAATACCCGCTGCAACCAGTGCGGTATGAAGAGCCGCTGTCCCAGAAGAAACGGCAACCGCGGCTTCAACTTTCAATAACTTTGAACATTCGTCCTCAAATTCCGATACTTTGCTTCCTGAAAAAAGAGAAAACCGATGGGTCTGGATTGTTTTTCTGACTTCATCCGATAACTCTTGATCAATATGGCATTCTAAATTTTGATCTGGAACAGTTATCTGAGCTGACATTTCTAAAGCTAATCGAAGGGAAGACTTTACATCCCCTATGCGAATTCCCTTTCCATCGATTAATCTTTGGTAAAACTGTTTATGTGCCGAGTAAAATTCATGAGAAAATTCAATATCGCTCCCGTCCACATTTACTTTTCTAAAGAATCGCGGATTATCAGTAAATTGAGAAAGATCTTTTCCATCGACTGACAAAAAAAGTCGCGCATCTGCATTTTCAAATTCTATATTTGCAACCATTCTTTCTTCGCAAACACTCTCCAAATCAAAACTCACAGGTTCGCCAAAAATAAAACATAAAATATCAATGCAATGAATGCCGATATCAATCGGCAATAGCCCTGACTGCTCTCTATTTCCTCGCCAAGAGGATTTATACCATGGACCCCGCGCCGTAATATAAATCGCATCAACTTCAAATCTTTTCCTCGGTTGTTTCGCTACATGTTCTTTCAACGCAATAAATTCAGGAATATATCTTCCTTGCATTACAGGAAATACACGCCCCTCCGAATGCGATTCTAATTTTTCAATTCTATCAATATCTGAAATCCTAATGACAAGTGGCTTTTCACAAATGACATTCAAGTTATTCTCTAGCCCCAATTTAATAAATTCAAAATGACTGCTATTGGGAGAGCAAACAACTAGAACATCCAAATTATGCGATGCAATGAATCTTGAAAATTTATCAGGATTGGAAAAATAGAGTGCATTTGGAAAATAATGATCTAAATAGCAGAGATTATAGGGATAGGGATCAAGACACGCGACCAAATCTCCACCAATGGATGCAATTGATTCAACGTGCTCTCGAGCAATGTAGCCGCCTGCCCCAACAAGAGCAAATTTCTTGAATTCGCTGCTTAAAATCTGACCTTCCGCTCCATGGACTTCCATCTATACATTGATAGTGAATTGTGGGAAATATTCATATCAAAAAACGACAGAGCTCCAGAATGAACGCATCGCATCAATATAAATATACTAGTAGTATTCAAGAAATCCCTCGCCGCAAGGTATTCGATCGCCATGATTTCTATCACCGATTTTATAAAAAAAATCTTCCTGTAATTTTTGAAAATCTAGCGTCAAATTGGGCGGTTGTTAATGAAAATTCAATTGATCGATTTGTCAGCGAGCACGGAGCTGAATCTTTTTATTTTATTACCGGATGCGAAAATAATCCTTTAGAAAAAACGACTGTTTCGGATTTGATTCAGCGATTTAGAGATGGAGGCCCTGAGCACGTGTCTTTCTACCCTTACTCAGAACGCCAGCAAAATTTTTCTCAAATGGTAAATCTTGATTTTCTAAATCGTTACACACATTCGCTCTGCCTTCGTTTACCGACAACCGCATTTTTGTCTGGAAAAACGGCTTGGACCAGACTTCATCAAGAAAACCAATCTAATTTCTGCATAGGCATTGAAGGGAAAAAGCTTTGGCGACTCTACCCTCCCACAATTACAAAAGAGTTAAACCCGCCTGAGCCATCGTTTTTGTATCGTGACGGTTCGAGTTTTAATCCATTCGAAGATAGCGAATCCGATCTATATAGCGCTTCAGGACTTACTGGTATCTTAAACAGGGGTGATGTCCTATACAATCCACCTTTTTACTGGCACGCGGTGAAAAACTTGACGGAATCTTTTATGATAAGCCATCGCTGGATTGATCCACTAAAAATGTTGCATCAACATCCAATTGAATTTTTAAAAACACTCCGACCACAGAAGCCTTCAGTTCTTGAATCGATTCGACTGTGCAAGTTAGACTTTAATCTTTTACTGGTAGAATTCCATGGACTATCAAACCTCATCCATTAGGCCGAACTATGAGGTTCGAAATTATCGTCGAGACGAGGAAACGGAGATTACTCAACTTTCAGAACAGGTATTTTCTCGTCCCATTAGTCTCGAAACTTGGAACTGGAAATACCGCGATTCTCCTTATGGGGGCGAAGCAACCGTAGGTGTTTATGACAACAAAATTGTAGCACACTACGGTGGATTAGTTCTCGATGCGAATCATTATGGTAAACCCATTTACTTATTGCACGCAGTCGATTCTATGTGTGCACCGAAGAGCAGAGCAAGCCTGATTTTTGTTCGTGTCGGATCAACCTTTATCGATTCACTTGCTTCCAGACAAATTGAGGAATTTGGGTTTGGATTTCCAGGAAAAACGGCCGCCAAATTAGGGATTTTAAAATTAGGATACCGGTTTCACTCATCGATTTACACCGCACAGGTGGCGACCAATCAGGTTAAAAGTCGTTTTTCACTCAATTCATGGACCTACATAGAAAATCCAGACAAACACTATTTTGAAAAAGTTGATTCGATTTGGAAAACCGCCAAAAATAAAATCCCGGTCGGTGTTAAAAAAGATTCAGACTATATTTCATGGCGGTACGATATGAGGCCTGGAAAAAAATATTCCTACTGGATATTGATGCGACTAGGAAAGCTTTTGGCGTATGCCATTACAACGAGGGAAAATGGATTGATTCGAATTTTAGATTTTGTTTCCATTCATTCCATGCAATCGCCCGGGGAACATGGAGAGTTTTCATCGTTAGTTGCCTGCATTGCCAAACAGCCGAATGCCGAATCGGTTTCGTTTTGGATTACTCCGGCTGCTCAATACCGCAATCGAGTCGCAATGAGTTTAAATGCAACTATTGAGGAGAACGAGTGTTGCTCAGTATATGTCGATTTTATTGCCGATTCATTTAATAAACTAACCGGAGGAGATTCAGGGAATTTCGTATTCGACGCCGGCGATTATGATTTATTTTAGATCTATTTTAGCGATTTATTTTAACTTTCGGCAATGAGCTCGATAGCGAGATCAATTGGAATTTCGGGCCTCGGACCTAAGCCGCCACCTGGTTGACTCGGGTCAATGCCAACACGATTTAAATCTGCCGTAGTATCCGATTGCGGGCGAGGGCCAAGACTCAATATGTAGTGAGCGAGTCCAAATTTTTCGTCCAATTTTAATCCAGCGTAGGAACCCATCGCAGTTCCTTCTAGGCCTTTTTCGAGTGTCTCGAAAATATTAGAAACTTTTCGATCTTTTTTCCAACCGGTTGCCAAGGCGAAATTTCTTGGACGTGGAGTCATCGTCATTCCGGTGGGACCATCCCCCATACCTCCACTCCCATGGCAATCAGCGCAATTTTGTTTGAAGGCTGCTTCTCCAATTTTCAATAGATCGGCGTTTGAATTCCAAGGATCTTTAAATTCAGATTTCGGTCCACCTGAAGTTTTGACGTCCCAGACGGAAATCGTCGCTTCCGTAAGGTGTCGCGAATCGTTTTTTTCATTTTCATAATCGGCACAGACAAATGCCACAATACCCACAACAATAAATGCTACTGTCATATGAAGAAGTGCAATCGGTAATCCCAACTTTTTCATGCTTTGCTCCTAATTCGTATTGCCCGTTTTATCGCGAACCAAACTCGCCACATCGTCGCGTAATCGTTTCAAATCTATTGCTGATCCTGATGAATAGTATCCCCTAACCTGAAGGTCTCGATCAACCAAAACAAACTTATTCGTGTGAAAAAGTGCGGTATCGGCTGCCGGGAGTTTGAATCCATCTCGGATAAATCGACGCACCGAACCTAAATCTCCGACTAAGAAATTCCAATCCACCCCATACTCAGTTTTATAATTCTGCAACTGCTTAGGCGTATCACGCGTTGGATCAATCGATATCGAGACAAACTCAATATTTGACAAGGGCCTGAGCTGAGCTTGAAGGCGGCGCATTTCGCGAGTCAGCATCGGGCATGCGCTACGACAGGACGTAAAGATAAAATTTGATATCCAAATCTTTGATTTCAGTTGATCTGAACCAAAAGGCTTTCCCTTCGCATTCGTTAACTCAAATTTTGGCAATTGCGAAATCACGGGTAGGACTCGAGTGTCGACCGCAAATTCTTTGGCAGAACCCTGTTGAACCACTACCCGATCGGTAATCGGAATCTCCAAACTTGCGGTCAAAGTGGTAATCATTTCCTCAGTTAACGCGGTCCTAACTCTGAGTCGCTCGATTCCGTTTTCATCCAATACAATCGTTTGAGGAACCGACCGTACGTCGAAAAATTGAGCTAGCTCTCCTACCTCATCTACATACATGGGATAATTCCCGTTCGCTAATGCATCGGATGAACGCACACTTTCTAGATCATCGAACGTAGCCACTCCAATCAACTGTGTCCCGGCCCTCTCTAATTCAACGGAGGCAGCTTTAAGCACTTTTTTTTCGGTTTTACATTCTGCACACCAGGTGGCCCAAAAATTTAGTACTAGCGGTTTTCCAATTAAAGTACGAAAATCAACTCTCGTGTCATCGCTCTTAACAGAGTCTTTTTTTACTCCGTGAACAATCAATTCGGCAGTCGGTTTATATTGATAAAATATTCTCGGATCTGTTTTTTCGGAATAGGTATGAATCAAATAATATCCGAATCCTAACCCCAAAATGATAAGTGAGTTTTGTAAAAGTCGCTTATTCATTATTATCTTTCTCGCCCGGAGCCAGCGCATTTTCACGGGATATCGAATTATGTCGATGGCGTAAAAACAGAACAAATCCCAGCATCAATCCTAATGGTACGAGCGTCAATATCGCCGTGGTTAGGAGAAACCCAAATTGACTTCCATCTTGCCCAAATCCGCATACTGCGCAGGCGTAAGAGGTCGATTCAAAAATTTTGTAAAATAAGCTAAATACAGTCATTTTATCACCTAAAAATAAACCAAATAATAAAGAAACGGCCAAATTCCGACTATGAAAAACCAAAACACCTGCGTGACTCTAAGATGATTTAACGATACAGCCTTGTTCGATTTTACATACAAATAAAGTAAAACAAATACTCCAGCAAGCGCATGCAATCCATGTGAGCCAATTAAGAGAAAAAAGCAGGCCCCATAAATATTGGACTTCATAGTGAGCCCATAAGCAATCAACCGAGTCCATTCGTACCCCTGAAAAACCACAAAAAAGGCGCCTAATAACAGTGACCGAAGAATCAGGGTCCGAACCCCAGCATGTAGTTCAATCGCTGTAGGATTCGTTGTACCGGCGCTGGCCTGGTCTCTTACAACGGGCATCGATTCCAATTTTTTCCCAGCTAAAAAAAGTAAAACGCCACTCATCACAAGCACCAATGTATTGAATGCCGTATTGAGAATAGGCAGGCGAACATTCTCTGGGATATCCCAACCTCCGTTTCCGCCTTTGATAACAATAAAAGTACTGATCAATGCGACAAAAAACATGACTTCAGTTAGAACGAAAATCAACATCCCAAAAACATCATTAGAAATCAGTTTGGTGGTTCCACGCATTTCTAATGGGTCTGTGATCGGTATTGGCCTCAAATTAAGCTCCTTTAAATGGTCAGCTGATATATATATAATATATATACCCGAAACACCCACTTGAATATGATCAGAAACAAAAAAATCCGGCAATTTATTAGGATTTTTTACTCATACTTAGGCTAGTCGCGTGATTCACGACCAAAGCGATCAGGAGGCGCATTATCCATCCAATTTTGCTTTACCCACCCCTGACCACCATGAAACATCACGTCTGGTGCCACACCTGCAAAAAAGAGGGCACTGGCGGCAACCATCACCAATAGCAAATAGGTGACATATTTCTTTTCAATATTGAGGTGCATAAACCGGCTCGCGACCAAGTAGGCCTTAACAAACGCAATTCCAAATGCGGTAATCAACGTTAGCCAACGGATTTCAGCCATAGGGCCAAGCACGCTCACCGTGAATAGGGCAAGAAGAAGAAAGTATATTTTCACATAGTCTTTTTCAGTGGTTCCGGCGCTCATTCTTCAATCTCCCTATTTTGCGATATAAAGTAATGGAAACAAAAAGATCCAAACTATATCCACAAAGTGCCAATAGATTCCAATCAACTCCACGCGATGCATGTTCTGCTTTTTTCTTACATCTATCGAAATAATCGCCATAATCACCATTCCGGCAATAACGTGTAGGCCGTGCAGACCGGCAGCCGTATAATAAAATGACCAAAAAAGGCTCCTGCCTATGGTAAAACCCTCATGAATTTCATGAATCCACTCATAGCCCTTGAAGCACAAAAACATGAGGCCACCCAAAACCGTAAGCCAAATAAACTTAAACGCTTTTTTAGAGTCACCCTTTTCAGCAGCATGATGTGCCAATACGATCGATAAACTAGATGATAAAAGCCAAAACGTGTTGATGGCACCAATAAACGTATTCGTATGAGCGGCCTCCTGCGCAAAACCGTCACCATGGAAAATCCGAGCCATGATGTATGACCCAAGAAGTCCACCAAAAATAACGATCTCCGATCCAATTACCCACCAGACTGCCAGCTTTCCTGTGGGAATTCCGGTTACGTCGCGAGTAGTAGCATGAGGTTTAAATGACATCGTTCATCCCCTTTATGTTGGCTCGTTTTGCGGCCAAAAATCTTTCGCACGCCCTGGAACACTGTATTCATACGGAGAGCGATACACCGTAGGGAATTCGCTCCAATTTCCGTGTGGAGGGGGCGATTCCGCCGTCCACTCCAATGTATTTGAATTCCACGGATTTTTTGGAGCCTTCTCGCCCTTAAACATGCTGTAAAAGAAATTCCAAGCAAACGGAATCTGAGAAACAAGCATTAAAATTAGCGACATCGTGGCGAATACCCTTAGGTTTTGCATCCCCTGGGTCGCCAATTCCGGAAAATTTTCGTAGCTGTATATGCGTCGATGTTGACCAGAAGTTCCAAGAATAAAAAGCGGAATGAATATTCCATTAAATCCTAAAATTGTTCCCCAAAAATGAACTTTACCCAAAGTTTCATTCATCATTCTTCCAAACATCTTTGGAAACCAAAAATAGATTCCTGCAAACGTTGCAATAATCCCTATAGGCACAAAGGTGTAGTGAAAATGGGCAACCACAAAGTAAGAATCGTGAAAATAAATATCCGCGCCACTGGCACCCAAAAACAGGCCGGTAACCCCACCAATTAAAAATTCGGCTAAAAAACCCAGAGCAAACAGCATAGGAGTGGTGAGTCGAATCGATCCGCCATAAAGCGTGGCGATATAAACAAACATCATTTCGGCAATTGGAATCGAAATCAATACTGTAGTTATAGTGAAAACGTTTGCCATCCTCGGGTCAATGCCAGCAACAAACTGGTGATGGGCCCAAACGAAAAAACTCAAAATCCCGGTTCCGATCGCAGTACCAACTATGGTTTTGTAGCCAAATAATTTTTTCCGAGAAAAAACAGAAATAACTTCTGCGACAATTCCCATCGCCGGTAACAAAACCACATACACTTCAGGGTGCCCAAAAAACCAAAATAAATGTTGCCACAAAACCGGATCACCACCCTTAGTTGGATCAAAGAATCCAACACCAAAAAGCTGATCAAATAAAAGCATTACTGCGCCGGCAATGAGCGGCCCAACTGACGCCATGAATATTATACTGGCCAAAACGATCATCCAAAGAACTATTGGGATGTCGAACATCTTCATCCCTTTGGTTCGTGCGTTCATCAGGGTGACGATGAAATTGATCCCACCCAAAAGAAATGCAACAAATTCAAGCGCGACTGCCACAAGCCAAAATACCGATCCCAGCGGAGTAAGGCTGTATTTTGATTGCGCAGACAATGGCGGATAAGCCGTCCATGCTCCGCCGAAAGCACCGCCCGGAACAAAAAAGGACGCGATCAGAACCAACGCTGACAATAGAAATATTTGATAAGACAACCGATTGATCCTGGGAAAAACCATGTCATCAGCGCCAATCATCAATGGAATTAAAAAATTTCCAAATGCAGCAATCAGCAAAGGCATCGCTAACCAAAAGATCATGATTGTCCCATGATTGGTAACAAGCGCATTGTACTCCCCCGGACTCACTAGCCCGTAGCCTGGAACAGGTTGGCCTGGAAAAGCCAGCTGCATGCGAAACACATAAACAAGAAAAGCGCCCAACAGACCCATAAATAGTCCGGTGAACATGTATTGCATTCCTATTACCTTATGGTCCGTCGAAAAAACGTATTTGGACCAAATTGATTGATTTTCATGATGAGCATCTGATGCCATGTTTTACCTCGACGATACTTTTAGTTTTGTAAGCCCTTGCGAATCGTCCTGATTTTGTACTTGAGCGGTTAGATCTCCATTCATCCATGCCATATAATCTTTTGCGGAATGCACAAACAATTTTGCCGGCATTAGTCCATGTCCAATTCCGCACATTTCCGCACATTGAATATCGAACTCGCCTACTTTTGTTGGCTCAAACCAACCGGTGATGGTACGGCCCGGAACCGCGTCTTGTTTTAGACGAAATACGTTAATAGAAAAGCTATGAAGCACGTCCTGTGACTCGAGTTTAAAATGGTAGGTTGTATTCACTCTCAGGTGTAGTTCGTCGACAGTGGTGATGTCGTCTTCAGTATCTAACTTGCCATCTGGACCAGAGTGAACAAAAGTCCAGGCCCACTGCTGAGCCACTACCTTTACTGTGTCCTGTGCCCTTGGTAAATCTTGTTTCACTTTGTACCAGGCTTGAACTGCAAAACCGATAATGATAAGGTCGCAAACAATCACTACGTAATGCGGCCAATGGACCCACTTGCTTTCTTCGTGAGATTCGCCACTTAAGTATTGGGCTTTGGGATTTCTTTTTTCACTAAATCGAAATATCAAAAAAAACAAAACTGCTTCTGCCAAAAGGAGCCAGGCGCCTCCGATAATAGCGACAACCAAAATCAATCGATCTATATCACCTGCAAAACTTGACGCTCTCTCAATAAACATTTCCATCAGAAAAAAGCCCCCTACGCCATTCCACTTGCAAAAAAATAAGCGAGCGCCGAAAAAACAACAACGCCAAATACCGTGATGTAAAACAGCTTCGCGGCAAACTCGGTCGGATCTTGCTCTTTATTACTCATGGTCTATATCCCCTAAAAAGTATTGATGTATTCAATTACATCTCGAATCGCCTGATCGTCAGGTAGCGTATTTGCCATTGGAGCCATCTGAGTCGTGCCCTCTAAGTCTCTGACTGGATCGTATCCCCGTTGACGCGATTTAAATTTCTTGAGCTGCGAAAATAAATACCAATCAGCCATTCCTTTTAGCGGCGGCGCCTTTAACGCTTCCATTCCATCGCCGGTTGGGCCATGACAAGCCAAGCACGTATTGTAGTAGTTTTTGCCTTTTGCGGCGTCGCCGGCCATTTCGTCATTGAATGTCGATGCAGCCTTTGCTCGCGGCAGTTTAGAAATATAATCTGAAATTAAATCAATATCGCTCTTATAAATAGAACGCGCCATAGGCCTCATGCGAAGACCAGCGTAGTCGAGATGATGTTTTCCACGCCCGCCGTTTTTAAATTTCTTAATTTGAGACACGATGTACCATTTTGGCAAACCCGCTATTCCGGGAGCCTGAATATCAAAGCGCCCCTGACCTGAATCGCCATGACATGCTGCGCAGGTTTTAAAAACAGATTGTGCAGTACGGGCCATTGCACCGTTAGATGCACAAACTAAAAAAATCGAAAAAATAGCGAAAAACAGCCTATTTTTCAAACTAACCCCCTCAAGAACTCACTGCAGTGAAATCACCCGCATTAAATGGTTATGCTTTATAGAACAATTATCACCAATATTCCGAGTTAACCAAGCGGTTTTTTTTGTTTTTTAATTAAAAAGCACTACGAAAAAATCTTGATTCAAAGGCGCTCAATGCAAACCGAAGTGGCTTCGCCGCCACCAATGCAAATTCCAGCGCAGCCGCGAGTTTTTCCACTGTCAATGAGCTGATTTAATAATGTCCCAACAATTCGCGCACCGCTAGCACCGATGGGGTGACCAATCGAAATCGCACCGCCCCATATATTCAGCCTCTCATGTCGAATTCCAAGCTCCCTTTTTGCCGCAAGCGCGACCACTGCAAACGCTTCATTCACTTCAAACAAATCTACATCGTCTTTTTTCCACCCGGCGCGATCAAGAGCAGACTGCATTGCAAACGCCGGTGCGGTCGTAAACCACTCTGGGTCTTGTGCAAAACTTCCATAAGACACGATTCTCGCCAAAGGCTTAGCCGAAATTCCAGCATCCTTCCCTGCCAAGACCAGTGCTGCTGCCCCGTCATTAATGGTCGATGCATTAGCCGCCGTGACGGTTCCCTCTTTCGAAAAAACCGGATTAAGTTGAGGAATTTTTTCAAACTTAACCTTATTTGGACCCTCATCCTCGGAGACGATAGTTTCGTCTCGACGCGTTTTCACCGTTACAGAAACGATTTCGTTTTTAAATTTCCCGCCCTTTTGAGCGGATTGAGCCCTTTTAAAACTTTCTGCCGAGTATTCATCTTGATCTTGTCTGGAAAAATCTTTTTCTCTGGCGCAGAGATCACCACAGTGGCCCATGTGCTGATCACTATATGGATCCCACAAACCATCGAAAATCATTGAATCAATCAACTTAGAGTTGCCCATGCGAAGGCCCGTGCGTGCACCAGGGACTAAATAGGGAGCTAGACTCATATTTTCCATGCCGCCAGCTACCACGATGGAACTGTCGCCAAGTTTAATGGCTTGAGTACCGAGCATTATCGCCTTCATTCCACTTCCACACATTTTATTGAGCGTAAAAGCAGGTACTGACTTTGGAATTCCCGCATAAATAGCTGCTTGCCGAGCTGGGGCCTGCCCCTGTCCTGCCATCAACACATTTCCCATTATTACTTCTGAAATCGTTTCAGAATTTACGCCCGCTTTTTCCAACGCTCCTGAAATGGCAATGGCTCCCAAACGAGGTGCTGCTTGTTCAGACAATGCCCCGCTTAAACTTCCAAATGGCGTCCGTGCGTAACCGTAAATAAAAACATCTTGACTCATTGCGTGACTCCCTTAATTGCGAGGTTATTGAAAAGAAGATGACACGCTTGTCTTTGAGCGTCAATAGGTTTAAATCATATGCCGTAATGACGACTTTCCTCTTACTCGTATTTTTGCTTGGCTCGTCCCTTTCTTTTGCTGATTCCAATTCAAACTCAATTGATGGATCAAAATCTCTGCCCGACACGGTCGAAAGAATTTTACCATCTGTGGTCAATATAAGTTCGGTTCGAGTGGTGACGGATCATCCATTTTATCAAAGTCCATTCTTAGATTACTGGGGATTCCCATCTGAACGAAAGCAGAGTTCGTTAGGCTCCGGTTTTATAATTGACGAAAATGGCTACGTCCTCACTAACACGCATGTAGTAGAACAGGCTAATGAAGTGCTCGTCACGCTTAGCAATAATAATCAATACAGGGCCAAGCTTGTCGGAATGGATCCAAAACTCGATGTAGCTCTACTGCAAATCATTAATGATAAAACTAGCCCAATCCATCACTTGCTACCCGTACAATTTGCAGACTCCAACAAAGTTAGGATTGCGGAGGCAGTGGTTGCGATCGGTAATCCATTTGGCTTAAAGCACACGGTGACTGTTGGAATCATCAGCGCAAAAAACCGAACGGTAGGAATTGGTCCATTCGACAACTACCTCCAGACCGACGCTTCAATTAATCCTGGCAACAGTGGCGGTCCGCTTTTTAATTTCAAAGGCGAAGTTATTGGAATCAATACCTTTATTTTTAGTAAAACAGGACAAAGTGGCGGTCTCGGGTTTGCTATTCCAATCAACGAAGCGCTCGAGGTGGTACCGGACTTAAAAAAATTCGGTCGAGTACCACGTCCATGGCTAGGTATTTTGGGTCAACAAGTTACTCGCTCTCTGCAAGTGTATTACGACTTGCCTGGGAATGAAGGGATTCTCATTTATCGCCTAGTAAGAGGATCGCCCGCCCACAGAAATAACTTACAAGCTGGCGATATTATAATATCCGTCAATGGCACAAAAGTTTTTAACCCCCTAGATATTGAAAAGACATTGCTAAAATCCAAACCCGATGCTTTGGTTTCAATCGATATTCTGCGAGGCTCCAATAAAAAAACATTGAAATTTAAATTGAAGGAAATGCCAAAAAACATCGACCGATTACCTGAGGGGTTTATTTAATGGCCGAAAAAAGGAAATTAAAAAATACAGAAGAAAAAGGAAATGACATTCCGCTCGACTATTCTCGAATGGTCAAAGAGGTTATCGGAAGAAATTTCGAAAACGGCCTAAAATTATTAGCGAAACGATTGGAGTCTCCAGAAATCCATGTGAACGGCAAAATATATCCTGACGAAATTGTATTGAGCGTTTCGATTGGTTCGCCAAAAAAACTATGGGCAAATACTTTTCATGCTAGCTCAGATTTCGACCCGAAAGCGAGCTCCCCAAAAGCCGATGAAGTATTGGGAGTTTGCTTGGACGGAATTGGCGCAATTCTGAGTCATTACCTCTTGGACGCTAAGCCCGAAAAAATGAATGACCTTGTCACCGAATCCACTGCGCTCATGAATGACGCGCCGTTAACATGGACTGAATTCGAAGTTGCAAAGAAAACAGTATTCATTAAAGCGGACAAGACAAATCCGTCTTTAGATCAAATAACCGACCAATGGTTGATGGAAAACGACCCTGAAGCCTTCGACGCGCTTAGTGCTGAAGAAAAGGAAGCCGAAAACCTCTTTGTCACCGGAAGTCGTCAATCATCCAACGATTCAGGCAACGAACCGGGCGACGATGATCGTACGGATTAAAACGCCCCTTTCACGATTCAATACTTTACGCGACCGCCATTTCTTCCGTAAAATAGAAGACGCGACATAAACTAATGAAAACGACGATTAAATATTTATCAGACCGTGGCCCTCTAAAAGTCGAAGTAGGAAAGATTGAAAATCTAACTACTCAGATGCTCGTGTATGAACCGCCTTCAAATGGTGGCGAATCTAAAACCGCTAAATTCGTTGAATTTGATGGTGCTGAAATTCAGCTTGAGCTGCCAAAAAATGTTTGCGCCGTTGGACATCATATTGAATTCGACATTTACACCGTTAATGCGGAAAACGATCTCCATCTCAAATCAACTGGAAAAATATTGGACCACGAGCGTTTTCATGACAACTCAATTGGAATTCGAATTCAATTGCTCCAATTTGATATCGCTCAATGGAAGAAATTAGAAGACCTCTTCTCAAACAAACAGCGCGAGCTCACCGATTTATTTTACTTACTCAAAGGATTTGATGACGATGGCCAAAAAGGATGATTCAGCAGAAAAAATTAAGGCTTTTTTAAGTACGCGTAGCGCACTTATTTGCGATGAATCGAATACTTCTCGCTCGAGTATAAAAAAAATTCTCGCTAAATTAGGATGTCCTGTTTCAAAAATTGACGGTGTCCAAAAATTATCCGAAGCAATGACAATCATTGAATCCTCTGCTCCGGCAGTGGTCGTTGCCGACTATAATCTCGGTAAAGATTGTGGCCTCACCGTATTCGAATCCCTGTCACAAAAATATCCGGATAGCCAAGATCGATTTTTTGTGCTTTCAACCGGCAGTGCCTCCGAAAGCGCGGTCGCCGAAGCTGCAGACGAAGACGTCGATTGTTTTATCTTAAAGCCGTTCACCGCAAAATCATTAGAGGACTCGCTGATCGACGCATTAAAGAAGAAAGTAAAACCCTCAAAGTACCGAGTGGCGATAGAAAAAGGAAAAAAGGAGCTTAATAGTGAAAACTCAGATGGGGCAAAAACTACTTTTGAAGAGGCAAAGGCACTAGACAAAAAACCTGCCCTCGCCTGCTATTATGTGGGTAAAGCAACCGAAACGCTCGATGACGAAAACGGAATCCAGGCCGCAATCGGAGCCTATCAAGAAGGACTAGCTCATAATCCAATTCATTATCGCTCGCTCACTGGTCTTTTCGATGCTCAAACCAAATTAGATCAAAAAGCGGATTCCTACCAAACCGTCAAATCCTTAGCTTCTAATTTTCCTATAAGCCCCAAGCGATTGGCAGACGTTTTTGAGTTGGCAGTGCGAACTAAAAACTTTGCTGACGTCGATCAATTTTTTCATCTTTATACAAAACTTGAAAATCGTCCCGAAGACCTCACTAAGCGCGTGATTGCCGGAATGATTGTTTGTGGAAGCTATCTTCTCCGCAATGGAGAAGAGGAGCGTGGTCTCGAGGCAATCACCAAAGCAATCAATTCCTCGGGAAAAAAGGCCACCGTGATTCGTGAAGCCGCCCGCGCTCTCGCACGATCAGATAAAGCCGATAAAGCAGAGGAAACCTTAATGCTAATGGACCCGGCCGACCGTGAAACCGACGAAGTCAAAGCGCTCGATTTTTATATTCGCACCCGGCAACTGGATACCGCTCAATGGGTTGATCACGGTAGAAAATTAATTAGAGAGGGACTCAAGGACTACGATCTCTTCAGATTAACGCTACAAGGCCTTAAAGAACTTGGAAACGACGATAAAGTAAAGGAACTCTTAGCTGAAGCGAAAGCTGCCATGCCCGAACACGCCGATGAATTTGACACTATTGCTGGAGGTAGTTGAGTAAATTGAGTCAAACTCTTGACGCTCAATCCAAAAGGCTCAAGCCATCGCACGGAAAAAATTTGAATCGGCTGGAATTCATTGTTAATCATACCGATAGGCCTAGATAGCCTAAATGAAGATTTGGGAAATTGGGAAAGGACTGCTGTGGCGAAAGCCAAGAAAAAAGCAAAAAAACCATCGAAAATCGCAAAGGGTGTGCCGGCCCGATCTGGATCCAATTCTGATTCGTCCGTTTCGATTGATAACGTAAAACCAAATTCTCGACGTCCGTCCGAGCTTGCCCGATATTCTGATCTTTTTAAAAGAATGCGAGATCCGATTTTCTTGCTCGAACCGGAAAGCCTAGAAGTCGTTGACGCCAATATTGCTGCCGATGAGCTTTTAGGCTCCGGACCCGAACGCCGAACGCGTGTTTTTCTAGACGACTACATCCCACAATCAATTCGAGGAGAATTCCAGAAAAACCTCAGAATCTCAAAACGACGCTATTATCCGAGAAAATTTTATACAGAAATGATCAATCACGATGGGATTCGAGTAGACCTTGAAATATCGAGCTGTACACTTCAGGTTTCAGAAGACGAAACAGTGCTGCAAATTGTGGCGAATGACATCACCAGAAAAAAGATTGCTGAAAATAAGGCCAAACAAGTTCTTAGGCAGCTTCAGCATGCAAATAAACGCCTCCAAGAGTTATCCATCACCGACGAACTCACTGGCCTGTATAATTCCCGGTATTTCCGACATCAGCTTAATTTGGAACACCAACGAAGCCTTCGATTCAATACAAACTACTGTCTCATCTTTTTGGACATTGATCACTTTAAACATTTCAACGATACAAACGGTCACCCGGCCGGCGACGGAGTGCTTCGACAATTTGGTAGCCTTTTAAAGGAAAATGTACGTCAATCCGACCTCGTAGCGCGCTACGGTGGCGAAGAATTCGTGATTCTTTGTCGTTCCGTGAGCTGGGCGGGCGGTCATATTTTGGCCGAACGACTACGAAAATTTATTGAAAAAACCAAATTCAGACATGAAGACGCCCAACCCGGTGGTAAAATCACAGTCAGCGTCGGAGTATCTGGGTACCCCGACAACGGCCTCACTTCCCACGACGTGCTCGTCGCTGCCGATCAGGCACTTTACCGGTCCAAAGAACGCGGAAGAAATCAGGTCAATGTGGCCAACGAGTTACTTTTGAAACTTACGAGTTCGAGATAATTTTTTTTAGTAAAGATCGCCATCGTCGTCATCGACATCTCGACGAATATTATCAATCAAAGAATCGATATTCTCTAAATCTGAGTCTGACTCCTCAAATGAAGACTCTCCCAATTCAAGATCTTGTACAATTTTTGCGAACTCTGAGTCGCTGGACAAGTCCTGTCGAATGACTTCAACGTATTTTTCAGGGTACTTCGCGACCAGCTCTTCAATGTACCGATTTAATTTCTTTTCTTTTAATATCAATTCTTTGCGTTTGATTTTTTTCCAATTCTTAATGTAATGAAGGCGGCAATATCCACTTAAAGTTGAAACAAATTCGCAAGCCGGCTCCCTACAATACGGACGCCCCTCTGAATCCACCTCTTGACCCATTACAATTCGCCGCCCTTTTTTGGCGCGAGGAGAAGGAGCTCTCGGTTTTCTAAGCGGTTTCGCTTTCGCCTTCGGCGGTAATTCTTCCGAAACGTCCTTGGAAGGACTTGAGTTACTTTTCGCGGTTTTTGGGACAGCCGCCGTTTTTGCTGACTTTTTAGGGACAGTTTTCTTGGCAGACTTTGCTACCGATTTTTTTGCCACTTTTTTAGTCGCCTTCTTAGCAGGCTTACCCGCTGTTTTTTTGGCTGCTTTCTTTGCCGCCGGCTTATTCTTTTTTTTGCCTCTTAAGCTACTCAAAATCCCCATCCCTCTCCGGGCTCCTTTCAGATGAATATCGCAAAAATATCAACCCGTTCAGTATAGTTCGACTCCCATGTGAACCCTGGCGTCGTCAAGGAGATTCTCGTTGACGTAAAGCGTATAAACTGCTTATTTGCGTGGTCATGCGATTACATATCCGGGATTTCAAAGAAGACGAAAGTCACTTCGTTGCGAATGAAACGGATAAATGGCTTCGCGATTTAATCGAAAAATCGGATGAAGTGCCACCTTCACCTGACTCGAAAAAACCATTCCGAACGGCTGCCCTGAACCTATCGACTCGAAAAGTTGGCGATGTTCTTTGGATCGAAGGCGAACTCAAATCTTCTGTCATTTTAATCTGCAGCGCGACTGGGGAGGAATTTGAATTTCCGTTCTCGGCTAAAATTCGGCACCTTTATAGCCAAAATCCGGAGCTCACGATTAATTCTGACACAAAAGGTCAAGGTAAATATCAGATCGGTTCTAACGACTGGGAGGCCCAGTGGTCGCCCGAAATCGAACCACTTGTGTCAAATGAGGTCGAAATGGAACCCATCATATCGGAAGCGATCGGTCTTGAAATTCCAATGCGACCTTTGTCGGAAGCCGGAAGATCCATGAAGGAGACGGTTGTTCTGGACGAAACCCCGATTAAACCCCCAACCCACAATCCATTTTCGGAATTACTCAAAGATGTCAAGGTTTCCAGCAAGAAACGGGATAATTAGATTTAAATGTCACCCTTTAAGTAATAAGTAATAACGTTATGATATCCACACGAATCACTGGAACAGGCTCCGCCTTTCCCAAAACGGTAATGACGAATTATGATTTGGTGGAAAAAATCGCCAAAAACGGTTTGGAAACAAGCGACGAATGGATTCGTGAGCGAACAGGAATTGCCGAACGACGATTATCTGAACTCGGAAATGAAGACGAAAACTGTTCCTCACTTGCCAAAAAAGCCGCTGAAGACGCGATGAAAATGGCTGGAATATCGGCTGAAGATTTGGATTTTATTTTGTTTGCGACGTGCACACCCGACACCCGACTTCCCGCTGCAGCATGTTATTTACAAAGTAAACTGGGAGCTAAAAACGCATGGGTACTCGATATCAATGCCGCCTGCTCGGGTTTTGTGTACGGATTGGACATCGCAAATCTATACATCACTTCGGATCGCTTTAAAAAGGGACTCGTCATCGGTGCCGAAAAGCTTTCTTCCATCATTAATTGGGAAGATCGTGGGTCCTGTATTTTGTTTGGTGATGGCGCCGGTGCCGCCATCGTGGAGCGGGCCCCAAATGGATCAGACAGTAAAATTATTTCATGCCACCTCGGTGCCGACGGTAACCTTTGGAATGTCCTTCACATTGAAGCGGGCGGATCTAATTTGCCCTTGGATTTAGAGCTGCTGAATTCTCCAAAATCCAAAATGGACATGAACGGTCGAGAAGTATTTAAGGTCGCAGTTCGAACTCTAACCGATCTCGTGCAAAAAGAGCTCGTTGCGAATAACCTGTCGATCGATGACATTGACTGGTTCGTTCCTCATCAGGCGAACCTTAGAATATTGGAAGCCGTTGCGAAGCGAATAAACTTACCCACCGATAAAATTGTGATGAACGTAGATAAATATGGAAACACCTCATCGGCGACGGTGCCGACGGCGCTCAATGAAGCGGTTCGAGATGGCCGAATCAAACGAGGCGATTTAGTTTTAATGGATGTTTTTGGAGCTGGTCTAACTTATGGATCCATGCTGGTAAGGTGGTAAAGAATGATCGCAATATTTCCAGGTCAAGGATCACAGTATGTGGGAATGGGAAAATCGTTATTCAATGATTTTTCAGTCGCCAGAGGTGTTTTTGAAGAATGCTCTGATAGCATTTCCGTTAATCTTAAATCACTATGCTTTGAGGGTCCCGAAAGTGACCTTATGCTGACGAATAATCTGCAGCCATCCCTGCTCGCCGTATCCATAGCAGCATTTCGAGTTCTAGAATCAGAGTATGAATTTAAGCCGGCCGCGGTGGCAGGTCATTCACTGGGTGAATATTCGGCGCTGGTTGCTGCGGGTTCTATCGGATTATCTCAAGCCACCCGTTGGGTTCGAGAAAGAGGAGCAGCAATGCAAGAGGCCGTTCCCGCAGGAAAAGGCGGGATGACGGCCGTGATTGGCGAATCCGACCAAATAGTGGAGCAACTCTGCAAAGACGCTGTTGAGGCAAGCCGAAATGATGGAATTCAAGATGCGGTATGCGAACCAGCAAATTACAATTCCCCCGGCCAGGTGGTAATCGCCGGAACATCGGAGGCCCTAAAAAAGGCTCACTCCATTGTAGAAACTAATGATTCCTATAAAAAATGTAAATTGATTGACCTTTCTGTGAGTGCCCCGTTTCACAGTCGACTGATGGAACTCGCACGAGACCGAATGGAAGGAATATACAAAGGGCTGGGGGAATCGGAGCGACCAAAACCTCTTAATGTTCCGTATGTTCCTAATCGAACCGCACGGATTACAAATGAACATTCGCTCATATTAGATTTATTAGTCGATCAGATTGATCATCCGGTCCTTTGGAAACAAACGATGGACGCCTTTTTTGACAATAACCAAACCCATTTTCTTGAAATTGGCCCTGGCAATGTCCTGTCTGGACTCGCCAAGAGAACTGCACGCCCAATGAAAATAGAAATCTCGACTCTAAAGGTCGGCGAAGTAAGTGATTTATCAGAATTTGAAAGTAGGCACCGTTGATGGAAAAAGCGACCGCATTGGTAACCGGAGGCTCCCGAGGCATCGGGGCGGGCATTTGCAAACGTCTGGCACACGATGGATATCATGTCTTAGTAAATTTTTCTGCCAACGAGCAAAAGGCCCAAGCCATCGTAAACGAAATCATTTCGAATGGTGGATCAGCGAGCCTCTGCGGTTTTGACGTGAGTAACCCTGATCAAGTTGACGATGCCTTTGCTCGTATTCTTAAAGATTTTGGCCCCATTGAAGTCTTGGTTAATAACGCTGGAATCAATCGTGATGGGCTCCTAGTGAGAATGAAGAATGAAGACCTGGACAATATCCTCAACACCAATCTGAAGGGTGCGATTTATTGTTCTCGCGCCGCAGCAAAACAAATGATGAAAACTCGAAAAGGAAGTATCATACTAATTTCATCGGTCGTTGGGCAAACCGGGAACGCCGGGCAATCGGCTTATTCTGCAGCTAAAGCAGGAATGATCGGATTTGCAAAATCCACCGCCCAAGAGCTGGCATCCAGAAAAATACGGGTAAACGTCATTGCTCCGGGTTTTGTCCAAACAGACATGACAGAGGCCTTGACTGAAGATCAAAAAGAAGTCATTGTGCAAAAAATTCCTCTCGGCTTTATAGGAAACCCTGAGGATATCGCCGGCGCGGTTTCGTACTTAGCGTCGAATGATAGTCGATACATTACAGGAGAAGTTCTTTCTGTAAATGGCGGCATGGCAATGTAATGAGAGTGAAAAACTAAAAAATTGGAGTTAAGAGAATGTCAGGAAATATTGAAGAAAGAGTGAAAAACATCATCTGTGATCAACTTGCTGTCGAAAGCGACAAAGTGAGTCCCACTGCTTCTTTCATCGAAGATCTTGGCGCTGACAGTTTGGACATTGTTGAGCTGATCATGACCATGGAAGAAGAGTTCGATCTCGATATTCCGGACGAAGAAGCTGAGAAAATGAAAACCGTCGGTGATGTAATTAAATACCTCAGCGCAAAAGCATCTAGTTAATAGATTATTTAGAAGGACAACTACCTATGCCAATGCCGAACGATCGCCGGGTGGTAATCACCGGCGTTGGAGCGGTAACTCCTCTCGCAACCACCGCAGAAGAAACCTGGAAAGCGGCTCTAGACGGTCAGTCTGGAATTGGCCCAATTACGTTATGTAACGTTGAAGGGTGTCCAACAAAAATTGCTGGCGAAGTCGACAAATCGTTTGACGCCTGCGCGGAATTCGCTCCGATCAATCCATTTGCCGGTTTTGATTCAGAGAAACCCCCACTTACAAGTGCTATTCCTAGGAAAGACCTAAAAAAAATGGGTCGGTTCATTCATTTTGCAATGGTGGCGGGATTTGAAGCCTATCGCACGTCTGGATTAGATAGAATTCGTGCAGAAATCGATGCAACACGACTTGGTGTCAATATCGGAGTCGGAATGGGAGGGCTGCCAGAAATTCAGGCGGTACACGATAATTTCCTCCGCAAAGGGTTTTCACGAATTACACCATTTTTCATTCCGCAGACAATTCCAAATTTGGCGACAGGAAATTTAAGCATCGCCTTAAATTTTCGTGGACCAAATATGTGTAACGTTACCGCGTGCAGCTCAAGCGCTCACTCAGTTGGAGAATCGTGGCGACAAATCCAAAGAGGTGACGCCGATGTAATGATCGCCGGTGGTGCCGAAGCAGTGATTTGCGAGTTGGGAATCGGCGGATTTAGCTCAATGAAGGCCCTTTCGACTCGAAACGACACGCCGAACGAAGCGTCTCGCCCGTTTGATGAAGATCGGGACGGATTTGTGATGGGTGAAGGTGCTGCCGCAATAGTTTTGGAAGAATTAGAATTTGCAAAAAGAAGAGGGGCTAACATCATTGCAGAAATTGTTGGCTATGGACTATCGAGTGACGCTTATCACATGACTCTTCCAGCCCCAGAAGGAGAAGGTGGATTTCGAGCTATGAAGATGGCAATTGAAAATGCCGATATTGATGCCGATCAACTTGATTACATCAACGCCCACGGCACATCGACACCTGCTGGCGATACCGAAGAAGCATTTGCGATTCGAAAACTTTTTTCAAAGCCACCGACTCGCCTAAATGTCAGTTCTACCAAATCGATGACGGGTCACCTATTAGGTGCTGCTGGTGCCCTAGAGCTTATGTTCTGCGCACTCTCAATTAGAGATGGCATTATTCCTCCTACCATAAATTTGGATCGCCTCGACGAGGCATGTGAAGATCTTGGAATAGATTTTACGGCAAACAAGCCTGTTAAAAAAGATATTCAATACGCACTATCAAATAGTTTCGGTTTCGGTGGAACAAACGCAAGCCTTATTTTGAAAAAATACTCATAAAGGGGGAACAGTGCCAGTAAAAGAAATAATCGGAATTGCTTCTGATCATGCTGGCACCGACCTGAAATCGAAAATCATCGAGACTTTCTCGGATTATGAATGGATTGACCTTGGTCCTCAAGATAGTGATCGCGTTGATTATCCAGATTTTGCAGAAAAATTATCCAGCAGAATATCAAGTGGAGGGCTTTCACGGGGAATATTGATTTGTGGAACCGGTGTCGGAATGTCGATAGCGGCAAATAAATTCAAGGGAGTCCGGGCAGCTTTGATATCAGACCCAGAGACCGCCAAACTAACTCGTGAACACAATGATTCGAATATTCTATGTCTTGGCGCCAGAAACATTTCAGAAAAACTCAATTTAGAAATTGTAGATTTTTGGACGAGCACTCCGTTTTCAAATGATGAACGCCATTTAAAGAGGATTGAAAAAATTCATGCAATCGAAAGAAGGAATTTGAAATGATTTTGGAAAACGCAGATAGAGAAATATATCAAGAAATACAACAAGAAACGGACCGCCAAGAGTTTGGCCTAGAAATGATCGCATCGGAAAATTATACAAGCCGAGCTGTAATGGAGGCCCAGGGATCGGTTTTGACGAACAAATACGCCGAGGGATACCCCAGAAAGAGATACTACGGTGGTTGTGAGTTCGTAGATCGCGTTGAGGAAATCGCCATCGAGCGTCTGTGTAAAATCTTTGGCTCAGAATCCGCCAACGTCCAGCCTCACTCTGGTTCACAGGCGAACATGGCCGTGTACATGACTCTTCTTAAACCCGGTGACACGATTTTAGGAATGGATTTGTCCCATGGTGGCCACCTCACCCACGGCAGTTCAGTTAATTTTTCAGGTAAAATTTATAAATCGATTAGCTATGGATTGAATCCCGAATCCCATCGGTTGGATTTTGATCAAATTCGCGACCTCGCTAAGGCCAATCGGCCAAATTTGATTGTTGCCGGCGCCAGCGCTTATCCTCGAATCATTGACTTTAAGGCATTTGCCGACATCGCGAATGAAATCGGAGTACCCTTGGTAGTTGACATGGCCCACATCGCTGGTCTCGTTGCGGCGAATGTCCATCCCTCCCCAATTCCGCATGCTACTTTTACCACATCGACTACTCATAAAACGCTCAGAGGGCCTCGTGGCGGAATAATTCTTGGAACAACTGAAAATATTAATAAAGCGAACAAAACAATATTTCCTGGAATACAAGGTGGACCGCTGATGCACGTAATTGCTGGAAAAGCAGTGTCGTTTGCTGAAGCCCTTACTCCAGAATTTGTTGAATATCAGAAACAAGTGGTCAAAAATGCACAGGTACTTGCAGCCGAGCTACAGACCCGCGGCTTTGA